>Ga0180216_1000485_pt1 | contig 42092 bp, 45 predicted proteins | sample eDN3rd37CBELigMG_FD_128879 | JGI IMG/M metagenome (GOLD analysis project Ga0180216, IMG submission 128879) | Enriched Miracle-Growth compost microbial communities from Emeryville, California, USA - eDNA 3rd pass 37_C BE-Lig MG (version 2)... ...
AACAAGTCGACGCCGCAGCAGGCTGTGGTCGGCTATCGCAAGATGATGTCCGAGGACAAGGTCATCGCCTTCGACAGCGGCTGCATCTCGGCCGGCAATTTCGCTGCCGCGAGCTTCGTCTCGAAGGCCAAGCTGCCGATGCTGCTGTGCTCGATTCTGCCGCGCCAGCCGGAAGAGCAGAAGTGGGCGTTCAGCTTCCTGCCGCCGCCGAAGTTCGAAGTCGACGCGCGCTACGCCTATCTCAAGGAAAAGACCGACATCCGCAAAATCGGCATCCTCTCCGATCCGAGCCCCTATAGCATGTTGATGCGCGGCATCGCGGAGAAGGGCGCGGCGGAGTTCGGCCTCACGGTCGTCGCCAACGAGACCTATCAGCAGGATGACTCGGACTTCAGCGTCCAGATCGGCCGCATGAACGCGGCGGGCGCCGGCGCGATCATCATGCTCGGCCAGGGCAACGCGGTGGTCACCGTCGCCAACAACATGAAGGCGCTGGGTCTGAACAAGATGCTTCTGCTCGGCAGCATCAACGAGACCGACATCCTGCAGTCGACCGGCAAAATCATCGGCGATCAGTATCTCTTCCCGGCCGCTCTCATCCAGATCGCGTCCAACGATCTCAGCGTGATCACCGATCCCGCCTCGCGCGCCGCCGCGGAAGCCTTCGTGAAGGTCGCGAAGAACAAGCCCGGCACCGCGGATTCGGCTCAGGCCGCGCGCGCCTGGGATTCCATCTTGATGATGGTGGCGGCGATCAAGAAGGGTAACTCCGTCGATGGCACCTCCATCCGCGACAACCTCGAGAAGCTCGGCCATTATGACGGCGCGGGCGCTTCCTACGACTTCACGACGGAAGAGCATGTTGGGATCACCAAGAATCCCTACGTGATCGCCGTGGTGAAGGACGGCAAGCTGGCGCTCAAGAAATGACCGTGGCGGCCGGCGATACCCCACTGATCGCGGTCAGCGATCTCGCGGCGAGCTACGGGCACGTCGCGGCGCTCAAGCCGACGAGCCTCTACGTGGCTCCCGGCGAGTTCGTGACCATCCTGGGACCCAATGGCGCGGGCAAGACGACCTTGCTGCGCGCCATGACCCGGCTGATCGCGAGCAGTGGCCGTATTTCGTTCAACGGCCGCGACGTCACGGGCTTGCGCACGCATGACCTCGCCAAGCTCGGCATCATCATGGTGCAGGAGGGGCGGGGTCTGTTCGGCGAGATGACCGTGCAGGAAAACCTCTCGCTCGGCGCCTACAGTCTCGGCGGCTCGTCCGCCGAGCTGGAGCGCCGCTACGCGAAGGTGTTCGAGCTCTTCCCGCGCCTGCGCGAACGCGCGGGGCAGATCGCGGCCTCCATGTCCGGCGGTGAACAGCAGATGCTGGCGGTCGGCCGCGCGCTCATGGCCGATCCCAAGCTGCTGATCCTCGACGAGCCGTCCTTAGGCCTCGCGCCGCGCGTTGCGAGCGAGATCCTGTCGACCCTCGGCGAGCTCAACAAGGCCGGGCTCGGCATCCTGCTGGTGGAGCAGAAGGCGCCGCTGGCGCTCAAGCTCGCGCAGCGCGTCTACGTTCTGTCCTCGGGCTATGTCCGGGCCGAACTGCAGACCCACGAGATCAAATCGCACCATGACCTCGCACGCTATTACTTCCACTAAAGCGGGCTTCAAGCTCGACAGCGTGACAGTGGGCTCCGTGCTCGCGGTCCTCCTGCTGTTCTGCGCCGTGTTCATTTACGGTGGCTATCTCGTCACCGTGCTCCAGCTGGCCATGATCTATGGCATCTTCTGCCTGGGGCTGAACTTCTTCATGGGCTACACGGGCCAGGCATCCTTCGGGCAGAACGCCTTCGCGGCGATCGGCGGCTACGGCACGGCGATCCTGTGCGTGCAGTATGAATGGGAGCCGGCGCTGGCGCTGATGGTGTCGATGGTGGTCGCGGGCGTTGCCGCGCTCGTCGTCGGCTATCCGACGCTGCGGCTGCGCGGCCATTATCTCGCGATGGCCACCTTCGCGCTCGGCCTCATCACCTACGACATCTCGGTGCAGTGGACGAGCCTGACCCAGGGCTACATGGGTTATGCCGGCATTCCGCCGCTCGGCATCGGCCCCTTCACGGTCGAGGACGAGCGCCTCAAGCTCGTCTGCCTGATCGTCCTGCTGCTGATCGGCCTGTGGATCTCGCAGCGCCTGCGCGACTCCCGTTTCGGCCGCGCGCTGCGCGCGATCTCGGGCAGCGAGAACGGCGCCGCGGCGCTCGGCATCCGGATTTCGCGCTACAAGCTCGCGGCCTTCGTGATCGCCGCGGTCTATGCCTCGGCGGCGGGCTCCCTGTTCGCGCACACGGTCGGCTTCATCAGCCCGGAGGTGTTCGGCCTGCAGATGGTCGTGGTCACCTTCACGATGCTCTATGTCGGCGGCGTCGGCACGGTCTACGGCCCGGTGATCGGCGCTATCGTCGCCTCGCTGCTGCCGGAGGTGTTCCGCAGCACCGGCCGCTTCCAGGACATCGCTTACGCGGCGGTGCTGCTGCTCATGCTGATCTTCGTGCCGAAGGGGCTTTCCGCGCTCGCGGGCCTTGTGCGGTCGCGCCGCGCCAAGCAGGAGGGCTAGTCGATGTCGCTCCTCAAAGTGCGCGGCCTGACCAAGCGCTTCGACGGTCTCGTCGCCAACAACGATATCAGCCTCGAAGTGCCGGAAGGCAGCCTCTATGCCGTCATCGGCCCGAACGGCGCCGGCAAGACGACCTTCTTCAGCATGATCTCCGGCTTCCTGCCGTCGACGGCGGGAACGATCGAGTTCGACGGCCACGACATCACCCGCGAGCGGCAGGACAAGATCGCCGCGATGGGGCTCGTGCGCACGTTCCAGCTCGTGCAGCTCTTCAAGGGTATGACGGTCGCCGAGAACGTCGAGGTCGGCTGCCATCTCGCCACCAAAGGCGGCGTCGGCGCCGCGCTGGTGCGGCCGTTCTGGTACCGCAAGCAGGAGGCGGGCGTGCGCGCCAGGGCGCGCGAATTGCTCGACTTCGTCGGCCTCGGCAACCAGGCCGATCAGGACGCCGAATTGCTGCCTTATGGGCAGCAGCGTCTTCTGGAAGTGGCGCGGGCGCTGGCGGCCAAGCCGCGCATGCTGCTGCTCGACGAGCCGGCCGCCGGCCTCAACACGCAGGAGACCGACGCGCTGGCCGAGATCATCCTCAAGGTGAACGGCCAGGGCATCACCGTGCTGCTGATCGAGCACGATGTAGGCCTGGTCACGCGCATCGCGCAGCGGATCGCGGTGCTGGATTTTGGGCGAAAGATTACCGAAGGCACGCCGGACGAGATCAAGCGGCATCCGGAAGTGATTGCCGCTTATCTTGGAACCGAGGAGGGCGCCGATGCCTAGCAGCGTCGAACTCATTCAAAGTCTGGTCAATGGCGTCGGCATTGGCCTCGTTTACGGGCTCATCGCCGTCGGCTTCTCCGTCATCTACAATGCCAGCGGCATCGTGAACTTCGCCCAGGGCGTGTTCGTCATGCTCGGCGGCATGTTCACGCATTCGCTGCTGACCAAGCTCGGCATGCCGGAGGCGGTGTCCGCAGTGATCAGCATCGTCCTGGTGGCGGGCGTCGGCGTGCTCGTGCAGTTCGTCATCATCAACCCGATGTGGACGCGCAAGGCGCCGCTCTTCGCCATCATCCTGGCGACGCTGGCGGTGCAGATCCTGATCGAGCAGGTCGTGATCCTGACGTTGGGCGATCAGCCGCGCACCTATCCGGAGTTCACCTCGGGCGGACCGCTGAAGATCGGACCGATCGCGTTCAGCTACCAGTTGTTCTGGATCCTCGGCTGCGGCTTGCTGATGGTCATTGCGCTGTCGCTGTTCTTCACCAAGACCAGTGTCGGGCGTGCCTTGCGCGCCTGTTCGCAGAACCGCGAATCCGCGGCGCTGCTCGGCATTCCGGTGCAGGGCATGCTGATGCTGTCCTTCGCGCTCAGTGCGGCGCTGGGCGCGGCGGCCGGCATCCTGATCACGCCGACGCAGTACACTGCCTATAGCGTCGGCGGTCCCTTCGGCATCAACGGCTTCATTGCGGCGATCATCGGCGGCTTCGGCAGCGCGCCGGCGGCGCTGGTCGGCGGCATCGTGCTCGGCATCGTCCAGTCCGGCGCCATCGTCTTCTTCGGCGCCGGCTTCAAGAACGTCGTGGCGCTCACCGTCCTGCTGATCGTTCTCTTGTTCTTCCCGCACGGCCTCTTCGGCGGCCTGAGCAAGCGGGCTTAGGAGCGGCGCGTGCACGTTTTACTGGTTTATGCCCATCCGGAGCCGACCTCGTTCACGGCCGCGTTGAAAGACACCGCCTACGAGGCGATCCAAAATGCCGGCCATTCGGTCGAAGTCTCCGATCTCTATGCGGAGGGCTTCAACCCCGTCGCTGGCCGGCACGATTTCCTCACCGTGCAGGACGCGCAGCGGTTTCATTATCAGAACGAGCAGGGCTATGCGCATGAGCATGGCGGCTTCGCCCCTGATATCGCCCGCGAGCAGGCGCGTTTCGCCAAGGCCGATCTCGTGATCTGGCTCTACCCGCTGTGGTGGGGCGGGGTGCCGGCCATTCTCAAAGGTTGGTTCGATCGCGTGCTGGCTTATGGCTTCGCTTATTCGGACGGCCGCCGTTACGACAGCGGTTTCTTCCACGACAAGCGGGGTCTGCTTTGCCTGAGCACCGGGGGCACGCAGCAGCGTTTTTCCGCCGACGGCGTCTACGGCACCATCGAGCAGGTGCTGTGGCCGACGCAGCGGCTCATGGTCGAATATATGGGCATCAAGGCGTTGGAGCCGTTCGTCGCCTACGGTGCGCCGCGCGTCGACCAAGCCGGCCGCGAGGCCTATCTGACGGCGTGGCGGACGCGCGTCCGCGATGCGCTGTCCGAACCGGTCGCCGCGGCTAAGGACGAGCCGAAAACCGCTCCCGTGCCGTGACCGGCTGACAGCGCAGGTCGATGTCGCGCTGATAGATTTCGCGGCGGAGATAATCGAGCTCGGTGTCGCGGATGCTTTCGTCGACTTCGATGTGCCAGGCGCGCGGTGAGCCGTCGGAGCCGTCGCTCCAGCGATAGCCGCGCTTCTTGAGCTGGTCCTTCAATTCGAACGGCGCGTTTTCCGCCCAGATGCGGAAGGCGCGGCGGCGCGCGCGCTCGAGCAGCACGGCCAGCGCCGGTCCCGCGCTGGCCGGCAGCGGATGGGCCAGAACTTCCAGCAGAGCGTGGCAGTCGTCGATGGCGCGATGGGCGTTGTGAAAGAGGCCGATCTCGGACAGCAGGTAGGCGAGCTTGGCGCCGCCGAAGCCGTGCGCTTTCCAGTCGATTTGAGTGGCCGAGCAGGCCCAGTTCTTGGTCTCGAAGGCCGGCCAGAAGCGCTCGGCGAATTTGCGGTCGAAGCCGGCATTGTGCGCGATGACGATGCCTGCGTCGGCAACGAAGGCTTCGAGTGCCGTATCGTCGATCTTGCAGCCCGCGACCATCTCATCGGTGATGCCGGTCAGGCGGGTCACCTCAGGCGGGATCGGGCCGGACGGCTGGTTGAAGGCCTGGAAGATGCCGCTCACGCCGGAGATGGTGTCGTTCTGGTCGTAGCGGAATTTGACCGCGGCCACTTCGATCACTTCGTCTTTCGTTGGGTCGAGGCCGGTCGTCTCCAGATCGATGATGAGGCCGATCCGTTCGGACGAAGCGCCGGTCGCGTTGGGCTCGCGCGGCACGAGACGGCGTAGCACCTTGTAGTCGCCGGTCGCTTCGAGTTCGCGCGCCATGTCGTCGAAGTCCGGCGCGGGCAGATGTTTCAGCGGGCTGGTCGATTTCACGGGCCTGGATGACTTTGTCGAAGGAGTATCCGGCGGCGTGCGAGGCGCTCCTCCACACCGCCGGTCGGTCAATTGACCGAATCAGTCTCGAATGCATCTTCCGGCTTATGGGGATTCGGACGCATTTCAAGGGCGCTAAGCTCGTCCGTATGTCGAACGGCGATTATTGCCTGGTCCGCTCGCTCGGCCTGGTGCCGGGCGGTAAGGGCATGAAGCATCACGAGAATCTCCTGCGGCTCACGCCCGGCGGCGTGATCTCGAAGCTGTTCGAGTTCGTGCGCGCGGAACTGGTTCCGCTGCTGCTTTCGTCATTTCGAACCTGGCAGAAGCGTCCGGACTGAACGGCGGGATTTCCACAGCTTTGCGCCGCGGACGGATGTCTATGTTCCGCAGAATGGCGATATCGGGTGCCATGGCAATGGCGGTTGTCGCCGCCGCGCAGTCGTCGGCCTTCAGCCAGAAGAAGGATGCGCCGGCCCCGGCCGGCGCGTCGAACGTGGTCGGCGCGCCGCAGACGCAGGTCGAAGGCTTCCGTTCGGCCCGCTTCGGCATGAGCGAAGCCGACGTGAAGGCGGCGATCATGAAGGACTTCGGCCTGAAGGCAGATGCCATCCGTGAACAGGCCAATCCGGGCGAGCGCACCAAGGTGCTGATCGCCAAGGTGCCGGACCTCCTGCCGGGCGGCGGCGTGGCCGAGGCCTCCTACGTCATCGGCTATCAGAGCAAGAAGCTCATCCAGGTCTCGATCTCCTGGTCGAAGGCGATCGACGACAAGATGACGCCGGAGCAGCTGTTCTCGAATTCGAGCGTGCTGCGCGCGCACTTCATGGGCGGCGGCTTCAAGCCGGACACGGTCGCCACCAACATGCCGATCAACGGCGGGCTGCTGATGTTCCGCGGCAGCGACGCCAAGGATCGCACGGTGATGATGATCCTGCAGGGCGCATTGGCCCAGGGCGAGGACAATCAGCGTGTGCTCACGCCGACCACGCTGCTGCTGTTCTACATCGCCGACGCCAAGAGCCCGGACGTCTATCGTCTGCCGGCCGGATCGTTCTAAGCGGGTAAGAGCGCGCGGGGGTGCGCGGGGCATTCAGCCTTCGCGCATCCGCCGGGTGCGCGTTGCCGCAGCGAGAACTTCGCCGAGGAGATGCTCGCGCAGGGTGGCGCGGCGGCGCCCGGCGTGCCGCTGGGCAAGGCTGTACAACATGCCGGATTCGAAGGCCTCGACCACGGCAGCGTGCACATAGCTCCTGCGGCAGACCGCCGGGGTGTTGGCAAGCTCGGCCGCGACGTTGCGCATGGTCGCCAGGATCTGGCGGCGGCGGCCGCGCGCGCTGCCCTTCGGCTCGATCGCCGATAGCTCCTCCAGCGCCAGCGCCGAGCCGGTCAGTGTACGGAAGTCCTTGAGCGTGATCGCATGCCCGGTGATCGCCTGTAGTGCGGCGTTGATGTCGCGCCGCCGCAGCGCGTGGACAGTGCCGTCCTCGTCCCGGTATTGGAATAGCCGCTTGCCCGGCAGTTTGCACAGGATCTTGAAGGCGCGGGCGAGGGGGCGGGATTCGACTTCCTTATGAACGTCCTTGCCGCCTTTGCCGCGAAAGCGCAGCTCGATCCGCGAACCCTTGATTGCGGTGTTGGTCTTCAACAAGGTCGCGGCGCCGCGCGTGCCATGCTGCTGCAGGTAGGTCTCGCTTCCGGGCCGTAGCGCCGTTGTCGCCACGAGCGCGACGACCGAGGCGAGAGCAAAATCCCGTGTGGCCTCGTTGCCGCGGAGCTGACGTGTCATCCAGGCGCGGATGCGCGGCAAAAGAACGGCGAGCTTGGCGAGACGCCGCGCCTTGCGCAGCTCGCGCACCTTCTCCCAATCGGGGTGATAGCGATATTGCGCGCGGCCGGCGCTGTCGCGTCCGCGGGCTTGCAGATGGGCGTTGGGATCGAGGGCGTAGACGACATCCTCATAGGCCGGCGGCACCGCGAGCCGCTTCAGCCGGTAGAGCGTGCGCTCGTCGCGCAGCCGCTTGCCGCGGCCATTCGTATAGACGAAACCGGCGCCGCTGCGCCGGCGCCGGATCGTCAGATCGGCCGCGCTCGCATAACGCAAGCCCAGCTCCCGCATGAAGCGGGCATCGTGTGCGTGTGTGGGTGCGTTGCTGGGCATAACATTCGGAAGAATGCGGGCTTTCGCCTTTGGTTCCCTGGGCGACCGGCGCCGAACCTTTGCCCGCGCCATTCGTTGCCTCCGCACAGTTCTTACAACGGCATGAGTGGTGCGAATGAAAGGCGACCTGTCCCGTCAGCAACAACAGCGTGGCACATCCGGCGTGATGTTCTGGGGCGCGGTGGCCGCGCTGGCCTTTGCGCTGCTATCGGTCCTCTGGCTCGTCGTTCCGTCGCTGGAGCAGCGCACCGACAGGTCGGCCGGCGAGCGATCGGTGCAGACGCAGGGATCGAGCGTGGCCGGGCGCGACACACCGCCGCCGCCGGCGACCGGTCCCAACACGACGTCGCCGGACGCCGTCGGCCGCAACCAGGCGATCACCCGCTCTAGCAGCAGCACGGTCGTGTTCGACGCTCAACAGATCGAGGCCATCAGGAACTTCGCACAAGGCGCGCCGCACGCGCAGCCGGCCGATATCAGCATCTCGGTTGGCGCGGCGGTTCCTCGCACCGTCGAACTGCGCGACCTGCCGGACGAATTGAGCCGTGCGCTGCCGTCGCATGCGGGCGACCAGTACCTGATTGCCGGCGATCAGTTCGTCCTGGTGGAGAAGAGCTCTCGCCGCATCATCGCTATCGCACCGATCGGGTGATCGCCTTCTACAGCGAATGGGATCGTGCAGGCCCCCGGCGGAACGCCCCCGGGGGCTTTTTTCCATTGGGCGCCATTCGCGGTCCAACGCTCACCGCGCGCCAAACGCAAGGCCTGAAGGCGAGCAAGTCGGGTCCGCACGGCCGCGAGCCAGTCTTCGTCTGTGCCGGACATCGGGGCTCCCGTGCGGTGCGCGCCAGGCGCCGCGCCGGGTTCGGTTATCGGATGACCTTCTTGGCGCGAAGGCCGCGCCACAGCTCCTCGAGGTAGGGCAGAATCTCGAACAGCAGCGTCAGCGCGAGGATGGTGAAGACATAGGTCATGCTCAGCGGCGGCGACTTCAGGGCGATGTCGAAGCGGCCGGGCGCGAGGCCGAACAGCGCGATGAACTGATCCCAATGCAGGGCGACGACCATCAGGATCGCCATCAAGGGCAGCATCTCGAGAAAGCTGTGAATGTGCTGCTCCAGCGGCGTCACCTCGCGCGTGGAGACCGCATAGCTCACGTCCCACAGCGCGGTCGCTTCATGCAGCACGAAGCATGCGATCATCACCGCGATGACCAGCGCATTGATCTCCAGAAAGAGCGCGGCGAGGACGGGAATAGCCATCTCGCCGAACTGCAACAGATGGAGCAGAGACTCCTTCCAGCCGCTGGTGTGCTCGATGTCGGCGCGCCGGTGGCACAGATAGTCGGCAAAGCCGGCCGCGAGCCAGAGCGGCAGAACGAAGTACATGAGCGTGTTCTGGGTGACGTCGGCGGGGGTCATGCGGCGTGTCGCGGATGAGGGTGGTGGTTCGGGCCGTGCTCAGGCGGGAACGCGGCCTGAGCCAACGGGGCGGCTTGGCTCTTGTTCCGCCGTATATTTGTCGCAGCGCACGGCTGGCCGGTGGAACGGGCCCGTAGCCCAGCCGTTTCCAAGACAGCGAATGAATGCGGCCTCGGAAGCGGGCGGCGGGTGACGAGGGGAGGATCAGCGATGCCAAATCTGCGCAGCCCGGACGGGCCTCATAAAGCCCCGAAGTCAGATCTCGTCGATCGCCGCAACGGCGCCTTCGACAATGTCGTGCCGCCGTCGCCGGAGCCGCTCAAGGAGAACAGGACCGGCTACGATCCGAATGGGCGCGGGTCGGCTGCGATGCCCGAGACCAACCCGCCGGACGACAGCATTCCGGAGGGTCTGCAGCGGGAGCGCAAGGGACCTTACAGCCCGACCCGAGGCCGGCGGGCGGGCTGAACCAATCCCGTTGTCACGTGCCCAACGAGAAGCCGCCGCGCGCGACCGGAGAGTTGTGACGGTGCGGTGCCGAATGGTCGGTGCCGTCGGCCTCGAGGACAGGCGAGTCCACGGCGAACAGAAGGTCCCGTTTGCCTTGCAACGCGCCATAGCACTCGCAGGCCCTCTGGCGCAGGCCGGCGCGATCGACGATGGATACGCGGCCGCGCCGGTAGTGGATGAGCCCGTCTTCCTGCATCTGAGCGGCCAGCACCGACACACTGGCGCGTTGGACGCCCAGCATCTCCGACATGTGCTCCTGCGTGATCTCGACCTCGCCGGCGCCGACGATATCGCTGGCGCGCAGGAGCCAGCTGCAGATGCGCGGCCCAAGGTGATGGCGGGCGCCGCAGGCGGACATCTGCTGCGCCTGGGCAGTGAGATGCTGTTCGCCGGAGATCAGCAAAGTGTCGAGTTCCGGATTTTGCCGCACGATGCGGCGAAGATCGGCCGCGCGCATGAGCCAGCCATGGCCGCGGATTTGCGCAAAGGCGGAGCAGATGTGCGCCTTGGTGCCAAAGGCGGCGGCGGCACCGATCACGCCATCGCGGCCGACCATGCCAGCCTCGATTTTTTCGCCGGAGGCAAGGCGCACGACCAGCGAGATCAAGCCGGCCTCGGGAAAGATGACGTCCTCGATGGGTGAGGATCCTTCGGCGAGGACGGTGCCGTGCTGAAAGGTGATGGGGCGCAGGGGCAGGGTGGTCTGGTTGGAAGATTGATGCAGGGCCGCAAGAATGGCGTTGCTGTACATCGGGTTATCCCCTTTCCGGGGTTTGGTGGAGAGAACGACACGAGCGCGAGACACCGCCGCCGGGCGGCGGATCAGGTGGACAACACACAAGGGCGGTAAATCGACGTATCGAAAATGAAATTTTCAATGATCCGCAGTTCCTATGTCTGAAGTACGACATAGGAGTCGGTCCTCTCAAAAACTTTGCGCCGGCGGTGGCGCCTTAAAGGGCCAAAGCACCCACGACAGCAACGGCCGTGACGACGGCAACCGCGGCCACGATCCAGGCGGAGCCCATCAGCGGCGCGCGCGGCGCGGCTTTGTCTCGCGTCTTGATCTCGCGGTCGGCTGTCGTCTGTCCGACATAAGCGCGAACCGGCGTGCCCGCCGCCTCTTCATCGGTGCCGAGCGGGGCTGCGGCGGGGTCCGGCCAATTGACCTTCTCGCGCGTGCGGCCGCTGTCGATGGCGGCGCGCAGGCGGCTGACCGACCCATCGGTGGCAGTGCGGGTGTCTCTGAGATCCATGGTCTCCCTGACGGTTCTTGGCCTATCCGGAAAGAAAAGCATCAGAGCTTGCGAAGCGTTCCTCGCGCCGGAGCGGAAAGTGTCATCGCGCCGAAGGCAAAAGGCTGCTCGACGGGCGGCCGTGACATCCGCCGCAACTGACGTCGCGGCCGAACATTGCGCCCTTGGCGAATAGCGGCCGCTGTCGGGCAAGGCGACTTCGGCAAAGTCACGGGCAAGTTTGTGCAACGCCGCGCATCGTCGGCCCTCGCATCGGAACGGCTGCTTCCTGCCAGCGTTTCTAAAATAGTCACAACAAGAAGAACATGGCATGTGCGGCATCTGTGGTGAGCTTGCGTTCGAACGCGACGCGTCTTCTGAAGCAATCGCGAAGATGATGGAACCTCTGCGGAAGAGAGGGCCGGACGCGTCGGGCGTATTCGTTCAGCAAAACATCGGCATTGGACATCGGCGTCTCAGCATCGTCGATCTTTCGGCGAACGCGCAGCAGCCGATGGTCGATCCCGCGCTCGGCCTCACGGTGGTGTTCAACGGCTGCATCTATAATTATCGCGAGCTGCGCGAGGAGCTCATCGCGGCGGGTTATACGTTCTTCTCGGATGGCGACACGGAGGTCATTCTCAAGGCCTACGCCGAATGGGGCCCGCGCTGCGTCGAGCGTTTCTACGGCATGTTCGCCTTTGCTGTTGCCGAGCGTGACAGCGGCCGGCTGGTGCTGGCGCGCGACCGGCTCGGCATCAAGCCCCTCTATCTTTCCGACACCGGACAGAGCCTGCGCTTTGCGTCGTCTTTACCGGCCTTGCTGGCGGCCGGCGGTGTCGACACGGCAATCGATCGGGCGGCGCTGCACCATTACATGAGCTGGCACGCGGTGGTGCCGGCGCCGATGACGATTTTCAAGGGCATCCGCAAGCTGGCGCCGGCGACGATCCTGACCGTTGAGCCGGACGGCACGCGACGCGAGGAGACCTACTGGACGTTCTCGGTCGGCACGCGGCGGCAAGACCGGCACATCAAACCCGACGAGTGGCGGGACGAACTGCTGGCGACTTTATCGGCCGCCGTGCGGCGCCGCATGGTGGCGGACGTTCCCGTTGGCGTCCTGCTCTCCGGCGGCCTCGATAGCTCTCTTCTGGTCGCGCTCCTGGCCGAGCAGGGGCAGGCGGGGCTCAACACGTTTGCCATCGGCTTCGAGGCCGTGGGCGATGTCAGCGGCGACGAATTTTATTATTCGGATCTTGTCGCGCGCGAATTCGGCACCAACCACCACAAGATTAGCGTCACCGCCGAGGCGGCGCTCGGCGCGCTGCCTGGCACGATCGCTGCCATGTCAGAGCCGATGATGAGCCACGATGCGGTCGGCTTCTATCTGCTGTCGCAGGAAGTGGCGAAGCACGTGAAGGTCGCGCAGAGCGGGCAGGGCGCCGACGAGGTCTTCGCCGGCTATCACTGGCATCAGGCGCTGCGCCACTCCAACAATCTGACCGAGGACTACGCCCGACTCTATTTCGATCGTGACCACGCCGAGATGGCGGAGGCGCTCGATCCCGACCTGATGAATGGCGACTACAGCCGCGAATACATCGACCAATTCTTCGCCCGCTGCAATGGGGCGAGCCCTCTGGACAAGGTGCTGCAGCTCGACACTGAGATCATGCTGGTCGACGATCCGGTCAAGCGCGTGGACAACATGACCATGGCGTGGGGATTGGAGGCCCGCGTGCCGTTCCTCGATCACGAGGTCGTTGAACTCGCCGCGCGCATGCCGCCCGACCTCAAGGTCGATCAGGACTCCGGCAAGCGCGTCCTCAAGGACGCCGCGCGCCAGCTTCTGCCGGCCGAGGTCATCGACCGGCCGAAGGGCTATTTCCCGGTTCCGGCGCTCAAGTATATCCGCGGGCCCTTCCGCGATTTCGTCGCCGACGTTCTCAACGATCCGAAATGTCGGGACCGCGGTCTGTTCAACAGGCCCTACATCGATCGCCTGTTGGCCGATCCCGATGGGGAACTGACGCCGAAGGGCCATTCGAAGCTGTGGCAGGTCGCCGTGCTGGAGGCGTGGCTGCAGGCGCAGGGCGTCTAGCCCGCGCCTCATTTGCGTCCTGGTTCGGTGGTTTTTTCCGGTTCGCAGCACTGACAAGGACTGACAGGGCCGCCGTATGTGCCGTTGGATTGCCTATCGCGGAGAGACCATCGCGCTCAGCCACTATGTGACCGAGCCGGTGCACTCTCTCGTCTCGCAAAGCATCGCGGCGCTGGAATCCACCGCGAGCACCAATGGCGACGGCTTCGGGCTCGGCTGGTACGGCGACTATCCCGAGCCCGGCCTCTATCGCGAGGTGCGCCCCGCCTGGTCGGACGAGAACCTTCGCTATCTATGCCGTCATCTGCGCTCGCATCTGTTCTTTGGCCACGTGCGCGCGGCGACCGGAACGCCGGTGACGCGCACCAACTGTCATCCCTTCAGCTGCGGCGGCTGGCTGTTCATGCACAACGGTTTCGTCGGCGGCTGGTCGGTGCTGCGGCGGCGCGTCGAGGCGCTGATACCCGACCAGCTCTATCCTTCGCGGATCGGCACGACGGACTCCGAAGCGCTGTTCCTCGCGCTGCTCGGTGCCGGCGGCATGACCGATCCGATCGGCGCCACCGAGCGCATGCTCTCGGATGTCACCAAGATGGTGCACGAGGGGCCTTACAGCTTCCGTTTCACTTCGTGCCTGAGCAATGGCAAGGACCTCTACGCCTTCCGTTACGCGGTGAACGATGCCGCGAACTCGCTCTACTACCGTGAGACGACGACGGAGGTCCTCGTTGTTTCCGAGCCGCTCGACCGCGATCACACCCGCTGGCAAACGATCCCGGAAAACCATGTCCTGATCGCCCGCGAGGGTCAGCCGGTCACGGTCCAGCCGCTGATGCAGAGCCTGCGCGAAGCCGCCGCGTAGTGAAAAGGGGCGGCCTTGAAGCCGCCCCAGTCGCTTGGGTCCGAACGCTAGTGTCCGCCTTTGGCGGCGGGATTGTGCGTATGGTGCGCATCTTTTTCGCCGCCGCCGCCCGAGACGCGCGCATGTTCGACCGGGTGGCTCGCCGTTGGATGTTCGTTCTGGCGTTGCGACTTTTCCGGATGCTGCCGGTTTTCGTGCGAGGATCCGGGCCCGCCAAATCGTCTGGTGTTCGGGTGTTTGTCCGGCATTAGCGGTCCTGCTGATAGCCCTGATGTGTCGTGTTCTGCTTGATGTTGCCCTGGCGGCCTTGCTCGGCGAGGTTTTGTTTTCGCGCCTCGGTGTCCGGCGTCGGGCCGTCGCTGTGAACATCCGGCGCGGAGCCGGGCCCCTTGGGGCTGCGGTTGTCGGGCGGAACCGGTGGCATCTTGGTCATTGGGACTCTCCTCTTTCGAGTCCAACGCTGTACGGCGTCGACGGTTGCCGTGAGATCTGCGATTCCGGTTCTGGCGGCGCCACGGAGGCGTGGGTGCGTCCTTCGGCTTTGCCGTCGTGCAAAAATGAACTTGCCCGCCACCGTGTTTCACGATGACGGGCAAGCAGATTGTTAGCCGAACTTTTGCGGTGCGATCAGAACGTCGGCTGCCACAGGGTGACTTCGGTCGTGTCGATCTTCTTCGGCAGCAGGCCTTCGGCGAAGAAGGTATCGGCGATCTTCTTCTGCTCGGCGATGCCGTCCTTGGTGACGATGCCGACCTTGTAGCTGCGGTGGCTGTTCGCCTCTTCCACGGTCGCGGCGTCGATCTTCCACTCGCCCGCGAGCAGGGCGGCGGCTTCCTTCGGGTTCGCCTTCACCCACTTTCCGGTCTCGTCGAGCTTGCTGTAGATGACCTTGAGCACGTCGCCGCGGCTGCGGGCATAGCTTTCCGACGCGAGGTAATAGCGCTTGTAGCTCGCGAGGCCTTCGCCGTCGGCGAGGACGCGCGCGCCGTTCTGGCGGACCGCCGTGGTCAGGAAGGGATCCCAAGCGACCCAGGCGTCGACGTTCTTGCTGACGAAGGCGGCGCGGCCGTCGGCGGGCGTGAGAAACGCCGAGGTGATGTCCTTGGAGCCGAGCTTGGCGGCGCCCAAAGCCGCGAGCAGCAGATAGTGGCTGCCGGCCGCCTTGGTGACGCCGACCTTCTTGCCCTTGAGGTCGGCGACCGTCTTGATGGGCGAGTCGGCCGGCACGAGAATGGCCTGCGCGCTGGGGGAGGGCGCTTCCTCGGCGACATAAGCGAGCTTGGCGCCGGCGGCTTGGGCGAAGATCGGCACGGTGTCGGCGACGTCGGCGCTGAAGTCGATGTTGCCGGTGTTGAGCGCCTCGAGTTGCGGCAGGCCGCTGGTGAACTCGTGCCAGGACACTTGCACGCCGAGCGGCGCCAGCGCCTTTTCCAGCCCGCCGTTCGACTTCAGGATCGCGATCAGCGTCGACGAGCGCTGGAAACCGATGCGCAATGTGCCCGGCTTTTGGGTCTGGGCGGCCGCAATGCCGGTGGCGAGCAGCAAGGGCAGCGCGGCGAGCGCCACGCGGCGTGAGACAGCGGCGATCATCTTCATAGCTCCTATCGTGAAACGTGGTCTGCGATGTCGTTCGTCAAATGCGGGCGCTCGCACATATGCGATCGCCTGTTCATGCGATCTCATCCGCGCGGTGCGGTGGAACTTGAGGCCTGGAAACTAAGGGCGCCGCCGCGGAATCCAACTGCAATCTGCGCGACATCGATAATTTGAAAGCCGCGCAACGCGCGGGGGCGTCGGCGTGGCAGACCTTGCTTGGCAAGGCGGGCTCGGAAGAAAAAGTGTTCTGTCTGGAAAAGCATGAATTGCGCGGCTCCGCGTCCGGAAATGATTGCAGCGCTGCGACTTTCGACGGACCCGGCAAGGCCGGGCGAATGATCGTTTTGCGGATGCGGCGTGTGAGAGTGAAATTCATCTCGCCGCGCGGTAACTTTGGATTTCCCTTCCATCGACACCGTGGAATTCCATGCCAACATGCCGTCACGTTGCGCGTGCGTCGGCACGCGTCGCATTTTGGAGTGGATCATCATGGGGCGCATCGGACCGATCCTGCGCGGAGCATTGATTGCGATCTTCGCCGTGGCCGCCGTCACGGCCGCGAAGGCCGACGACAAGGTGGTCCGCATCGGCTTCCAGAAATACGGCAAGCTGGTGCTGCTGAAGGGCAAGGGCACGCTCGAAGGCCAATTGAAGGCGATCGGTTATTCGGTCGAGTGGAAGGAGTTCCCCGCGGGGCCGCAGATGCTCGAGGCGCTCAATGTCGGCGCCATCGACTTCGGCAACACCGGGGAAACGCCGCCGATCTTTGCCCAGGCCGCTGGCGCGCCGCTGGTCTATGTCGCTTACGAGCCGCCGGCGCCGAAGGGCGAGGCGATCCTCGTGCCGCAGGACAGTCCGATCAAGTCGGTCGCCGACCTCAAGGGCAAGAAGGTCGCGCTCAACAAAGGGTCCAACGTCCATTACCTGCTGGTGAAGGCGCTCGAGAAAGCCGGCGTCAAATATACGGAGATCGAGCCGGTGTTTCTGGCGCCGGCGGATGCGCGCGCGGCGTTCGAGCGCGGCGCCGTCCAGGCCTGGGCCATCTGGGATCCGTTCCAGGCCTCGGCGGAAGGAACGATCAAGGCGCGCGAACTCACCAATGCCGAGGGCCTCGTTCCCAACTATCAGTTCTATCTCGCCTCGCGCAAAGCCATCGATGAGCGCGGCAAGGCGATCGATGTCGTGCTCGCGCAACTGCGCGACGTGGACGCCTGGGCCAAGAGCGACATCAAGGCGGTCGCGGCGCAGCTGGCGCCGTCGATCGGTCTGCCGGCCGACATCCTGGAAGTCGCGCTCGAGCGGCAGTCCTACGGCATCAAGCCGGTCGACGCGGCCGTCATCGCCGACCAGCAGAAACTGGCCGATGTGTTCCATGGGCTCGGCCTGCTGCCGAAGCCGATCAAAGTATCCGATGCAGTGAGATCAGGTTCATGACTGTCGAATCCGTAAAGAGCGCGAACGTCCTCTGGTTTCTGCCGACGCATGGCGACGGCCACTATCTGGGCACGCAGATCGGCGGCCGGCAGGTCGATTTCAAATATCTGCGGCAGATCGCGCGCGCGGCCGACGACCTCGGCTATTTCGGCGTGCTGCTGCCGACCGGCCGCAGCTGCGAGGACTCCTGGGTCGTCGCCTCGGCGGTGGCGCCGCAGACCGAGCGCCTGCGCTATCTCGTCGCCGTGCGGCCGGGCCTGCAGTCGCCGACCGTCGCGGCGCGCATGACCGCGACGCTCGACCGCATCACCAACGGACGACTCCTCATCAACGTCGTGACCGGCGGCGATCCGGCCGAGAACAAAGGCGACGGCATCTTTCTGTCGCACGACGAGCGCTATGAAGTGACGCGCGAGTTTCTCACCGTCTACCGCGACATGCTGTCGGGCAAGCCGGTGAACTTCCACGGCAAGCACATCACCATCGAGGATGGCCGCCTGCTGTTCGAGCCGGTGCAGCGGCCGCATCCGGCGCTCTATTTCGGCGGCTCTTCCGATGCCGGCATTTCGGTCGCCGCGGAGATCGTCGATAAATATCTCACCTGGGGCGAGCCGCCCGAAGCGGTTGCGAAGAAAGTGCAGGGCGTCGCCGCCGCGGCCGCCGCGCGCGGCCGCAAACTGTCCTTCGGCATCCGCCTGCATGTCGTCGTGCGCGAGACCAACGAGCAGGCCTGGGCCGCCGCGAACGACCTCATCAAATATGTCAGCGACGACGCCATCGCCAAGGCGCAGGCCGCCTTCGAGCGGATGGACTCGGTCGGTCAGCGGCGCATGAGGGAGCTGCACGGCGGCCGCCGCGACAAGCTCGAAGTCAGCCCGAACCTGTGGGCCGGTGTGGGTCTGGTGCGGGGCGGCGCGGGGACGGCGCTGGTCGGCGATCCGCAAACGGTCGCCGCGCGGATCAAGGAATACATGGCGGTCGGCGTCGATACCTTCATCCTGTCCGGCTATCCGCACCTCGAAGAAGCGTACCGCTTCGCCGAGCTGGTCTTCCCGTTGCTGCCGCTCAACCATGCCGGCCGACCCGAGGAGGCCTATAACGGCGGCCCCTTCGGCGAGATCATCGGCAATCATTATCTGCCGGTCGAGAAGCAGGTCTCCTCGTCATGACGGCTGCGGCGGAGCGCAAGGGCCTGCAAGGCCTGACGCAATGGATTCTGCCAGTGGCGATCATCGCCATCTGGCAGCTTCTGGCGTCCATCGGCTTCATTCCGGCGCGCGTGCTGCCGGCGCCGAGCGAGGTCATCGTCGCCGGCTGGAAGCTGCTGCTCAGCGGCGAGCTCGTGAAGAACATGTGGGTCAGCTTCTGGCGCGCGACCGTGGGCTTCGCCATCGGCGGCGGCATCGGCTTTGCGCTCGGGCTTGCCAACGGGCTCTCGCGCCGCTCGGAGCGGGTGCTCGACAGTACCTTGCAGATGGTGCGCAACATTCCGCATCTGGCGCTCATTCCGCTGGTGATCCTGTGGTTCGGCATCGATGAAAGCGCCAAGATCTTCCTCGTGGCGCTCGGCGTGTTCTTCCCCGTCTACATCAACACTCAGCACGGCATCCGTAACGTCGATCCGCAGCTCGTCGAGATGGGCCGCACCTATGGCATGACGCCGGCGACCTTGTTCTGGCGCGTCTATCTGCCGGGCGCGTTGCCGTCGATCTTCGTCGGCCTGCGCTATGCGCTCGGCATCATGTGGCTGACGCTCATCGTCGCCGAGACGATCGCTGCTTCTTCGGGCATCGGCTATATGGCGATGCAGGCGCGCGAGTTCCTGCTGGTCGACATCGTCGTGCTCAGCATTCTCATTTACGCGCTGCTCGGCAAGCTTGCGGACTCGGCGGCACGGCTGCTCGAACGCTTGTGCCTGTCGTGGCACCCGGCATTTCAGAAGACCTAGAGGTTGGTTGTGAATACACACGTTCTGCCGCGCGCCGACATCGCCACGGCATTTACGCGCGCTGAGGCCCCGCGGGCTGCCGCTTCCGCGGGCCTGCCGATCCGCATCGCCGGCCTGCGCAAGGCCTTCGGCGGCAACGAGGTGCTGCGCGGGCTGGACTTTGAGGTGCCGGCTGGAGAATTCGTCGCGATCGTCGGCCGCAGCGGCTGCGGCAAGAGCACGTTGCTGCGTCTCCTCGTCGGCCTCGATCAGCCGACCGGCGGCGCCTTCCGCATCGGTCCGCACGCCGACAATACAGTCGACCGCGACGAAGTGCGCGTCATGTTCCAGGAGCCGCGCCTTCTGCCGTGGGCCTCCGTGCTGGCGAATGTCGAGGTTGGGCTCGGCAGCGGCCGCAAGTCGGCCGACGGCCGCGAGAAGGCGCTGCACACCTTGGCGGAGGTCGGCCTTGCCGACCGGCGCGACGAGTGGCCGTCCGTGCTGTCGGGCGGCCAAAAGCAGCGCGTGGCGCTCGCGCGCGCGCTGGTCAGCCAGCCGCGTGTCCTTGCCTTCGACGAGCCGCTCGGTGCGCTCGACGCGCTCACCCGCATTTCCATGCAGCGGCTGCTCGAGCGCGTCTGGCTCGATCAGCGTTTCACGGCGCTGCTCGTCACCCATGACGTGGCTGAGGCCGTCACTTTGGCGGATCGCGTGCTGGTGATCGAGGAGGGACGGATCGCGCTCGATCTGCGCATCAACCTGCCGCGGCCGCGCGAGCGCGGCTCGGCCGAGGTCGCGGCCCTGGAAGGGCAGATCCTGCATCAGTTGTTCAAGGACGCGAAGGCCGGCGAGGACGCCTGATGCGTGCTGCGGCGGCGCGGCGCTCAGGCGATCTGCACGCTGAATCCGCCGTCGACCATGAAGATCGAGCCGATGGCGAAGCTGGCGCGGTCCGAGGCGAGGAAGGCGACGACCTCAGCGATCTCGCGCGGCTCGGCCGCGCGTCCGATCGGCGCGCGGCTGCCGTGTTCGGTGAGGAACTGCTGCCCGTCGTCGCGGAACGTGTCGAGAAGGTTGGTGACGACGTTGCCGGCGCCGATCGCGTTGACGCGGATGCCTTGTGGCGCGACCTCGAGCGCCAAAGCGCGGGTGAGCTGCGCGACCGCGCCTTTGGAGGCCGCGTAAGGGGCAATGTCCGGGAAGGCGAAATAGGACGCATAAGACGCGATGTTGACGATGGCGCCGCTCTTGTTCGGCAGCATCGCCTTCACCGCTTCGCGGGAGAAGAGAAAGTAGCCGGTGGCGTTGATCGCCATGACCTTCTCCCATTCCGCGCGGCTCGTATCGACGACCGACTGATAGTTGATATAGCCGGCGTTGTTGACGAGGATGTCGAGCCGGCCAAAGCGCTCCACGGCGGTCGCGACCGCTTTCTCGGCGCTGCCGTCGGCGGTGACGTCGGCCACCAGCGGCACGATGCTGTCCGAGGCGAGCGTGTTCACCGCGTCGTTCTGATCGAGCGCGACGACCTTGGCGCCGCGCGCGGCGAAGAGCTCCGCAGTGGCGCGGCCGATGCCGCTCGCCGCGCCGGTGACGATGGCTGTCTTGCCCTTGATCTCGTCGACCATGTTCGTGTCGGCCATCGCCAAGTTCCTCCCACTGTGGATCTACGATCGCGTCGAACGAAACGACGAGCGTCGCTGCGCGGTTCCGCGGGGAGGGTGCGTCATGGCGGCGGGGAGGCGGGTGACTTCGAGCTGTGCGAGAATGGACAATCGCAGGCCGTGAATTGCGGCGAGGCTCTCAGCGGATCGCTTACGTTCCGCCCGCCTTCATGTGTTCACGCCTAAGCGCCCGGAGTACGCCCCTTAACCCGGGGCCCATCTATTTAGCGAGCGCTTACCGGCTGACGCTCCCACGCCGTCCGCCGCGCTCTGCGGTGGCGGCCGCCGCCAAGAGCACGTAGCCGACGGATGCGGCGGCGACTACGTCCAAACCGATTTGAATATCCGCCCCCATGTCGATCCTCCCCCATATTTCGTTTGCGCGAGCGGTGCGGGAAGCCGGCCTTTGGACCAAGCGGAATTTCCGCACTTGAACTTGAGGAAGTGGCCGGCGAAGGGCCGTGAGACGCTCGCGGTCCCGGCGGATGTTCGGGATATCCGAAATCTCGTTCGACAAATTCAATTTGGATGAACGGATCGCCTGCGCCATCATGAAGTGCGATCGGCGAGGCGTTGTGGGGCGGGATCGCCAACCGGGCGGACGTCGACCGTTCAAGCAACAAAAGAAGTCAAGAAGGGCCAATCGATGAAACTCGTCTCGTTTCGATCCGGCGATCGGGTCAGAATTGGCGCGGTCGTCGGCGACGTCGTGGTCGCCGTGAACGACATCCTGCCCGCGGGCAAGGCCGTGCCGGACGACATGACGGCCTTTCTCATGGCGGGCGACGAGGCGATGGCGTCGGTCAATGCGGCGGTCGTCAAATTCGAGCGGGGTGAGACAAAGGCCAAGACGATCGCGCTCGCCGATGCGGACCTTCAGGCGCCGGTGCCGCGGCCCGGTAAAATCCTCATGAGGGGACGCAATTATTTGCGCCATCTCGACGAGCTGCGCAAAGAGGGCGCGAGCCGCGGCGAAAAGATCATCACGCCGCCGATGCCGCATATCTTCGCGAAGTACCACGACTCGGTCACCGGTCCGGGCAAGCCGGTCCTCTATCCGAAGATCGTCCGCCAGTTGGATATCGAGGGCGAACTGACGGTCGTCATCGGGAAGCGCGCTCATTATGTAGAGGAGGCGGACGCTCTCGACTACGTCGCCGGTTACACGATCATCAACGATATCTCGGCGCGCTGCCTGCAGGCGCAAGGTCTGCTGACCATATCCAAGGGCTTCGAGACGTTCTGTCCGATGGGGCCTTGGATGGTGACGAAAGACGAGATTCCGGACCCGCAGAACCTGACTGTGAAGTCCTACCTCAACGACAAGATCGTGTGTAGCGCGCACACGTCGGAGATGCTGTTCAACATCAAGCAGTTCATCGCGTCGCTGTCGCGCGTCTTCCCGCTCGATCCGGGCGACGTTCTGGCGACGGGATCGCCTCCGGGACCGGGCATGTACCACGATCCGCCGATGCTGGCTGTGCCCGGCGACACGGTGCGCATCGAGGTCGAGAAGATCGGCGTCCTTTCGAATCCGGTCGTGGCCGCGACGCGCTGATCCGGCCTTTGAAACGCGACAGGCGCTCTGGAGGGCGCCTGTTTTCGTTCTGACCTGTCATTCGGCTTTTCGAAAACAACGTTCCATTGTTTTTGTTTGTCCGAAACGCGGCTAGGCCGGACAATTCTCGACGTAAGTCCCGGAATACAGCGGGACATGGCGGGAGGGGAAATATGCAGGCTGGCGAGCGATCGCTTCGGCGATCAGGACGCGCGTTTCGTATATTCGCAGCATTGATCGCGCTGGCTCTCCAGGCCAGCGTCGCTTACGGACAAAACTATCCGAGCAAGCCGATCCACTTCATCGTGCCGTTCTCGGCAGGCTCGTCGCCCGACGGCTTTGCCCGATTCCTGGCCGAGAAGATGCAGCAGAGTCTCCGTCAGCCGGTCGTGGTGGAGATGAAGCCGGGAGCAAACAGCATCGTCGGCACCGCCTATGTGGCCGGCAGTGCGCCCGATGGCTACACCTTCCTGTTCGGATCTTTCTCGCACACGCTCAACCCTGCGGTGAAGGCCAAGCTTCCGTACGATAGCCTCAACGATTTCGTTCCGGTCGCAATGGTCGGGAAGACTGCGGGTCTCGTCTTGATCACGCGCCCGGACTTTCCGGCAAATTCCCTTGCGGAGTTTGTCACGCTGGCGAAGGCCAATCCTGGCAAGTTCGCCTATGGACACGCCGGGGTGGGCAATGTCGCTCACATCGCCGGCGAGCTCTTCAAGAAGATGGCGGATATCAACATCACCGGCGTGCCCTATACCGGCAGCAATTTCGGCGCGGACGTCGCGGGCGGCCAAATCGACAGCGGCATGCTTGCCGTGGTCGCCGCCCAGGCGTTGGTCCAGGACGGCAAGATGAAGGCTTTTGCCCTGACGGGGCCGAAACGGACGTCGTCTCTCCCGAACGTGCCGACATTTCAGGAGCTCGGTTACAAGGATATGGACCTCGTCGGCTGGTTCGGGCTGTGGGCGCCGGCCAAGACTCCCAAGGACCGCATCGATCTGGTTGCGGCGGCGGTGCAAAAGGCGTTGCAATCGCCCGATGCCGCCGCCTTCCTCGATCGCCTCGGCATGGAGCCCGCTTACATGGCCCCGGCGCCGTTTGCGGAATACGTTAAGGCCGACATGGTACGGCAAAAGAACTTCCTCAACCTGATCGGTTTCAAACCACAATGAAAATCACGCGCGTCACTGGCATCGTCTACAGGCAGAAGATTCGTCTCACCGGCCCTCAGCCGAAGTTTGCCGGAGAACTCAGAAGCGAGTTCGAGAGCCTCCTCGTCAAAGTCGAGACAGATGAAGGCATAACCGGCTGGGGCGAAGCCTTCCCGCACCGGGTGTGGCGCGCCACGAAGTCGCTGATCGAAACATTGGTCGCGCCGGCGTGCATCGGCGCCGATCCGACCGACATCTCCGGCCTGATGAATGGACTGATCCGTAAAACATACGGGGTCGGCCGCGCGGGTCCCGTGATGTTCGCCTTGTCGGGTCTCGACATCGCGCTCTGGGACATCCTCGGTAAGGTCGCTGGTTTGCCCATACACAAGCTTCTGGGCGGCGGCGCGCCCGCCACGATCCAAGCCTATGCGAGCCTCCTGAAGTACAACGATACGAAAGCCGTCGTTCACTACTGCGAAGAAGCGCTCGCGCGGGGATTTACCGATATCAAGGTGCACGAGACGGGCTACGACGAGATTCGCGCCGCGGCGATGCTCGCGCGCGACGCGAAGGCGGGTCCCGTGATGGTTGACGTCAATGCGCCGTGGGTGCTGCAGGAGGCGGTCGCCAACATGGAGCGGCTGCGCGATCTCGGTCTCAAGTGGGTCGAGGAGCCGGTATGGCCGCCCGAGGATTTTCGCGCCTTGGCTCTCGCCCGGGATACCGGGGTGCCGGTCGCGGTCGGCGAGACGGTGCTCACGCTTACCGATTTTGCCCGGCTTATCGAGAGCAGGGCGGCTGACTATGTGCAGCCGAGCGTGACGAAGATCGGCGGCATCTCGGCGATGCGTGATGTCTACGCCATGGCGAACCAGGCGAGCGTCGCCGTCGTGCCGCACTCCGCCTATTTCGGGCCCGGCCTGATAGCGACCGCGCACGTTCAGGCCGCGCTGTCGCGCGCCCCGTTCATCGAGCGTCTCTATGTCGATCTGGAGGACGATCCGTTCGGCGGCTGGTACGTGCCGCACAACGGCACCCTGACCATCCCGCAGGGGCCGGGTCTGGGCATCGATCCCGACGAGAAGCTGATCGAAAGAATCCGCGTCGAATGACGACCAACCCGGTATGACACCATGAAGATCAAATCGCTCGTCGCCAATCACGTCCGCTTTCCCATCGAGGAGCCGATCGTCAACGCGCCGCCGATGCCGACGATGCAGCGCGACTTCATCACCGTCCGGATGCAGACCGACGACGGCATCGAAGGCCTCGGCGTCACCGGCTTCGGTGGCGGACTGTTGCCCGCGCTCAAACTCGCCGTCGAGCTGTTTGGCGAGGTCGTGACCGGCAGCGACCCGATGCGCCCGGAGCAGGTCAACGCGAAGATGCGCGCGGCAAGCAGCCACTGCGGACCGGGCGGCCTCGCGACACTGGCGATGACGGCCATCGACACCGCGGTATGGGACATCCGCGGCAAGGCGCTGAACCAGCCGGTGTCGCGGCTGCTCGGCGGGCTCCGCGACAAGGTCCCGGCCTACGCCAGCGGCGCGCTGGTGCGGACGACGCCGACCGACCAACTTGCCCCCGCCGCCGAGGCGCTCGTGAAGCTGGGCTACACCCAGATCAAGACGCAGATGGCGGTGCCCGGACTGACGCCGGCGCAGGAGATCGAACGTATCCGCATCATCCGCGACGCCGTCGGTCCGAACGTCAACCTCATGGTCGACATCAACGAGAGATGGAGCGTCAGCGAGGCCATCGGCATTCTCAGCCGTGTCGAGGAATTGGGCCTCGGCTGGATCGAGGACCCGACGATCGCCAACGATTACAAAGGTCTCGCCGAGATCAGCGCTGCACTGAAGACGCCGGTCTGCGCGGGTGAGCGCGTCTATGGCATCGAGCCGTTCCAACAGCTGATGACGCACCGTTCGGCCGACATCATGATGATCGATCTGCTGCGCGTGGGAGGCATCACGCCGTGGATGAAGGTCGCCGGCATGGCCGAGGCTTTCAACTTGCCCGTGGTGAGCCATCTGCTGCCTGAGATCCACGTGTCGATCTTGGCGGCCGTCCCAAATGCGACCTTGCTCGAATACATGCCCTGGACATGGCGGATGTTCGAGAACCCGCCGAAGCCGGTCAACGGGGAGGTGGCGGTGCCCACCGGACCTGGGCTTGGACTGAATTTCGCGCCAGACCTTTTCAGCACCTACGGCGTGTCCTAGGCGGCGCAACATTGGGAGTCGGAAATGCCTTTATCGGATGCAGCTCAATTCGAGGTCGAAAGAGCGGTGGAGCGCGTGATCATCAAGCTGTGGGCCGCGATGGACGCAGGTGAGTTCCATACGGTCATCGACAGCTTTGCCGACGACGGTGTCTGGCACCGTCAGGGAAAGGAACTCAAGGGGCCAAGCCAGGTGCGCGCCGCGATGGAAGAGCGGCCGAAGGCAGCGCGAACCCGGCACGTCGTCACCAACATGCTGGTCGACGTTCTGGACGACACCCGTGCCGATCTGCAGTGCTATCTGACGGTCTGGCAGCACATGGCGCCTTCGGCGGATGCGCCGCCTCCGGCTCCGATGAACGTGCCTCTCACGGTCGCATTATCCAAAGCTCGGCTGAGCCGCACCGCCTCCGGGTGGAAGATAACCGAACTGAAGTCGGCCGACACGTTTCGCCGGCAATGAAGCCGCGCCTCCAGGACATCGCATCATGAAACTAATGAGCTTCGCCGTCGGCGGAAAGACGAGCTATGGAATCGTGTCGGGCGACGGGGTCGTCGATCTCGGCAAGCGATCGAAACACGGCAGCCTGCGTTCGGCTCTGGCCGCCGATGCCATCGCCGATTTGATGGCGTTCGAAAAGGCCCCGACGGACTATGCGATCGCGGATGTCGAGATCCTGACGCCAGTCCCGGACGCGGAAAAAATCATCTGCATCGGCGTCAATTACAAGGGCCACATCCTCGAGATGGGCCGGCAGTTGCCGGAGCAGCCCAGCGTCTTCCTGCGTCTTCACAGCTCGCTGGCGGCGCCGGGGCAATCGATCGTGCGTCCCCGGATTTCCAGTGACTTCGACTACGAGGGCGAGCTTGCCGTCGTGATCGGCAAGGGAGGCCGGCATATAGCGCAGGGCGATGCCATGAGCCACATCGCCGGTTATACCTGCTTCAACGACGGCAGCGTTCGCGACTATCAGAAGAAGGGCTCTCTTGCGATCGGCAAGAACTTCGAGCGTACGGGAAGCTGCGGACCGTGGTTGGTGACCGCCGACGAGATCGGCGATCCGTCTGCGCTGCAGCTCGAAACACGCCTGAACGGCAACCGTGTGCAGCACACCGGCGTCGACGACCTGATCTTCGACATCCCCGCGATCATTGCTTACGTGTCCGCGGCGATCGCCCTCGCGCCCGGGGACATCATCGCCACGGGCACGCCCGAGGGCGTCGCCATGGGCAGAACGCCGCCGAATTGGATGCGGCCTGGCGACGTTGTCGAGGTCGAGATTTCGAAGGTTGGCGTGCTGCGTAACACGGTCGTTCAGGAGCTCTGATCACATGCGCTATACGACACTGGGCAAGACCGGGCTGCGCGTCAGCGTCGCCGGCCTGGGCTGCGGCGGCTTCAGCCGGCTGGGGCTCGCTGCCGGCAAGAGCGAAGAGGAGGCCGCCGACCTCATCCGCTACGCTGTCGATCTCGGCATCAACTATATCGACACCTCGCCTGCCTACGAGACGGAAGCGGCGGTCGGCAAAGCACTCAAAACGTTGGCGCGGGACGAAGTGTACGTGGCGACCAAGGTCCACGTAAGGCGGGGCGGAGAGTGGTTCACCCCCGATCGCGTAAGGACGAGCATCGACAACTCCCTGCGGTTGCTCGGCACGGACTATGTGGACGTGTTCCAACTCCACGGCGTCAGGGCGACGGAGTACGACTACGCTGTCGAAACGCTTCTTCCTATCCTCCAAGCGGCCCAGGCTGCCGGCAAGATTCGGCATCTTGGGATCACCGAACTGCCGACCGAGGACTTCTCCCACGACATGCTGTCGAGGGCCGTGCAGGACGACGTCTGGCAGGTCTTCATGACCGCGTTCCACATGATGCATCAGAGCGCGCGCCAAACGCTGTTTCCCGCGATGATCGAGAAGAACATCGGCTCGTTGCTCATGTTCGCCGTCCGCAGCATCTTTGCGAAGCCGGAGCGCGTCGCGGCGGCGTTGAAAGAGGCGGCCGCGCAGGGCAAGGTCGCCGCCTGGCTGGGCGAGGACAAGGAGCCGCTCGGCTTCCTCCTGCATGAGGAGGGTGCTGCGACCATCACGGAAGCCGCCTATCGGTTCGCCATGCACGAGCCGGGTGTCGACGTTGTTCTGTTCGGGACCGGTGATCGCGAGCACCTCAAAGCGAACGTCAAATCGTTGCTCATGCCGGCGCTTCCTTCGGCGGACAGCGCCAGGCTGGCCGAGTTGTTCGGCTCTTTGATCGGCGTGGGCATGGACGCGGCGCCCACGCAGACGAAATAACGCAGGTTAGTTCTTGGCGCGCCGTCCGCGTCTGGCCGGCGCGTCCGCGGCTTTCGCCTTCGCATCGACGAGCGCCGCGCCGTGGCGCATCGCATAGGCGCGGAGCTCGTTTTCGATCAGCGCGTACATTGCTTGTGCCGCCGGCAAAAGCGTCTGCCCCCGCCGCGTCAGTATGCCGACCTGACGCGTAACGGTCGGCTTTACGAGCGGGATGAAGACGATGTCCTCGGCCACCGAAGGCTTCGTCAGGCGAGGAAGAACGGTGATGCCGACGCCTTCGCGGACGCAGTCCATCATCGACGTGCGGCTGGAAACGGAAAGGACCGGGTTCTCGATCCATTCCCCGAGGCCGTGCCCGAGAAGCGTCTCGAACCCATCATTGCCGATCAATTTCTCCCCCGACAGTTGATTCCAGGTTAGCGGCTTTCTACGCTTGGCCATCGGATGATCGCGGCGGCATGCCACGCCGTAAGTGTCGACAGCGATCGCACTAAACGAGAGCTTGGGATCATCGACCAGTTTCGCGGCGATACCGATGTCGGCGGCTCCCTCGGCGACGAGGCGGCGGATATGGCGAGAGCGTTCATCCGTCACTTTGATGGATATATTGGGGTGCTTCCGCAGCAGTTGCCGTAGCACGCTCGGAAACCACTCCTCGGCCAGAAACGGCACGACAGCGACCGACAATGAGCCGCGTTCGGCGTTCGCCAATTGCTGCACGTCACTCAGGACACGATCGTGGGTCCTGAGCAATTCGCCAAATAGCGGCGCCAGGGTTTGCCCTAAGGGAGTGAGGCGCGCGCGTTGGTCCTTTTCGAAAAGCGGTGCGCCCACCTGCAGTTCGAGATCGCGCATCGCGGTCGACACGGCGGCCGCCGATCTGAATGTCCCCGATGCTGCAGCGCGGAAGCTGCCGTTCTCGGCGGCGATGAGAAACTGGCGAATCTGCTGGATGCGGAAGACGTCGACCATGGAAGTCCCGTTCAAATTTTTCGAATGCTATTTCGATTTATTTCGTTTGGCAAAACTAGTAACGGTCCTGACACTGCGAACGGTGGCCACCAAACGAGCCGCCAAGAGACAATTCTGCTGGGGGGATGCGGATGCGGTACGCGATCACGAGCGCACTTATCATTGCTGCATGCTTCGCCGGTACATGCGTGGCAGTCCGTGCGCAAGGCTTCCCGGATCGTCCGATTCACATCATCGTTCCTTATCCGCCCGGCGATCCGACGGACGTCATCGCGCGGGCCTACGCGGACGAGGCCTCGAAGGGGCTTGGCCAGAAGGTCATTGTCGAAAATAGGCCCGGCGCGGTCGGCATCATCGGCACGAGCGTTGTCGCGAAAGCGCCGCCCGACGGTTACACGCTTGTTGCGACGTCGCTCGCCCATGTGACGAACCCTTTCGTCACCGCGAAGATGCCCTACGATACGCGGACCGATTTCACGCCCATAACGATGCTGGGCCGCTCGCCCGGGGCCGTATTCGTCGTGAGCGGCAACTCGCCGGCCAAGACGCTTGCCGACTTCATCAGACTCGCGAAGGAAAAGCCCGGCACGATGACGTTTGCGAATGCCGGCATCGGACAGATGAGCGGGCTTGCAGGCGAGCTTTTCATGAAGATGGCCGATCTCAAGCTGGTGAGTGTGCCCTATCAGGGCGCATCGTCCTATGCGACCGACATCATGACCGATCGCGTCAATAGCGGGGTGATGGGGCTGATCGGGTCCGTCCAGCATGTTCAAGCAGGCGGTCTTAGGGCTCTCGCGCTGACCGGTCCGAAGCGCTCTCCGATTCTTCCCGACGTGCCGACTTTCCGCGAGCTAGGCTTTACCGAAATGAATCTCGTCGGCTGGTTCGGTCTCCTCGGTCCGGCCGGGATACCGCGCGACCGTGTCGACATCCTTTACCGGGAGGCGGAGAGGGCGGTGAAATCGCCGACCTTCCAGAAGTTGCTCGAGCGCTACGGCATCGACGCGGTCGGCTCGAATCCGGACGAGTTCGCCAAGTTCATCTCTGAAAACCTCGATGCGACGGCGGACATCGTCAAAAAGATCGGCTATGTGCCGCGCAACTAGGCCCTCATACGACCCAGGAGAGTCCGACTGATGACGGAGCAGCAAGTAGCTGAGATGGCGATGCGCGTCGGGTTGGCCGACGTTTTCGCGCAATACCCGGAAATCGTGCGGGCGGCCGCCGCCCGCGCCCATGCGCCGCTTTCGCCGCTCGACGCCGTGCGGGCGGGTACGACGGAGCCGGCGCACATGTTTCAAGCGATCGACAGCAATCCATGAAAGAGTTGGACTACTTCACCATTGCGGAGATATCGGGCCGGCTCCAGTCCCGCGAGGTGTCTCCCGTTGAATTGACGCGGCATGTTCTCTCGCGCATCGATAAGCTCGATCCGGAGCTTAACGCCTTCCTGGAGGTCACTGCGGATCTGGCGCTCGAGCAGGCAAGGGTGGCCGAAGCGGAAATCCTGAATGGCCGCTATCGGGGGCCGATGCACGGAATCCCGTACGGCCTGAAGGACCTCATCGACGTGGCGGGGCTCCGGACGACGTGCCATTCGAAGATTCGCGCCGACAACGTCGCGCAGCGAGACGCCCATGTGGTCACACGGCTTCACGAAGCGGGCGCCATCCTTGTCGGAAAGCTGGCGCTGCACGAGTTCGGCTCGGGCGGGCCGACGCTCGATCTTCCGTGGCCGCCCGCGCGCAATCCTTGGAATCGCGACATTCATCCGGGCGGCTCCTCCAGCGGATCGGCGTCCGCGGTGGCGGCCGGCATGATTCCGGCTTCGCTGGGGACCGACACCGGCGGCTCCGTGCGCAACCCCGCGACCTGCTGCGGCGTCGTCGGCATGAAGCCGACCTACGGGACGGTCAGTCGCAGCGGCGTGATGCCGTTGTCCTTCTCTCTCGATCACGTCGGCCCGTTGACGCGGACGGTGGAAGACAACGCCATCGTTTATGAGGCGATCGCCGGATACGACCCGGGCGACATCACGAGCCGCGATGTCGTGACGAAGAGCTGTCTGAGGCAGTTGCGTGGCGGCGTCAAAGGCCTTCGTATCGGCTGTATTGAGCATTTCTACACGACCGATGCCGCGGCGGACGAAGAGATGAAGGCCGGCATCGACGAAGCGGCCGCTGTTCTGCGGCGGCTCGGCGCGGACGTCCGTTCCGTGACGCTGCCTGCGCTTTCGCATTGGGCCGCGTGCGGTCGTGCGATCATCCAAAGCGAATCCTACGTGGTTCATGAGGCGTGGCTGAAGACCCGGCCGCAGGACTATTGCGAAATCAGCAGGCGCAAGCTGATGCAGGGCGCGTTCGTTCGCGCCGAGGAATACATCAAGGCGTTGCAGGCGAGGACCGCGCTGTGCGCCGCGTTCAATGAACTTATGCGCGACTACGACGCCGTCATCACTCTATCCGGGCTTGCCTTGCCGTGCAGGCTTGACGACCCGGAAGAGGTCGCGAGGACCTACGAGCGGCACGTCCGCATGCCGTTCAATATCACGGGTTCGCCCGCCATCGCTGTCCCCACGGGATTTTCAAAAAGCGGCCTGCCGCTCGGCATGCAGATCGCCGGAAAGGCGTTCGACGAGGCCACCGTGTATCGCGTGGCGTTTGCCTACTGCGAAGCGTCGGGCTGGACCGGGCGCAAGCCAACTGTTCAATGAGGTATTTCTGACATGTCACAGATTGCACGGCGGATTTCGGTCTGCGCGGCCGCTGTTTTGTGTATGGTTGCGCAGGTCGGTCTTGGGGCTGCGTCCGAGCCTTATCCGCAGCGTCCGGTGAAGATCGTCGTGCCTTACGCGGCGGGCGGAGGGACGGACGTAACGGCGCGACTGTTCGGCGGCGCGCTCGAGCGGGAGTTGGGGCAGAGCTTCATCGTCGACAACCGCGCCGGCGGCGCCAGCATTCCCGGCACGCAAGCGGTGGCGCAGTCCAAGCCGGACGGCTACACCCTCGGGATGATGGATAGCTCGTTCATGACCAATCCATCTCTCTTTCGCGGCAAGCTGCCGTACGACACGCAGCGCGACTTCAAACCGATCGCGTTGCTTGCACGCAATCAGCTTCTGCTGACGGTGCCGGCGGACTCGCCGTATAAGACGGTCGCCGACCTGGTTGCCGCGATCAAGAAAAAGCCCGGCGAATTGACCTTCGCATCCGCGGGGATTGGAACGGCCATACATCTCGCCGGCGAACAGCTGCGGCAGTCGGATAATCTGTCTTTCGTGACCGTACCGTACCGCGGTGGCGGTCCGGCCCTTGCGGACCTGATCAGCGGAAAGGTCGATTTCTCCTTTGTCGCCTATCCTTTGGCCCGGCCGCAGATGCGGGACGGCCGCATCAGGGCTCTGGCGGTGGCCGGTCCGCGCATGAGCATGGAGCGTGACCTGCCGAGCATGGCGGAGGTCGGATTTCCCAACGTGGATGCAATGACCGAGATGGGGCTCGTCGCTCCCGCCGGCACGCCCGATGCAATCATCCAGCGCCTCAGCGCGATTGCCAGCGATGCGGCAAGAAAGGAGCCGCTCCGTCAGAAGCTGCTCGACCTCGGATCGACTCCGATAGGATCGACGCCGCAAGAGTACGCAGACCATGTGGCAAAGGAAATGTCGAAGTGGTCCGTCGTTATCGATCGCGGCAATATCAAAGGCGAACAATAGGCGACAGATGGCGCGCGGGTGGCGGGGTCCGCGCGCATCATATGGACGGCGGCCAGAGCGAAAGGCTGTTGCGCAACAGCAGCCGTCGCCCTCGCAGGTCCAGCAATTTCTTCTGGAATGTCGAGGGGCAGGGCAGTTCGAGCCCGAGAGCGTTACGGCGCCGTCAAATCGTTTATGGTAGGCATTGTCAGTTCCGCCGTCGTTTACGGGGTCGCTATGGCGATGACCCGTGCAGTGGTTGAGGCTTAAGGCGGCGGCAATTGATGTGAAGAGCCGGGGCAGGCGTTTCGTTCGCGGTTCCGTCGCAGCCTGCCGGGTCAGAGAGGCGATTGGGGTCCCCTGACGAGCGACCCACGATGGCCGCAAAGGGCTGGCCGCGCCCATACAGGCCCCGCCATTGTCGCGCGGCTCTTCAGCCCCTACTATGAATTCCGATGATGTCAGATTTCGCCTTCAATCCCATTCGCACCTCGCGCCTGTCCGAGGAGGTCATTCGCCGGATCGCGCAACTGGTCGAAACCGGTCAGCTTGCCGTGGATGAAAGGTTTCCGAGCGAGCGGGCGCTCCAGCAACAGTGGCAAGTCAGCCGGCCCGTCTTGCGTGAAGCGTTCCGCGCCTTGGAGGTGCAGGGATATATCGAAAGCCGTCCCGGCGGTGGCCGCTATCTCCGGGCGTCATGGATTCCGGACCCCGCGCAGCAGCGTCGGCGCCGCCTCGTGGCCAATCGCGAAAACCTTCTGCAGATATGGGATGCGCGGGAAGGGGTGGAAACGAAGGCGGCTGAGCTTGCCGCCATGCGCGCGACGGCAAGCGAAATATCGGCACTCGAGCAGCCGCTCAAATTGCTGGCCTCCCTGCCGCCCGCTGAGGCGGCGCGGCTTGACCTCAATCGTGACTTTCACCTTGTGATCGCGCGGGCGGCGCGTAATTCCCTGATCGAAGAAATGGTCATCGGCCTTGTCGCCCGATGCAATGAGCTCGGCTTTCGGGAGCTCTTGGACGTCGAAGACTTCGCCAATCTCCTCAAGATCCATCAGCCGATTTTCGATGCTATTGCGGGACGGGATCCGCTAGGTGCCCGCGCCGCGATGATTGCGCACTTTAATGAGCTGCGGAAGACGGTCGGCAGTTGATCGCCGGCGTGTCGTTTCGCCGACGGCGGCGTGACGGCGTGTCACGGTGTGATTGTGTGGAGGCCGTTGCACGAAGAACTTGACCCGCCCTGCGCAGGAACTTATACGAATTGGGTAACCCAGTTATCCAAACGAAGAAACATGGGTGAGATCAGGGTGATGGGAACGTCCAAGGGGGCAGCTCTCCTTCCAATCAGCGCGCTTCAGCCGCGCTTATCCTGCCTGTTCGGGCGCGATATTGCCCAGGCGCCCATCCGGTTCTTCCCGGTGTCTGGCGCGCGCGGCCGCTGTCGCGGTCGGCTCGCCGCAGAGGGGCGTCCGCGAATCCATTCCAACATCGGCGGTGAGGCGATGCTTTCGGCACGGCCGCCTTATGGGCGGGCCGGGGGCTGAAGACGGAATGCCGGCTGCCGACGCATTTCAGTAGTCAGAAGAATAAAACAGGGGAGGTTCACGTGAAAAAGCTGAGTGGCATTCTTGCCGGCGCGTTGCTCGTTTTGGCGACGCCCGTTTGGGCGCAGAATTATCCGTCGCGAGTTATCACCCTTATCTCGCCGTTTCCGGCGGGTGGGCCGTCAGACACCGCGGCGCGTCTGATTGTTGGTCCGATGTCGAAAGTGCTTGGTCAGCAGATCGTCGTCGAAAACCAGACCGGCGCCGGCGGCGTCATCGGCACAAATCACGCGGCCAAAGCGGCCCCTGATGGATACACTCTGATGGTCTCCGGGTCGGGCACCCATGCCGCGGCCGAACATCTCCATAAGGAATTGCCTTACCGATCGTCGGACTTCGAGCAGATCGGTTTGATCAATACCTCGCCGATGATCCTGGTGGCGAGGAAGGGTGTGCCGGCCGACACGCTCAAAGACTTTGTCGCCTATCTCAAAGCAAACGAGAAAAAGGTGACCGAGGCGGACGCTGGCGTCGGTTCGATTTCGAACTTGGCCTGTTCGGTGTTCCACATGCTTGCGGACGTCAAACCGACCGTGGCGTCCTATCGCGGCACACCGCAAGCGACCATGGATCTCGTGGCTGGCAACGTCGACTTTGGCTGCAACCAGATCGTCAACATCGCGCAGCACGTCAAATCCGGTACACTCAAGGCCTATGCCGTGACGAGCGACAAGCGCTCGCCCATGCTGCCGGACGTTCCGACAACGGCCGAAGCCGGCATGCCGGACTTCAACCTCTTGGTCTGGTTCGGCCTTTCGGCGCCAAAGAACACCCCGCGTCCGATTCTCGATAAACTCAATAAGGCCCTCAGCGTCGCCTTGAACGATCCCGATGTCGTCAAGCGCTTTGCCGATCTCGGCTACGATGTTGTGCCGCCGGAGAAGCGCAGCGCCGAATACTTCGACAAATTCTACAAGGACGAAGTTGCGCTTTGGTCCAAGGTCTTCGCCGGCGCGGCCGCCAAGAAGTAGTCGGGTAGCGCGCCAGGCCCGCTCCGGCTGCAAACCGGGGCGGGCGCCACTTTCATATTTGCTTCGCGGTGTCGGAATCGAGTCTGCGTGATGACCGAATTTTCATTGAACGGGGCCGTGGTTGCCGTGGATCTGCCCGGCGAAACCCCGCTCGTCCAAGTGATCCGCAATCATCTCGAGCTGTTCGGTTCCCGCTTCGGCTGCGGCGCGGAGCAGTGTGGCAGTTGCATGATGTTGATCGACGGCCGCGCTGAATTTTCGTGCACGCGCTCGCTCGACAGTGTCGCGGGCCGTAATGTGGTGACCGTGGAGGGCCTCGGTACTGCGGATAAGCCGCATCCGCTGCAGGAAGCGTTTCTCGCCGAGCAAGCGGGGCAGTGCGGCTACTGTCTGTCGGGCATGCTGATCAGCGCCGCTTCTCTGCTGGAGTCCAACCCGGAACCAGATGCCGCGGACGTCCGCGCTGCTTTGAATCGCAATCTTTGCCGCTGCGGAGCGCATAATCGCATCGTTCGCGCGGTTCTTCGTGCGGCTCGAGCCATGCGTCGTCCATCATGAGCAGCACCCCGGTCGCCGCGCCGTCGCGGCCCGAGCATCCGCTTCCCGGAAGCTTGAACGCCAACCGCCGCCTTTCGCAGTGGATTGAATTTCACGAAAGCGGGATCGTGCTTATCCGTCCGGGAAAGGTCGAGATCGGGCAGGGCATCCTGACGGCGCTGGCTCAGATTGCTGCCGATGAACTCGACGTGGCGCTGGGCCGTATCCAGATTCAGGCTGCGTCGACGGATGTGAGCCCGAACGAAGGTGTGACGTCCGGCAGTCGCTCGATTACCGAAAGCGGCATGGCGATCCGCTATGCCTGCGCCGCGGCCCGCAGCATTTTCCTGTCGGTTGTGGCCCAGCGCACCGGCGTTCCGATCGACCAGATCCGCGTGGTCGACGGCACGTTTGTCGGCCCCGAGCGAGAGCTTGGCTCGTACTGGGCCGCCGCCAATGACGGGCTTCTCGATTGCGAAGCTCCGGCCGAGGTCAAGGCGAAGGGCGCGACGGAGCGCGCCGTCGCAGGTCATGCGGCGCCGCGCATCGACCTTCCTGACAAGGTGTTCGGTACGCCCCGCTTCATTCACGACATTCGTCTGCCGGGGATGAAGTTCGCGCGCGTGATCCGGCCGGCAACGCGCGGCGCTCGGTTGATCGAAGCGCCGCCCTCGACCGAAGAGATGCAGCTCGTCGTAGACGGAAACTTCGTCGCCGTTGTTTGCGCGACGGAGTACGCGGCGGACGCGGCGGCGGAGAAGGTTGCGCGCCGCATCAAGTGGCAAGAGCAGAATACGCTGCCGGATCAGAATCGCCTGCGGGAATTCTTGCGCACGACGCCGTCCGACCGCTCCTCGATTGCAGATCGCGAGAGCGATTCAAGACCGAAGCGCGTGCACAAAGCCGAGTTCTTTCGGCCGTACCTTGCGCATGCGTCGATTGGCCTGTGCTGCGCGGTCGCCCGCTTCGAAGGGGACAAGCTGGAGGTCTGGTCGCATTCGCAAAGCATCTTCCTGCTGCGCCTCGATCTCGCCAAGACGCTCGGTCTTCCGGCTGACTGTGTGATCGTCCATCATGCGGAGGGTGCCGGCTGCTACGGCCATAACGGAGCCGACGATGTGGCGCTTGATGCCAGTCTGGTGGCGCGGGCCAACCCAGGAGTACCGATCCGGCTGCAATGGAGCCGGGCGGACGAACTCGGTTGGGCGCCCTTTTCCTCCGCCATGCTGGTCAGCGTTGAGGTGGGCGTCGACGACCGTGGAAATGTGGTCGGTTGGAACCACGAGATATTCAGCAACGGCCACTTGCTGAGGCCTGCCAATTTTCCCAACCCCACCTTGCTTGCTGCTTCCGAGTTGGCGCGCCCGTTCGAGATGCCGGTCGCGAAGAACCCGCCTTTGACGGTGGGCGGTGGTGCCGACCGCAACGCCATTCCGCTCTATCGGGCGCCGGCGCTACATGTCGATGTGCACTGCCTTCGAGAAATGCCGCTGCGGACCTCGTCGTTGCGCGGGCTTGGCGCCATGGTCAACGTGCTCGCAATCGAGAGCACGATGGATGAATTGGCTGCGGCTGCGGGGCGGGACCCGGTCGAGTATCGCATCGCGCATCTCGACGACCAGCGGGCCAAGGATGTCATCGCGGCCGTTGTCGAGATGGCCGGGCCCGCGCCGGCGACGCGGCCCGAAGGGTACGGTCGAGGCCTCGCATTCGCACGCTATAAGGGCACCAGTAGTTACTGCGCGATCATTGCGGAGATCGAGGCGGCCGAGCAAATCAACGTGCGCAAGCTCTGGATCGCTGTCGACGCGGGCGAGGTGATCAATCCGGAAGGGGCGGCGCATCAGATCGAAGGTGGGGCGGTCCAGGCTTGCAGCTTCGCACTGAAAGAGGCTGTGCAGTTCGACCAGGCGGGCGTCGTTAGCGATGGATGGGAGCGCTATCCGATCCTGCGCTTCGAGGAGGTCCCGGAGGTGACGACACGGTTGCTGTCGCGCCCCGATCTGCCGCCCATGGGAGTCGGGGAATGCGCGACCGGCCCCACTGTCGCGGCGATAGCGATCGCGATCCACGATGCCATTGGCGTTCGGCCGCGAACCATGCCGTTCACGGCCGAGCAGCTGGCGCTTGACATGGACAGCGCGTCCTAATGGAGGGGCATATGAACACCACGGGCGGCTGGGCCCCCACGCGAGAAGTCGAACTCGTGGCCGGGACGCCCGCTGGCGGCGGGCAGGACAGGCCTGCACGCGCTTTGATTGAGGTGCTGACCAAGCATGGTCTGGTTGGCCAACCTATAAAGCTGACGAACATCCCGGGCCGCGGTGGCGGCAATGCGTGGGACTATCTGCGAGAGAAGGCCGGCGATCCGCACGTCTTGGCCATCAATTCTCCCACCATCATCAGCAATAAGCTGCTCGGTGTCAGCACATTCGACTATTCGGCATTGACGCCGCTCGCCAATCTATACACCGAGTATCCGGTCTTCATCGTTCGCTCGGGGTCGGCGATCGCCGATGCGGCGGACCTTATGCGCCTGCTGGCGGACAGTGGCGCGGTGCGGATCTCGCTTGCCACGGCCATCGGCAACACGAACCACATCGCGCTCGCGCGCGTGATCAAGCATGTCGGCGGTGACGTCAAGGCACCCGAGATCGATGTGTTCGACTCGGCGCGCTATGCGATCGCTCACCTGGTTGAGGGCAAGGCAGACCTAGGCGTCATTACGGCGGTGAGTGCGGTGCCGGAGTTGACGGCAGGAACGCTGCGAGCCGTCGCCCTGTCGGGCCCGCAGCGTCTCGGTGGGATCTTCGCCGAGGTGCCGACCTTGCTCGAGAGCGGCGTCGACTGCCAGATCGGCATGTGGCGCGGCGTCATTGCACCGGCTGAGTTGCCGTCATCCGCTGTTGATTATTGGGATCGCACGCTCGTGGCCGCCACCGCGACGGAGGAGTGGCGGGCCGAATTGACCAAGAAGTACTGGGCCAACACCTTCATGGCAGGCGCACAGGAGCGTGCCTTCCTGGACGAGGAGCGGGCCCTGATGACAAGCGCCCTCGGCGAACTTGGGCTTCTGCCAAATGGGAGGGCGTAAGCATGATGAGCCTTGACTGGAAGCCGGAACGAGCCGTCCGGATTGTTGCGGGGACTCCGCCGGGAGGCGGCCTAGACCGCGTGGCCCGCGCGCTCGCCATGGCCATCGCCCAAGCGGGCGTCGTCGATGTGCCGGTGGAGGTCGTCAACGTTCCTGGCGATGGCGCCCGCCGTGCTTGGACGCACGATGTCGACAACCACCCGAGCGACGGGCACGTGATCGGCATCAGCTCGCCGAACCTCACGTCCGACTATTTGGTGGGCATCGCCAATTTCGACCACCTGCGATACACCCCCATCGCCACGCTGGTGACGGAATACATTGCGTTCGGGGTCCGCTCGGATTCTCCGTTTCGAACGGGCGCCGATCTCCTCGCCCGGCTGAGCGGTGAGCCGGCGACCGTCAAGGTCGCCTTGTCGACGGCGCTCGGAAATCCAAACCATGTTGCGCTCGCTAAGCTCATTCAGCATGGGCAAGGCGACGTGAGCGCGCCCACCATCCGGGTGTTCGACACGGCGCTCGATGCGGTTGCCGACGTCGTCGCCGGCGCTGCGGATGTCTGCGCGGTGACGGCCGCAAGCGTGCTTGCTGAACTCAAAGCGGGCCGGATCCGGCTCGTCGGCATTACCGCGCCCCAAAGACTTTCGGGCGAATTCAGCGATGTTCCGACGTGGACGGAACAAGGGGCCGATTGTGTCATCGGCGCTTGGCGCGGTGTAACGGGCCCCGCCAACCTCGGTGCGGCCGAAGTCTCATTCTGGCAGCGTGTGCTCAGAAGTGCGACCGAACAGGCGGTTTGGCGCGATGAGTTGTCACGGCTGAGCTGGTCGCCGATGTATCAGGACGGAGCGGCCGTTCACGAATATCTCGGCGATGAACGCCGAGAGTTCGTCGCCTTATTGGGCCAGCTCGGCCTTCTCAAGAACGCGGCATGAACGCAGCGACTTGCCGTGCCGAAGTATTGATCGATAAAGAATATATGCACTGAAGGACGCGCTTATGCAGATCGCGGTTATCGACGACTATCAGGATACCTTTCGCTCGCTCGCCTGCTTTGCCAAGCTCAAAGGCCACGAGGTCAAAACGTTCCACGCGCCAGCGGCAAGCGAAAACGCCTTGGTCGACATGCTGAGCGATGCCGATGCCGTTATCCTCACTCAGCAGCGCACGCCGATGCCGCGCAGCGTTATCGAGCGTCTCCCTAAGCTGAAGATGATCAGCCAGACGGGCCGTAACACCGGTCATATCGACCTTGCTGCCTGCAAGGAGCGAGGCATCACGGTCAGCGCCGGCGGAGGCGGCGGAGCAAACGCCACGGCGGAGTTGGCGTGGGGGCTCATCCTGTCGGCCGCGCGCCATATCCCGGCTGAGGTGCAGGCGCTCAAGGAAGGCCGGTGGCAGACATCGCTCGGCACCGGTTTGGCCGGCAAGACGCTCGGGGTTTACGCCTACGGCCGTATCGGCAGCCTGGTCGCGCAGGTCGGAAAGGCGTTCGGCATGCGGGTTGTCTGCTGGGGCCGCGAGGGCTCGCTGGCGAAGGCGCGGGATGCCGGTTTCGATATCGCCGCCAGCCGTGAAGCCTTTTTCTCGGAATCGGACGTGGTGTCGCTTCACCTGCCCATGAACAAAGACACGGCGGGAATTGTGAAGGCATCGGATTTGATGCTCATGAAGCAGACCGCGATACTCGTGAACACCAGCCGGGCCGGGATCATCGAAGACGGTGCGCTGGTTTCGGCCTTGAAACAAGGTCGTCCGGGCCGGGCCGCCGTCGACGTCTACGAGGTGGAGCCCGTGCTGGGGGCGAACCATCCGCTGCTCGAGCTTGGCAATGTGGTTTGCACGCCTCACCTGGGCTACGTGGAGAAGGATACCTACGAGGCGATTTTCACCGCCGCCATCGATCAAGTGCTCGCATTCGATGCGGGGCAGCCGATCAACGTTGTGGCGCTATAGCCTTCTCGGCAAGTGCGGAATTGCCCGGGACAACCCGGGCTCATCGATGGCTACGCTGGCGTCGCGCGCTTCAGCGTGGCTTCGCGTATCGCTGAGGCGTCTTTGCCGTAGAGGCAGACGCCGCAGCGAATTCGACGGCGAGCGGATCGCCGTCGAGCGATGGTTCGCGCCTTGCCAGCACTCTGTGCTGGCAGGCTGATCGGCAAATGCAGGCGCGGTGGTGAACCACAGGCGCGCTTAAATACTCCCGTCATGCCCGCGACGGACAGGCGCCACCTCACGGCGCAGCAGCGTGTAGAGCGCTGGCAGTACCAGGAGCGTGAGGATCGTCGACGAGATGATGCCGCCGATGACGACGGTGGCGAGCGGCCTTTGCACTTCGGCGCCGGGACCGGTGGCGATCGCCATCGGAACGAAGCCGAGCGCCGCGACCATCGCGGTCATCAGCACGGGGCGAAGTCGCGTCAGGGCGCCTTCGCGCACCGCCTCGACCAGGCCGTGGCCGTCCTCACGCAGCTTTTGAATGAAAGCGATGATGACGAGGCCGTTGAGCACCGCCACGCCCGATAGCGCGATGAAGCCGATACCGGCGCTGATCGATAGCGGGATGCCGCGCAACAGCAGCGCAATGACGCCGCCGGTCAAGGCAAGCGGGACGCCGCTGAAGACCAGCGCGGCGTCGGCGGCGGACTTCAGGCTCATGAACAGCAGCGCGAAGATGAGAAGGAGCGCCACGGGCACGACCACGGTCAGGCGTCTCGTTGCGGAAATGAGCTGCTCGAACTGGCCGCCCCAGCCGATCCAATAGCCGTCCGGCAATTTGACCTTCGTCGTCACGGTCTGTTGGGCCTCCGCCACGAACGAGCCCAGGTCGCGCTGGCGCACGTTCGCGGTGACGACGATCCGGCGCTTGCCGTCTTCGCGGCTGATCTGGTTCGGTCCCGGCGCGACATCGATGCTGGCGAGCGCCGACAGTGGCACGTAGCGGAATTGCGCGATGGGCGAGGTGTCGAGGCTTGCTTTGACCGCTGCCGGTGCGTTGTCCGCAGGCAGTGGGATCGGCAAGGCGCCGATGGCGTCGAAATCGGCGCGCAGCCGCTCGGGCAGCCGAACCACAAGGTCGAACCGGCGGTCGCCCTCGAAAACTTGTCCCGCGCTCTTGCCGCCGACGGCGATTTCAACGGTCGACTGCACGTCGGCGGCGGTGATGCCGTAGCGCGCCAGCGCCTGCCTATCCATCTTGACCGTCATCATGGGAAGGCCGGTGACT
>Ga0180216_1000486_pt1 | contig 42091 bp, 30 predicted proteins | sample eDN3rd37CBELigMG_FD_128879 | JGI IMG/M metagenome (GOLD analysis project Ga0180216, IMG submission 128879) | Enriched Miracle-Growth compost microbial communities from Emeryville, California, USA - eDNA 3rd pass 37_C BE-Lig MG (version 2)... ...
CATCAGCATCAGCATCCGCATCCGCGTCAGCGTCCGCATCCGCATCAGCATCCGCATCAGCATCCGCATCCGCATCAGCATCCGCGTCAGCATCCGCATCCGCATCAGCATCCGCATCCGCGTCCGCATCCGCATCCGCATCCGCATCCGCATCCGCGTCAGCATCCGCATCAGCATCCGCATCCGCATCCGCATCCGCATCAGCGTCAGCATCCGCATCAGCATCCGCATCAGCATCCGCGTCAGCATCCGCATCCGCGTCAGCATCCGCATCCGCATCAGCATCGGCATCCGCGTCAGCATCCGCGTCAGCATCCGCATCCGCGTCAGCATCCGCATCCGCATCAGCATCCGCATCAGCATCCGCATCCGCGTCAGCATCCGCATCCGCATCGGCATCCGCGTCAGCATCCGCATCCGCGTCAGCATCCGCATCAGCATCCGCGTCAGCATCCGCATCCGCGTCAGCATCCGCATCCGCATCCGCGTCAGCATCCGCATCCGCATCCGCATCCGCATCCGCATCCGCATCCGCATCCGCGTCAGCATCGGCATCCGCATCCGCATCCGCGTCGGCATCAGCATCGGCATCCGCGTCGGCATCCGCGTCGGCATCAGCATCGGCATCCGCGTCGGCATCGGCATCAGCATCGGCATCAGCATCAGCATCAGCATCAGCATCAGCATCGGCATCGGCATCGGCATCGGCATCGGCATCAGCATCGGCATCGGCATCAGCATCAGCATCGGCATCGGCATCGGCATCAGCATCGGCATCAGCATCGGCATCAGCATCAGCATCAGCATCAGCATCAGCATCAGCATCAGCATCAGCATCAGCATCGGCATCAGCATCGGCATCAGCATCGGCATCAGCATCGGCATCCGCATCGGCATCAGCATCGGCATCCGCATCCGCATCCGCATCCGCGTCGGCATCCGCATCCGCATCCGCATCCGCATCCGCATCCGCATCAGCATCGGCATCCGCATCAGCATCGGCATCCGCATCAGCATCAGCATCGGCATCCGCATCAGCATCGGCATCCGCATCAGCATCGGCATCCGCATCAGCATCAGCATCGGCATCCGCATCAGCATCAGCATCGGCATCCGCATCGGCATCAGCATCGGCATCCGCATCGGCATCCGCATCAGCATCAGCATCAGCATCAGCATCGGCATCCGCGTCAGCGTCAGCATCCGCGTCGGAATCATCATCATCGTCGTCGCTCAGGACGGCTGCGGCAATGCCGACGGCCGCCAGACCGGCGAACAACCAGGCGGGGATCGCGCTTCCGGCCGGAAGCATGCCCATCAATTGTTCCGCTGCAGTGATTTCAGTGAACGAGAAGCCTGACCACGGCGAGCTGTACTGCCCCCACCAGAGCACCCCATTCGCGTCTTCGAGTATGAGCTCGCTGCGCGAGCCGTCGGGCGCGACCTGGAAGAAGTTCGCGATCGTCACTTGCTGGCCCGACTTGAGCCGGAGCACGAGGTTCGAGCCGCTGCGGTCGAAAGCCGCGACCGATTCTGGCCCGAAAGGCATTTTGACGATGCCCGCCGAATTCAATGTGAGGTTGCCCACCGGAAGTTCGGTGGTCGCCCCATCGGCCTTGTTCATCACTGTTATGTTCATGCAGCTACCCTTGCATTGTCCTGTTCTATATGGTTGAGCCGCCTAACACCGGCCCAAGCGAGAATCCTCTGCGCAATATCACACGCGCAAAACATGGCATCCCCGAAAAGGGACGCGGCCGCCAACCGGCATCCAAAGCCACGGCGCACGCAAAAACGTGCCGACTGCGCTTCGAAAATCGGCGCGGCAATCAAAAAACGGAAAGAACGGGCTTTGTTTTTGTTCTTGCCCAGGACAGAGCACACTACGGGCAAAATATCTTGCGATAAATCAATATTTATTTCTTTCCGCAGAGATATTCGAACAAACGAGATATCTCATTTATCGAACCAATAAACTCCGGATCTTCGCATTTATATTTTCCTCCCCGCGGATCTCAATTTTGAGCAACCTTACTTGAGTCTCCAACCAGGCGTATTATGGATTTCCCTAATACGAGGTTTTGTTCTTACCGTTGTTTACGATAATAGAACTCCACGACTCCTATTATTACCGCGGAAATAGGAAACCCGCCATTTCATATTCAAAAGAAGCTCGTTTCTTATATTCAGACTAAATAGAAGTTCAGAAACCCTGATTATTCGAAAATGTACGAATATCGCTTCTGGAGGGGAATAACCAATACATCGGGCCCGCACATTATTCGGTGCCGAGGCGATCGTCGCTTCCGCCGGATGGCCGCCGGGCACTCCCTTGACCGTTTCATCCGGTTTTAATCAAGGACACCACATGAGAATCGCTACAGTTGCAGCCACCGTAGTCGGTACGCTGATCCTCGCCGCTTGCTCCGCTCCGCCCAAGAGCGAACCCAAGAATCCGGTACAGATCACGCAAGACCCGTCGGGCTTCCAGAACATCGAAGCGCAGGTCGGCCAGCTACCGGCCCAGTTCCTGCGCAACGGCAGGCCGCTGGACATGACCCGTTTCGCCCAGGTCAGGCCGGGGGCCACAAGGCAGACGGTCGTCAGCGCACTTGGCGAGCCCGTGCAGCGCAGCACCGACAACCGCTGGTATGACTATGATCTGACCCTGCCGCTGCAAGGCCAAAGCAACCTGGTGTGCCAGTACAGGGTGAACTTCGATGCTCAGGGTGCGGTGACGTCCACACAATGGCGCAGGCCGCAGTGCGAGGCGGCGGCCAACGCCATGCGGCCCGCGCCCGCGCCGGTTCCCGTGCCCGCCCCGGCCCCCGTACGGACGATTTCCGTCTCGGCCGATGTCTTGTTCGAGTTCGGCAGCGCGCGGCTCAGCGTCGATGGACAGCGTGAGCTGGACCGGGCCATTGCCCCGCTACGTACGGAAACGACCCCGTACGAAGTCCAGATCGTCGGGCATACCGACCGGATCGGCTCGGTAAGCGCAAACCAGCAACTTTCGCTGGAACGGGCCGAGGCCGTGCGCAACTACCTCGTCGCGCGGGGCCTTCCCTCGTCGCGCCTGAGTGTCGCGGGCCGCGGCTCCGCCGAGCCCGTGGTGCAGTGCCAAGGTAGCCGGGTGACGACCCAGCTCAAGGAGTGCCTGGCGCCGAACCGTCGGGTCACGCTGAACATCCGCAGCGTTCCGGGAGCTCGCGGTCGTTAAGCGCCCTTCGGGACGTGGAAACGCGCGCGGCGCTTCAAGCCGCGCGCAAGCGCAGCGCGCGTTCCCGTCCTCCGGCCCGCAGGTATGCGAGATAGGCGACCAGGCCGGACAGGTAGTGCTCCACATCGTCGATACGAACACGGAAGGCATGGTGCCGGATGAAGAAACTTCCGACTATGCGGCGAGGGTTGCGAAAGAACATCGCGTACTCCGGCCAGAAATGACCGTTCTGCAGATAGTGTGCGCGTCGCTCCAATGCGACGTAGAAGGCGCCGAGGTCCAGCGATTCCAGCAGCGCGCGGGTCTCGGGATAGGCGGGAAGCTTGTGAAGCATGGCTTCGGCGGCCATCATGAGCTCAAGCAGGGTCGGAAAGGTCGTGATGCGGTCCCGCACGAAATCGAGATATCCCGAAAAATTCTTGACGCCGAATTCGAAGTACCTGGGCTCGGGCCGGTGGGAAGTCAGCTCATTGACGCAATAGCTCAACCAGTGGTCGTGCGCCTTCCAGTGCTCCGCGGTCATGAAATAGTCGAACGCCTTCACGACCGCCTCCAGCCAGCGGGGGTCGCGCGTCAGGCCGTACAGCCGCATCAGGCCGAAAGCCGCTTCGCCATCGTAGTAGATGATCCGGAACGGATCCTTGACCGACAGGTCCGGATAGTTCAAGACGTGGTTGAACCGCCCCGTCGCGGGGTCCTGCATGGACAGTATTCCGACGGCCAGGGACTCCAGGATCCCATGGTAGCGATCGGTTCCGGTCACGCTTGCGTACTTGGTCAGGGCGAGGAGGCACACCGCATTGCCCCCGAGCTTGACCTCGGTGCCGCCGTCGACCAGAAACGCGGCGCGCCGCCCCCCTTCGAGCTCCCGTTCGACAATCAACGAACCGGTCAGGCAGGCCAGCGAGCGGTCGATGGCCTGCTTGAGGCTCTCGTCGCGAGTCACTTCCCAGGCCTCGATCATGGCGTAGGTCGTGCTGGCATGACGCAAGCTGTTGTAGGCCTCGATCGACCGGTCGAAGCAGGGATGCCACCCGTAGTGGAACATGCCGCTGTCCTGGACCTGGGAGGCGAGGTAGCGCGAGCCGCGCTCGATCATTCCCAGCACGTCGCTTTCCGTCAATTGCTCGATCACCCTGCGGCCGGCGTGCCGCCCGGGGCCGTACAGGAGGCGGGTCTCTTTCTCTTGGACATCGCGGAAAACGCCCCGCGTGGAGAGCACGTAGAGTTCGCGCTCGCCGCCAAGGTCGATCGCGGTGTCGGCGCCGTAGCGCGTGGATGCGTAGACCTTGAAGTTGTGCGGATTGATCGTTGCGTGCGCGACCGTGTTGCCGCCATAGAGCATGGCGTTGCCGTTGAGCTCCTGCTCAAGGAAGGCGATCTTCAATTCGCGGTCGAACGCCACGCCGTGGCGGTAGTAATTACGCTTGGTCTTGGAAAGTTCCTCGGACCAGCCCGCAATGGTCGTGGCCCGGACCGCTTCCACCCAATCGATGCGCAGCCAGCGCACCTGCATGGCGCGCCGCTTGACCAATCGCTCGAGCGCCTCGGCGCCGGCGCGCCAAGCGCCGGCGAAATCGGATGCGCTGGCGTGGCAGACGCGGGCGCGCGTGGCGCCGTCGGACACGGAGAAGAACAGTGTGCAAGCCGGCCAGTCTCCGCCCGGCGTTCGAAAGTTCGCTTCAACGTGAGGACGAATATCGGCAAGAAGCGTGGAAAGTTGCATGGCAGGAAAGCGACCGGCGGATGGAGAGGTTCGTCACGTTGCAGCGAGCGCAATCCTAACCTGCGTGCCGCGAGCCAGTCCATAGCGGGTGCGCCCCACGCGCCGCGCACCGCATCGGCCAAGCGCGAGGCGCCATGATGCGAGCGACCTTAGCGTGGGGCGGGAACGTCAACCTCGGCCGAAGGCAGCACTATCTGACGCGATTGATTGCGCCGGAACGCCCTTTGCAAGCGCCCGCGCTGGATGCGGCGGATCTGCGCATCGTGAACCTGAAGTGCGTCGTGGCCGCAAACGGCGAAGCCGTCCGCGCGAAGGACGTCCACGGTCCATCGTATTGCCGTGCTCGTCCGGAGATGCTGCGCATACTGACCGACGCCGGCATCGACATCGTCGCCACGGCCACCGACTGCAGCGGGGCCTATGGCGCCGCCGCCTTGCAGGAACAAGCCTGGTGGCTCGATGCGATAGGCATCGGTCATGCGGGTTGCGCCGCAACGCTCGACGCGTCGCTGGCGCCCGCCATTCGTGCAGCGGGGGGTCTGAACGTTGCCGTCTTCTCCGTCGATGCGACGTCGCCGCGGTTCGCGGCGACGGGCCGGCAAGGCGGCAACGCCTATCTGCCGGCGGATGACCTGCGAGCCTGGCGGGAGACGTTCACGCCCCGCCTTGCCGCCGCTCGCCGCCTGGCTCACGTCGTCCTGGTCGCGGTGCATTGGAACACGCGCACAAGCGGATCACCCGCTCAATCGGCCAGCGCCTTGGGCCGCCTGCTCATCGAGGCGGGGGCGGACGCGGTACTGGGGTGCGGGGGAGAAACGGTCCAAGGCGTCGAACTGCACCAGGGGCGCCCCATCCTGCATGATGCCGGCGACCTGCTGTCCGATACCGCCGTGCGCAAGGACGCGAGCGGCGGCGGCGTGTTCCATCTCGTCGTCACGCCGGACGGCGTGCAGCAGATCCGCTTCCATCCCATGGACATCGGGCAGGGGCACAGCCGGCGCGCAAGCGGCAATCGCGCCGCGGCCATGGTCGCAAGCTTCGCGCAACGATGCGCGCAGTTCGGCACGGACGTGCTGCCAGAGGCGGACGGCAGCGGCCGCATCGACCTCCCGGCTCCATCGCATGCCAGGCCGCGGCCCGACATGGCGGCCGGAACTGCCGGGACGACGCGCTACGCCCTCTCCGTGCTCGAGCGCACGAGCCGCACGGTGCCTACGAGGTGCAGCGTCGCGCAGGTGCCCCGCGAGGCCGCGATCGCGCCCATGGCGCTGGGCCCCTTGACGCTGTTGGGCGTGCGGATCAGCCCCGGTGCGCTCGGCGGGCCGGAGTGGCTGTGGGTCGAGAGCTATTGGCGGGCGGATGCGCCGATGGACAAGGACCTGCGCCTGGACATACGGGCAGAACCGACGCGCCGGGGCCGCCGATGGGGCGCCGGCATGGACCACGATCCGTGCGACTGGATGCTGCCGACCTCCCGGTGGGTGCCCGGCACGATCTACCGCGATTGCGTGGGCCTTCCCCCTCCGCCGGACAATCTGCTCTGCGACGGCGAGCTGCGGCTGCACGTCGCGCTTGCCGGCGCCGGTGTGCCCGTCGCTGCCATTACGCCGCCCATTCCCCCGGTCCCGATCCGGCTTGCCCCCAAGGCCGCTCCCCACCTCGCTCCGGTGCCGGCCGCCATCGGCGATCCGGACATGACCTGGACAGCCGAAGAGCTGTGCGGCATCGTCGGCGGAACCTGGATCACGCCGCCCCCGCCCGGCTGGGGAGTCCGGTCGATCCTGCCCGGCACGCACGCGCTGGGACGACGGCCCGCGCCCGCCATGCTCGCGGCGCACAGCAGCGAGGACCGCAGCCGCCACGAGGGATCCATACTGGCGCGCCCCCACTGGGATTTCCACGATCGCCTGCCGCGGCTGGCGCGCCATCTGGCCGGGGCCATGGTCTCGCGCATGGTGCCCGACCTGCCCCGCGGTTTTCCGCAGCTGTGGGTGCCCGACCCCTTGAAGGCCGCGATGGAACTGGGCCTGGCCGCCAGGCGCCGGTTCCAGCGCGACGTCGTCGCCATCGCGGGCACGGCCGGCAAGACGACCACCGCGGCCATGATCCAACACCTCCTGGCAGAGCAGAACCAGCCCTGCGTCGCGACCGTGCAGAATCACGACTCGCGAGTCGGGGCCCAGGTCACGCTTGCCAGCCTGCCGCGATCGGCTCGCGCCGCAATCCTCGAAATCGGCCAGAGCGCGTTGTGGCGGCGCGAGGGGCCGGTCACCCGCGAGGTCCATCCCACGATCGCCGTCATTCCCCACCTGGGCCTGACCCATCTCGCCCGGGTCCGTTCGATACGCGACACCGCGCATTGGACCTCGCGCGTGTTCCAAGGTCTGCGCGGCAATGGCACCGCCATCCTGGGCGACCACCTGCCCTGCTTCGACGAACTCCTGCGGACGGCGAACCGGCATGCGGCCCGTACGCTTACCTACGGCACGCGGCCGCATGCCGCCTTTCGGCTGCTCGACGTGAAAGAGACTCCCGCCGGGACGCGCATCCTGCTTCGGCCACCGCAAGGCCGCACGCTGGCGCTGCAATTGCCGGCCCGCTCGCCCGGCCTGGTCCATAGCGCGCTCTGCGCCCTGGTGGCGGCCTACGCCATGGGCCTGGAGCTGCCGCGCACCGCTTCGGCCATGGCGAGCCTGCGGCCGCAAGGCGACGGCTTGCGCCATACCTCGCTGGATGGCGACGGCCGCCACGTCGACGTCTACGAAGACGACGGCACCGGATTCAATTCGCTGCTCCACGCCCTGGAAAGGCTGGCGGGCATCCCGGCCGGCGGCGCGCGCAAGATTGCGGTACTGGGTTGCCTGAGCCCCGGGGGCGAATGGCTGGCGCGCCTTGCGGATCCCCTGCAGCGCGCGGGGATCGGCTACGTCGCAACCTATGGCGACGAGATGCAGGCCCTGAGAGCCCGGCTACCGGCAAGCCTGCTGGGACCGCACTTCGATGCCGGATCGGCGCTGGCCGATCATCTGGCCGAAATGCTGGCCGACCAGGACATCGTGCTGATCAAGGGGCCGCGCGGACAAACGGACTTCTGCGGCATCCTGCCCAGGCTCAAGCAGCGCCTGGAGGAACGGCCGGCGGACGAAGCGACGACGCAATATGCGCTGATGGACGTCGGCGGCTGACGCGCCGCACCGCCGCCGTTACCACCACCCGTGGAAATGGTGCACGGGTCCGTTCCCCGACCCCACGCCCAGCCGGTCCGCATGGCGGATGGCCTCCGTCAGGTATTGCTTGGCGCGCCGCGCGGCGTCGGGCACGTCCCGGGCCTGCGGCAACAGCGCCGCCAAGGCCGCGGACAGCGTGCAGCCGGTACCGTGGGTGTTCCTGGTATCGATGCGCGGCGCGGCGAGTTCGATCATCCGGTCGCCGTCGTGCAAAAGGTCGATGGCCATATCCCCCGGCAGATGACCGCCCTTGAGGAATACCCAGCGCTCGCCGCTATGGGGCAGTTGTTCGCGCAGCCGCTCGGCCACGCGCCGCATTTCCTTGACCGTCTCGACCGCCCGCTGCTCGAGCAGGACACCGGCCTCCGGCAGGTTGGGCGTAATCATCGTTACCTGGGGCAGCAGCGCTTCGCGCAGTGCGCCGACGGCTTCGCGGGCCAGCAGCGCGTCGCCGCTCTTGGCGACCATGACCGGATCGAGCACCACGTGGGGAGGTTTCCAGTGCGCGAGGCGATCGGCCACGGTTTCGGTCACCGGCCGGCTGCCCAGCATGCCGATCTTGACGGCATCGGCCGGCACGTCGGCGAACAGCGTATCGATCTGCTGGGCGACGAAGGCCGGATCGATGGGCAGCACGCCCGTCACGCCCTGCGTATTCTGCGCGGTCAGCGCCGCGATGACGCCGCAGCCATAAGCGCCCAGCGCGCTCATTGCCTTGATGTCGGCCAGCACCCCCGCGCCGCCCGACGGGTCGACGCCCGCGATGGTGAGGGCCTTGGGAATGGGGCGAACGGCAGACATGGGAATCCTCGTGCGAATGAACGACGCCGCCCCGCGGCGGCGCATGCCGCCAGTATAGTCGGCCCTACCTCCCCGTGCGGGCGGCGCGCCGTTTGCACGACCTCCAGCCGTGCCCGGCAAGGCGCGAAGGCAGGTAACATAGCAGCCCGCTCCCATGCAATCGCCCCCGTAGGCAAGAGGCTCGCCATGATCTACGAACTCGCGCACATCGAAATCCAACCCGGCACGCAGGAAAAATTCGAGGCCGGCGTCCAGGCGGCCGCGCCGCTGTTCCAGCGGGCCAAAGGCTGCCACGGGATGGAGCTGCACCAGACGCTGGAGGATGCGAACGCCTATCTGCTGGTGGTGCACTGGGAGACCCTGGAAGACCACACCGTGCATTTCCGCGGCTCGGAAGACTTCAAGGCGTGGCGGGCCCTGGTGGGTGAATATTTCGCCAAGCCGCCGCAGGTGCGCCACACCACGACCGTCGCCAAGCCTTTCTGACCCCCGGGGCCGCTAGCTTTCCGCCGAAGCCACGCCGTATTTCTCGAAGTAAACCCGGATCTCGCCCGGCGGGCACGGCCGCCCCACGAAGTACCCCTGGATCTCCGTGCATCCGGCCTGGCGCAGCTGGTCCCATTGCGCCTGGGACTCGACTCCCTCGCCGGTCGTCTGCATGCCCAGGCTGTGTCCCAGATTCACGATGGCCTGCACGATGCGCGCCGATTCGGCGTTGGTGCAGACGTCGGCCACGAATGCCATGTCGATCTTGATGCGATCGGCGGGAAAACGCCGCAGGTACAGCAGCGAGGAATAGCCGGTGCCGAAATCGTCGAGCGCGATGCGCACGCCCATGGCGCGCAGTTCGTCCAGCGTGGCATGGATATAGGCGGTATTCTGCAGCAGCACCGTCTCGGTAATCTCGAGCTCCAGCCGCTCGGCGGGCAGGTTCGCCGCGCGCAGCGCTCCACGCACCTGGTCCATCAACTCGCCGCTGCGGAACTGCCACGCCGACACGTTGACCGCCACCCGCACTTCGCCCGGCCAGGCAGCCGCCTGCGCGCATGCAGTCTCGAGCACCCACTTGCCCAGCGGGACGATCAGGCCGGTCTCCTCCGCCACGGCGATCAGCTGCGACGCCCCCAGTTGACCAAGGCCAGGCTCGCGCCAGCGCAGCAAGGCCTCGAAGCCTTCGAGCTGCGCGCTCCCGGTATTCACCAGCGGCTGGAAATGCAGCTCGAACCCGTCGGTATCCAGGGCGTCGCGCAACGCCTTCTCGGCGGCGCGACGCATCGCCTGCTCCTGCGCCATCTGCGCCTCGAAGATGCGCCACTGTCCGCGCCCCTCGGCCTTGGCGCAAAGCAGGGCCATTTCGGCATTGTTCAGCAGCTCCCCGGTATCGCGGCCCTGGTTCGGAAACAAGGTGATGCCCACGCTCGCGTCCATGGCGATGCGATAGTTGCGGACGAACCAGGGTTGGGCGACGGCGGCGATGATGGCCCCGGCCAGCGCCCCCGCGGCCGCCGCGTCCGACGGGTGCCGCACGACGGCGAACTCGTCGCCGCCGACGCGGGCCACGAGGTCTTCCGGCGCCACCGCGGCCCGGATGCGCTGCGCCACCGTCGTCAGCGCCTGGTCGCCCACGGCGTGCCCCAGCCCTTCGTTCACGTCCTTGAAGGCATCGAGATCGATCAGCATGACGGCCGTCTGCCCTTCCCCCGGCGCCGCCAGCCTCCGCGTCAGCGCCTCGGTGAACATCAGGCGATTGGGCAGCCCCGTGACGGTGTCGCAACGCGCCATGTCGTAGGCCGCGCGGGCAATCTCGTACTGGGTTCGGATCTGCCGGCGGCCGAGGACCAGGCACAGGGCGATGATCAGGGACAACAGCGCGGCCCCCGCGCCAATGGCCCACGCATCGCCGCGCCAACTTGCCGTGACCGTGGCCATCGGGACGCTGACCTCCATCGCCACGGGATACGTCGCCTGCAGGGCGGCGGCGGCAAGACGCGGCACGCCATCGATCGCGCTCGCCGTCTCGACGGCCAGTCCGTCATGCAGCACCGGCAGGCCGTGATCGCCTTCGCGCAGCGCCACCAGGCGCCTGCCGATGGCGTCCGGGCGCAGGGGATGGCCCGCGAGCAGGCGGCCGTCGGTGCGGAACATCGCGATCGCGGTCTGGTCGCCGGCCTTGATCTGTTCGTAAAACTGCTCGAAATATTCCACCCGCATACTGCCGACCAGCAAACCCAGCATCTCGCCCTGGGCGTCGCGGACCTTGCGTGCGAGATAGAGCGTCCACTTGCCCGACGAGGGATTGCGGGCGGGCAGGCTCAGGTAGGTGTCCATGGCGGGGTCGCCGCGCAGGGCCTGGAAATAATCCCTGGCGGCCACGCTGGCCCGAGGAACTTGCCTGGAGCGGGAAAAATTGAGCAGACGGCCGTCTCGATCCATCACCGACAGCGCATCCACGTACGTCAGGCTGTCGGCCTTGGCCTCGAGGAGCTGGAAGATCTCGGCGCCGCGGGCCAGGCGGTCGAACGCTTCCGGCGTGGCGCCGCCGCGTTCCTTGATGCGGTCGGCGATGTCCTGCTGCGCGCCCTCGAGCGCCTGGAAAGCCCTTTCGGTTTCCTCGGACAGCACCATGGCGAGATTGGTCAGCTCGCGCGACTTGCTGGCGAGCGCCCGCTGCTTGAGGTTGCCGATCAGCGCCGCGGCGGCGGCCATCACCAGCACGATCAGGCCGCATGCCAGCACGGTCAGCAGCCGGGCGCGCGCGGCCCTGGGGGCCGCCGGAGCCTGCGGCAACGTGCTTGCCTCGGGTGTCGGAGCATGCATGGGAACTCGGCCGGCCGCCCCTGAATCCTGTGATATTGCTAGACTAGCATCCGCCGCGCCGGCCACAGATGTCACAGGCCGGTTAAAATTGCCCGTTTTGTTACGGTTTTCGTTACTTCCTAGTTGCCTGCCATGAACGTAGCCTCTCTTCCAGACGTCGAACACGCCCGCTTCAATATGGTGGAACAGCAGATCCGCCCCTGGGATGTCCTCGACCCCAATGTGCTGGAACTGCTCTTCAAGGTGAAGCGGGAAGAATTCGTGCCGCCCTCCATGCGCGCCCTGGCTTTCGTCGATACCGAGATCCCGCTGCGGATCGACGACTACGACAGCGGCGAAAACATGCTCGCTCCCAAGGTGGAAGCGCGTCTCCTGCAGGAACTGGCCCTCAAGCCCAGCGACAGCGTGCTGGAAATCGGCACCGGCTCGGGCTACCAGACGGCGCTCCTGGCCAGCCAGGCGCAAACCGTCACCTCGGTGGAGATCCTGCCCAAGCTCGCCGCCTTCGCCCAGGCCAACCTCAAGCGCGCCGGCATCGCCAATGCCACGGTCCAGGTGGGCGACGGCAGCAAGGGCTGGGGATCCACCGAATACGACGCCATCCTCGTGACCGGCTCGGTGCCCGAAGTGCCCGACAGCCTCAAGTACCAGCTGCGCGTGGGCGGCCGCCTGGCGATCATCGTCGGCCAGGCGCCCGTCATGACCGCGCTGCTGATCACCCGGACGACGGCCGCCAGTTTCGAGACCATCTCGCTGTTCGAGACCCTGGTCAAGCCTCTGCGCGGCATCACCGTCTCCAAATTCAAATTCTGAACGGAGCCCCGTGCCGATGCGCGCAAGGCTGTATGCCCCCACGCTGTGCGCGCTGCTGAGCGCCTGTGCGTACCTCCCCGCAGCATCGGCACTGGACCTGGAACAGGCCTATCAATCGGCCCTGGCGCATGACGCCACCTTCGCATCGGCGCGAGCCGCCTATACCGCGACGCTCGAAAAGCTGCCGCAGGCGCGCGCCGGCCTGCTGCCGTCGGTGGCGCTGACGGGCAACCGCGCGGAGGCTTCCACCACCCGCCTGCCCGGGGTGCAGTACACCAGCGAGAGCTATACGCTGCAATTGATACAGCCGCTGTTCCGCTGGGCCAACTGGCAGAGCTACGAACAATCCAAGCTGCAGCTGGCCATCGGGGAAGCACAACTGGCGCAGGGCCGGCAGGACTTGATCCTGCGCGTCGCGCAGGCGTATTTCGACGTGCTGGCGGCGCAGGACAACCTCACCTTCATCGGCGCCCAGAAGGCCGCCATCTCGGAACAGCTCGAATCGGCCAAGCGCAACTTCGAGATCGGCACCGCCACCATCACCGACACCTACGAGGCCCAGGCGCGCTACGACCTCGCCCAGGCCCAGGAAATCCAGGCCGAGTCCGACCTGGCGGTGCGCATCAGCGCCTTGCAGCAGATCATCGGCGCGCCCGCGGGCGACCTGGCCAAGCTCCCGCCGGCCGTCAACGTGCCCGCGCCGCAGCCGGCCAAGATCGATGCCTGGACCGAGCAGGCCGCGGCCAACAATCTCGCCGTCGCGCAGGCCAGCCTGGCGAGCGAGATCGCCCAGCGCGACATCGAAATCGCCAAGAGCGGACACTATCCGACGGTGGACCTGGCGGCCAACATCGGCCGCACCCGCGGGCTGGTCGGGCAGAACGTGGTCAACGACTTCTACACCACGCGCTCGGTGGGCGTGCAGGTATCCGTTCCGATCTTCTCGGGCTTTGCGACCACTTCCAGGGTGGACGAGGCCGTGGCGCTGTCCGAAAAGGCCCGCAGCGACCTCGAGGCGGCCCGCCGCGCCGCCGTGCAAAACACACGCGTCGCGTTCCAGGGAGTCAATGCCGGACTGGCCCAGGTCCGCGCGCTCGAAGCCGCGCAAGTCTCCAGCCGCAGCGCGCTCGATGCCAACAAGACCGGCTACGAAGTCGGCGTGCGCATCAACATCGACGTGCTCAACGCCCAGCAGCAGCTCTATTCCACCGAACGCGACCTCGCCAAGGCCCGCTACGACGCGCTGATGTCGGGCCTGCGGCTCAAGGCCGCGGCCGGCATCCTGTCGGAAGAAGACGTGGCGCGCGTCAACGCGCTGCTGCGCTAGGCCCCTAAGCCAGCCAGCCGTTCATCGCCCGTATCACCCGTTGCGTCGCGCCGGTATGCGTGGCGCTGAACCGCGCCGTCGCCTCCCGCATGGCGTCCCGGCGCGCGTCGTCGTCGATCAATTCCAGGGCCAGCCGCCAGGCCGCCTGCGCGCTGTCCGCCCGCAGCGCGGCGCCGGCCTCGATCGCATCTTCCGACGCCTGCGCGAAATTGAAGGTATGCGGTCCTACGATCACGGGCACGCCGCAGGCACAGGCCTCGATCAGGTTCTGCCCGCCCAGCGGCGCGAAGCTGCCGGCCACGATGGCGACATCCGAGGCGGCATAGTAGAACGGCATCTCGCCCAGGCTGTCGCCCAGCAGCACCGCCACCTGCGGTTCGACGGACGCGAACGGCATGCCGGCCATGCCCGAGCGGCGCCGCATGGACAGGCCCGCCGCCTCGACCATCGCCGCCACGTCGTCGAAACGCTGGGGATGGCGGGGGATCAGCACGGCCAGCGGCGCGATGCCCGCCTGCGTGCGCGGCATTTCCCGCATCGCCGCCAGGATGGCCTCTTCCTCCCCTTCGCGCGTGCTCGCCCAGGCGATGACGGGCCGGCCCAGGCGCTGGCGCCACGTTGTGCCCGCCTGCACGAGGTCGTGCGGCAATTGCAGGTCGAACTTCAGGTTGCCGACCACCAGCGGATCGCGGGCGCCCACGGTGCGCAGCCGGTCGGCGTCGGCCTGGGTCTGCGCCAGCACGGCGTCCAGGCGGGAATAGGTGCGGCGCGCAAGACTGGCGACGCGCAAGGTCTTGCGCGCCGACGCAGCGGACAAACGCGCGCTGACCAGGCCGAGCGGCACCCCATAGCGCCGCGCGCCCGCCACCAGGTTGGGCCACACCTCGGTTTCGATCAAAAGGCCGCAGCGCGGCGCGAAGTACCGGTAGAAGCGGCTCACCGCGCCCGGCATGTCGTACGGCAGCCAGGCCTGGCGCAGGCGCCCCTGCGCGATGTCCTGCTCGAACAGCCGCGCGCCTTCGGTGCGGCCGGTCGCGGTCATGTGGGTCAGCAGCACCGGCAGGCCCCGGTTCAGCAGCGCGCGGATCAGGGGCTGCGCCGCGCGCGTCTCGCCCAGGCTGACCGCATGCACCCATACCGGCGCCGCGCGGAATCCCGCGCGCGCCGGCGCGGCCTTGCTGTTGCCGTAGAAGCCGAAGCGCTCGGCCGGGAAAACGCCGTACACGGGTTCGCGCCGCGCCCGGCGCCAGATGCGCCACAGCAGGAAAGGCGTGGCGATGCGCCACAGCAGCGAATACAGCGCCTGCAACACCGCGCCCCGCATCAACGCTCCACTCCCGCCGCGCCGTCGGCCGGCAGCGCCTGGCCCACGGCGGCCAGCACCTGCTCGCACGAAGGCGGCGTCCCGCGCCCCCCCAGGCTGGCGGTGAACGCCGGGCCCGTCACCGGCGCCAGCGCCGGATCGTAATCCGCATAGATGCCTATCGTCGGCCGCCCGAGCGCGCCGGCAAGGTGCGTCAACCCGCTATCGAGCCCCACCACCACCGCGGCCCCCGCCAGCACGCCCGCCACCTCGGCCAGCCCCATGCGGGGCAGCGCCCGCGCGCCGGCAATACCGTCGATCAGGCGCCGCGCACGCGCCGCCTCGTCCTCGGTGCCGGCAAATACCAGCGGGGCATAGCCGGCTACCGCCAGGCGCTCCAGCACCGTGCGCCACGATGCCTCGGGCCACAGCTTGGTCGCCCGGCTGGCCGACGGCATGATGGCCGCATAGCGCGCCGGCAAGCCGGCCGGCGGCTCGGCGCGTATGCCGAAATCCGGCGGCCCCGCCAGCTCGTATCCCAGCGACAAGGCCGCCAGCTCGCGCATGCGCACCACCGCCGACTGCTCGAACACCACGCGATGGCGATAGCGATAGAAGAACGATGCGAACGGATCCCGCGCCGACCGCAGGTCGCAGCCGTGCAACGGCCCGTTGGCCATGCGCGCCACCATGGCCGACTTCCACAGCCCCTGCATGTCGATCACCGCGTCGTAGCGGTGCGCCTGCAGCCGCTGCCGAAACGCCGCGCGCTCCGCCTTCACCGACGCCGACCACCACGCCTTGCGCCAGCGGCGCAGCGCCACCGGAATCACCGCATTCAACTGCGGATGCAGCCCGGGGATGGCGGCGAATGCTTCTTCGGCCACCCAATCGATCAAGGCGCCCGGCACGTGGCGGGCGATGTCGGAGACAGCGGGCAGCGCATGAACGATGTCGCCCATGGACGAGGTCTTGACGAGCAGGATGCGGGGCACGGACGAAAGCCGGGGCGGGCCGGCTGCGGGGAAAGGGCGGATTTTAACCGGGCGGGCGATCCGACGACGAGCCTCGACGGCAGGCTGCCGAGGCCATGCAGAGAAAACAGCAACTCCGGATGGACAAAAGAGCCATCCCGCCCCTTGTACCAGCTATCTCACCGCTTCACCATGGCGATCCGGATTTCGCAACATTTTTGTTATATTTCTCATGGTCGCCACACATGAAGTATTCCGAATTCAGGAAATGGTTACGAGAGCAAGGCGCCGTATTTCAGCGGCATCGCAGCGCAAGCAGCCACTATCGAGTCACGCTGAACGGCAGGTCCACGATTTTTCCGGATCATGGAGCCAAAGAGATAGGCAAGGGCCTGGTCGAAACGATCAAAAAGCAATTGGGTCTTAAGTAGTCCCGCCGGAGCATGCCATGTTGAAGTACTCCTACACGTTGACCCGCGACACCAACGGAACATTCCTCGTCCAGTTTCCGGATATCCCGGAAGCCGTTACTGTGGGCGATACACGCGAAGACGCGCGCATCAATGCGCGGGAAGCACTGGAAGCCGCGCTCGAAATCTACTTTGACCAGAAACGCGCCATTCCCCTTCCCTCGACTACGCCGCGCGGCAGCGAGTCGATCGTGCTGCCGGCGCTCGTCACGGCCAAGGTCCTGCTCGCCAACGAAATGATCGCGCAAGGCATACGCAAGGCCGAACTGGCTCGCCGCATGGGGCTGCACATGCCGCAAATCGATCGACTGCTCGACTTGCGGCATTCATCCAAGATAGAAACGGTGGAGGCGGCCCTGCAGCAACTCGGCAGGCAACTGGACGTTCAAGTCGTGTAGCGCCCCTGGTTCGGCAAGCCGGTCGACCGTCGGCGGGCGACGCTCGTAACGCCACCCGATTTATTGGACAATACCCCGGCCGGCACCGCCCCGCTCAGGGGAAGCTGCGCAAGGCCTTGCGCCAGGCCAGACAGCCGGCCTGTTTCCATCTCCAACGAGCAACCGCTTCATGGCTCTCGACTCCCTGCTGCTGCGATCTCCTCCCAACCTCACGAGCCTGCCCGAGCAGGTCGCCAAGGCGATCGCCGAAGCGATCATGAAGAACGAGATCGCGCCCGGCGCCAGCCTGCGCGAGATTCCGCTGGCCAATTACTTCGGCGTCAGCCGCAGCAGCGTGCGCGAGGCGCTGCGCATCCTCGAGCGCGACGGCGTGGTGTCGATCCAGCCCCGGCACGGCGCGAAGGTCACCGCGCTGAGCCACGACGAAATGGTCGAGATCTACCAGATCCGCGCCGCCCTGCTGGGCGTGGCCTGCGATCTGTTCGCACGGCTGCGCACCGACGCCCAATTGCGCCGCCTGAACGATACGCTGACGCGCATGTCGGCGCTCGAGGGCGCGGACGAACAGGCGCGCGCGCTGGAACACGCCGAGCTGTCGGCCGGCATGGCGCGGCTCATCTGCGAGCACTGCGGCAACAAGAAGCTGGCCAATATGCTGAACCAGATGTCGCTGCAAATCGCCCGCTATACCACCCTGGGCCTGTCGGCCGCGTCCCGTCGGCAGCAATCCCTGGGCAACTGGCGCAAGCTGCTGGATGCCCTAGAGGCGCAAGACCACGAAAGCGCCAACCGTTGCGGCCAGAAACTGGTGCACGACAACCTGGCCTACGCGCTGGGCTTGCTCGAGGACTGATCCCTCGTCCGCTCCCGGCCGGCGCGACGGGACAGTCGATGTCGACAAAATAACAATTCGTAGACAATATTTTCTGGCTGGCGACAAGCCCTGAAAGAATCTTGCCTTATACCAGGTAATAACCCGGATATTGACACCTCTTCCATCATTGTCGACAATCAAACAAAACGGAGGAGACATGATGCAGACCGAATCGATCCGCGACACCTACCGCACCGCCAGCGGCATCACCGTCCGCAAGCTCACCGAACACATCGGCGCCCAGATCGAAGGCGTGGATCTCTCGCGGCCCGTGCCGGCGGACGCGATCGCGGACATCAAGGCGGCATGGGAGCGGCACGGCGTGGTGATCTTCCGCGGCCAGGACCTGCCCCCGCCCGCCCACCGCGATTTCAGCGCGCACTTCGGCCCGCTGATCGGGCACGTGGTCAACCGCTTCAACATGGCCGACTGCCCCGAAGTCACCATCCTGTCCAACATCACCAATGAAAAAGGCGAAAAGATCGGCGCCGATCGTGCCGGCATGATCTGGCACTCCGACATGTCCTTCCTGCCGCGCCCGAGCATGGGCTCGCTGCTGTACGGCGTCGAATGCCCGCCGCAGGGAGCGGACACCGAGTTCGCCAGCATGTTCGCCGCCTACGACGCGCTGCCGGCGGCAGACCGGCAGCGGCTGGCCAGGCTGCGCGGCATCCACGACTACCCCTGGCATTACCGCACCTACCTGACGCACCGCCAGCCGCTCACGCCGGAAGAAGAAGCCAAGACACCGCCCGTCGCCCATCCCGTCGTGCGCACCCATCCGTCCACGGGCCGCCAGGCGCTGTACGTCGGCGAGGGCCTGACGCGCACCATCGAGGGCATGGACGACGAACCGGGCCGGCGCATGGTGATCGAGCTGAGCGAGTTCTCTACCCAGCCCGCTTTCGTCTATCGCCATAAATGGCAACCCGGCGACCTCGTGTTCTGGGACAACCGCTCGACCATGCATCGCGCCACCGAGTTCGACAACACGTATCGCCGCCTCATGCGGCGCACGACGATCCAGGGCGACGCCCCGTTCTACCGCCCCGCCGAGCACTGAAGCCGCGCACGCACGCAAGGAAACCGCAATCATGAAACGCCGAACCTTTTTCGGGCTGGCGGCCGTGGCGGCCGGCGCGCCCGCCGCATGGCCGGTCCACGCCAGCGAAGACAACTGGCCGAACCGGCCGGTACGCATGATCGTTCCCTTCCCCGCCGGCGGGGCGACCGACATCATCGCCCGCATCCTGGCCGAGAAGCTGTCCGCCTCGCTGGGCCAGTCCTTCATCGTCGACAACCGCGCGGGCGCCTCGGGCATCATCGGCCAGGAGGCCGCCGCCCGCGCGCCGGCGGATGGCTACACGCTGCTCCTGACCGGCAACGGGCCGCACGCGATCAACATCAGCCTGTTCGAGCGCATGTCCTACGATCCGCTGAAGGACTTCACGCAGATCTCGCTCACGTCCATCCTGCCGCTGGTGCTGAACGTGCATCCGTCGGTGCCCGCCAAGACCCTGGCCGAATTCATCCAGTGGGTGAAGGCCAATCCGGGCAAGCTCAACTACGCCTCGCCAGGCATGGGCTCCCCGCCCAACCTGACGATGGAATTGCTCAAGAGCCAGCAGGGGCTCGACATCGTGCACGTGCCCTACAAAGGCAGCAGCCTCGCGCTGGCGGACCTGATCAGCGGACAGGTCTCCGTGATGTTCGACAACGCCCTCGCGTCCTACCAGCACATCAAGAGCGGCAAGGTGCGCGCGCTGGCGATCGGCGCGGAACAGCGCCTGCCTTCGCTGCCCGAGGTTCCCACCTTCGTCGAGTCCGGCATGGCCGGCTTCGAGGCCTACACCTGGACCGCGCTGGTCGGGCCGGCAGGCCTGCCCCGCCCCATCGTCGAGCGGCTGGCACGGGAAACGGCGCGCGCCTTGACCGACACCTCGGTCAAGGAAAAACTGGCTGCACAGGGCGCCATCGCCGCCAGCTCCACGCCCAAAGAACTGGAGGACAAGACCCGCCAGGAAATCCGCAAGTGGGCGGGCGTGATCGAACGGGCGGGCATTCCGCGGATTTCGCTCTAGCCGGCCCTCTCCTCGTCGCGCCCGGCCCCGCCGGGCGCATCCTCCTTACTACCTTCCCACCATGAAACTCCTACGCCATGGCCCCAAGGGCCAAGAGAAACCCGGCCTCCTGGACACGGCCGGCAAGCTGCGCGATCTCTCCGCCCACCTGGACGACATCACCGCCGCCACGCTCGCCCCCGCCGAACTCGATCGGCTGCGCAAGCTGGACATCGAAAGCCTCCCCATCGTCCCCGCGGGCACGCGGCTCGGCGCCCCGTACCGCGGCACGGGGAAATTCATCTGCGTCGGCCTGAACTACAACGACCACGCGGCCGAATCCAACCAGCCCGTGCCGGAAGAACCCATTCTGTTCGCCAAGTGGAATAGCTGCATCCAGGGGCCCGACGACCCCATCGTCATGCCGCGCGGATCGACCAAGACCGACTGGGAGGTCGAACTGGGCATCGTCATCGGCACGCGCGCCCGCTATGTCGAACCCGAGGAAGCCCGTCGGCACATCGCGGGCTTCTGCGTCATCAACGACGTCTCGGAACGCGAATACCAGCTCGAGCGCTGCGGCCAATGGGACAAGGGCAAGGGCTGCGATACCTTCGGCCCCATCGGCCCGTGGCTGGCGACGGCCGACGAGGTGCCCGACCCGCAGGGCCTGCACCTGTGGCTGGACGTCAATGGCAAGCGCTTCCAGGACGGCAACACCCGCACCATGATCTTCGGCGTGGATTTCCTGGTCAGCTATATCAGCCGCTTCATGACGCTCGAACCGGGCGACCTCATCTCGACCGGCACGCCGCCGGGGGTGGGGCTGGGCCAGAAGCCGCCGGTCTACCTCAAGGCCGGCGACGTCGTCACGCTGGGCATACAGGGGCTAGGCGAGCAGCGCCAGGTCGTCCACGCCTGGGACCCGGCGCTGCTGGATTGAAGACGGCGGGTTAGCGCTTCACAGCGCGGCCCGCCAGGCCTCCACCCAGTGCGCCGTCGACGGGTCGCGCTGGCCGACCGGCGCCTTGCCGGCCAGTTCCTCGGCTATCCCGGTCGCCAGCACCTTGCCGTACTCCACGCCCCACTGGTCGAAAGGATTGATGCCCCAGACGACGCCCTGCACGAACACCTTGTGCTCGTACAAGGCCAGCAGCGCCCCCAGCGAGTGCGCCGTCAGGCGCGGCAGCACGATGAGGGTGGACGGGCGGCCGCCCGGATGCGCCTTGTGCCGCGCCAGCCAGGCGGCGCGCTCGGGATCGCTTTCCTTGGCGGCCAGCTCGGTTTCCAGCGTGGACGCGGGCTTGCCGCGCAGCAGCGCTTCGCGCTGGGCCAGGCAATTGGCCACCAGCAGGCGATGGTGCTCGGGATAGGGATGGTCGGCCTCGCGGCATATGATGAAATCCACCGGCGCGCCTTCTGGCCCCTGGTGCAGCCACTGGAAAAAGGTGTGCTGGCCGTCGGTGCCCGGCATGCCCCAGACGACGGGGCCGGTGGGCACCGAGACCGGCTGCCCGTGCAGGTCCACCGACTTGCCCAGCGACTCCATCTCCAGTTGCTGGAGGTAAGGCACCAGGTGGACCAGGCGCGCGTCGTAGGGCGCGATGTTGAGCGAGGCATACCCGAACACGTTGCGGTTGGCCAGGCCCGTAAGCGCCAGCTGCACCGGCGCGTTCCGCTCGAGCGGCGCCTGGGCGAAATGCGCGTCCATCGCCGCCGCGCCTTGCAGCAGGCCATCCAGCGCCTCGGCCCCCAGGGCGAGCGCGATCGGCAGTCCGATGGCCGACCACACCGAATAGCGGCCGCCGGCCCAATCCCAGAACGTGAAGATCCGTTCCGGCGCCACGCCCATGCGCTTGGCGGCCTCGGCATTGGCCGTCACGGCCACCACGTGCTCCCACGGATCGGCAATGCCCGCCTCGCGCAGCCAGCGCAGCGCGCACTGGGCGTTGTTCAGCGTCTCGGTGGTGTTGAACGACTTGGACGACACCACCACCATCGTGCGCCGCGGATCGAGACCCAGGAGGCCTGCTTCGATGGCGTGGCCGTCGATGTTGGACACGAAGCGCATCTGCCGGCGGGTGCCGGCATAGCCCAGCGCCGACACCACGAGCTTGGGCCCCCAGTCGCTGCCGCCTATGCCGATGTGGACGACGCTGTCGTAGCGGCCCTGGGCATCGATGTGCCGCACGAACGCCCGCACCCGGTCCCGCTCGGCCAGCACGCGGCCGGCCACCCGCCCCGGCGGTTCTTCCGCGCGCAAGGCGGTGTGCCAGGCGGCGCGGTTCTCGGTACAGTTGGCAATGCCGCCTTCCAGCAGCCGTTCGCGCCAGGCGCCGAAGTCGCGCTCGGCCAGCAGCGCCAGGCCCGCCTCCAGCAATTCAGGCGATTGCGCCTGCGTGCTCAGGTCCACGGCCAGGCCCGCCGCCTCGAGCACCCGCAAGGTGCCCGCGCCGCGGTCGGCGCGCAGCGCGGCCTCCGCGAACGCCTTCCAGGCCGCCGTATCGGCAAGCGGCGCAAGGGCTTGCGACAGATATGCGGGGGCGCCTTTCACTCTCGGTTCCTCCTTAGAACGGCAACTTGGCATCGGGGGCGACACGCAGCAGCTGGGTGCGGAAATCCTGCTGGATGCGCGCGAGCGCGGCATCGTCGTCCGCCTCGAAACGCAGCACCACCACCGGCGTGGTGTTCGACGGCCGCGCCAGGCCGAACCCATCGGGATATTCCACGCGCACGCCGTCGATGGTGATCACCTCGCGCGCGCCCGTGAACTGCCCTTGCTGCTGCAGGCGCTTGACGACTTCGAACTGTTCGCCCTCGCCGGTTTCCAGTTTCAGTTCCGGCGTGGACTTGGCCTGCGGCAGCGCCTCGAGCACCGCCGAGGGATTGTCCGAACGCGACACGATCTCCAGCAGCCGGGCGCCGGTGTACAGCCCATCGTCGAAACCGTACCAGCGCTCCTTGAAGAAGATGTGGCCGCTCATCTCGCCCGCCAGCGGCGCGCCGGTTTCCTTGAGCTTGGCCTTGACCAGCGAGTGACCCGTCTTCCACATCAGCGGCTTGCCGCCCGCGGCGCGGACCTCTTGCGCCACATAGCGGCTGCATTTCACGTCATAGATGATCTCGGCGCCCGGGTTGCGCGACAGCACGTCGCGCGCGAACAGGATCAACTGGCGATCGGGCCAGATGATCTGGCCGGATTTCGTGACCACGCCCAGGCGGTCGCCGTCGCCGTCGAAGGCCAGGCCGATCTCGCAATCGGTCTCGGCCAGGCAGCGGACCAGGTCCTCCAGGTTGTGCGGGTCGGCGGGATCGGGGTGATGGTTGGGGAAGGTGCCGTCCACGTCGCAGAACAGCTCCACCACCTCGCAGCCCAGCGCCTTGAACAGTTGCACCGCCACCGGGCCGGCCACGCCGTTGCCGGCATCGACCGCGATCTTCATCTTGCGGGCCAGCTTCACGTCGCCCACGATGCGCTCGAGATATCCGGGCACCACGTCCCATTCCTTGCGCGCGCCCGGCGTGGCCGCATCCGCGCCCTCGCCCTTCAGCATGGGCTCGCGCAGCGCCGTGATGGCATCGCCGTACAGCGTGGTGCCCGCCATCATCATCTTGAAGCCGTTGTACTGCGGGGGATTGTGGCTGCCGGTAATGGCCACGCCCGAACCGGTGCCGCTGACGTTGGCCGCGTAATAGACCAGGGGCGTCGGCACCATGCCGATGTCCAGGACGTTCACGCCGCCGGCCATCAGGCCCGCCTGCAGGGCCGCGGCCAGGTCCGGGCCGCTCAAGCGGCCATCGCGGCCGACCACGACCTCTTTCACGCCGGCGCGCCGGGCCTCCAGCGCCAGCGCGGCGCCGAGGCGGCGCGCGAATTCGGGGCTCAGGGGAGAGGGGACGACACCGCGGATGTCATAGGCCTTGAAGGCGGAGGCGGCGATGTCGGCGGATGATGATGAAAGGGTGGTCCCCACGAAAAGCTCCTGATTTGAATACGGTGAGTCGTCCGGGCGGGCGGTGTCCAATGACCGATGAAAGCACTTACTCACGAGCAGGTGCAGTACCGGTGGTAATCCATATACAGCCTCGTCACCGCCCAGTATCCCAGGCAATATAGTCCCGCGCGAGTCGGACAAGTTCACTAGGGACTATAGATGAAGTTTGGCGGAGAAAATCCCGTTTTCTTGCCCTAAGTAACGGCAGGTTACGGCACAATAATTGTCGTTTGTGGAGAAAAGTTAGAACGGCGTGACAGGTCACAGGGTTGTCGTATATACAGGTGCCAGCTCGACAACGGCCCCTTTCCGCCGGCAACGCACCGGCCCCAACTGCGGCGAGCATGCATGCTCAACCTGACGATCAGTTTCATTGTTTCCTTTCTTGCCACCATGCTCATCGTCCGCCTTGCCAATCGCAATAGCGCGGCGGCGGACCACGACCTCGATGGCGTCCAGAAATTCCACGTGCGGCCGGTTCCCCGGGTAGGCGGCATCGGCATCGTCGCGGCCTGTTGCATGGCGGTAGCCGCCCTGACCTCGCGCGACCTGCCGCTGGCCATCGACCTCGGCCTGCTCCTGGCCTGTTCGGCCGTGGTGTTCGGCATCGGCCTGGCCGAAGACTTCACCAAGCGCATCAGCCCCACGGTGCGGCTGCTGTGCGCGCTCGTGGGCGGCGCGCTGGCCACGCTGGCGCTTCACGCCACCGTCGTGCGCCTGGACCTTCCCTACGTCGACGACTGGCTCGCCATCCCGCTCGTCGCGGCCATCGTGGCCGTCCTGTGCGTGGCCGCGCTGGTCAACGCGGTCAACATCATCGACGGGTTCAACGGCCTGGCCTCGGCCGCGGCCATGACCATGTTCGCCTCGCTGGGCTACGTGGCCTTCAAGGTGGGCGACCCACTGGTCCTGGGGGGCGCGCTCATCATGATCGGCGCCATACTGGGCTTCCTGGTGTGGAACTATCCCTATGGCCTCATCTTCCTGGGCGATGGGGGGGCTTACTTCCTGGGTTTCATGCTGGCCGAGCTCGGCATCCTGCTGGTCGCGCGCAACCCGTCGGTCTCGGCCTGGTACCCGGCTTTGCTCTTCATTTATCCGATTTTCGAGACCCTTTTCTCCATATATCGAAAGAAATACCTCCGCGGCATGTCGCCCAGCATGCCGGACGGCGTGCATTTGCATATGCTCATATACAAGCGCGTCATCCGCTGGGCCATCGGCACCCACAACGCGCGGCTGCTCACCCAGCGCAACGCCGTCACCTCGCCGTACCTGTGGGCGCTCGCCCTGCTGGCCATCGTGCCGGCCACGGTTTTCTGGGACCACGGAGCGGTCCTCATGGTTTTCCTGGCGCTGTTCGTGGCGGTCTACACCTGGCTGTACACTGCCATCGTCCGCTTCCGGACCCCGCGGTGGCTGGTCCTGCACAGGGCCAAGGAAGAGACTCATCCGTGAGCGACATTCCCAGCTGAGCCAAAACCGCAAATTTCGGAACATTAGTTAAACAGCGTAACCAGTTGTAAATTCTCTCTCCCCCAGGGCGCCCAGGCCGGCCATGACCGGCATTACCCCATTCTGGCGACCGGTCCCCGTAATTTGTTACATAGCAAAAGCGGAGTGTCATACTTCACCGCCTATGCTGTCGTCCGTGTGGCTTGCATTGGCTAAACGGCAGATATTCACAAAAGCCGTATTGGGGAATCATGGCGGCCTCCCGAAGTTTGCGGTACTCCCGATCGCGGGATTACCCAGGGAGTCCCTGCTTCCCCGGCGCCGGGCAAGCGACTGAAGCATGAAGCAATAAGAACGCACGGAAAAAATCATGGCTGCAGCACAAACGAAGTATTTCGGCACCGATGGCATACGGGGCAAAGTAGGCGGGGCGGTCATCAACCCCGCGTTCGCCCTGCGCCTCGGCCACGCCGCCGGCCAGGTCCTCCTGGCCAAGGCCCCGCGCGGGATCCGGCCCTCGGTCCTGATCGGCAAAGACACCCGCATCTCCGGCTACATGCTCGAATCCGCGCTGGAAGCCGGGCTCTCCTCCGCCGGCGTGGACGTCGTCCTCGCCGGGCCGGTCCCCACTCCCGCAGTCGCCTACCTGACACGAGCGCTGCGGATGTCCGCCGGCATCGTCATCAGCGCCTCGCACAATCCCTTCGACGACAACGGCATCAAGTTCTTCTCGGCCCAGGGCAGCAAATTCCCCGACGAAATCGAGCAGGCCATCGAAGCGGCACTCGACCAGCCGATGGGGTGCACACCCTCCGAAGGGCTGGGCCGGGTCAAGCGCCTGGATGACGCCGCCGGCCGCTACATCGAATTCTGCAAGGCCAGCTTCCCCCCGGAAATGGACCTGAACGGCCTGAAGATCGTGGTCGACGCGGCCCACGGCGCCGCCTATCACATCGCCCCCAACGTCTTCCGGGAACTCGGCGCCACGGTCATCGCCATCGGCTGCGAGCCCAACGGCTTCAACATCAACGAAAAAGTCGGCGCCACCCACCCCGAGACCCTGGCCGAGAAGGTCCGCGAACACCGCGCCGACCTGGGCGTCGCCCTGGACGGCGACGCCGACCGGCTGCAGATGGTCGACGCCAGCGGCCGCATGTACAACGGCGACGAACTGCTCTACGTAATCGTGTGCGACCGCATGACGCAAGGCCCGGTGGCCGGCGTCGCCGGCACCGTCATGACCAACTACGCCTTCGAGCGCCGAATGGCCGAGCTGGACGTCCCCTTCGTCCGCACCCCGGTGGGCGACAAGAACGTCATGCAGGCGCTGCAGGAAAAAGGCTGGCTGTTCGGCGGAGAAAGCTCCGGCCACGTCCTTTGCCTGGACCGCCACTCGACCGGCGACGGCGTCATCGCCGCCCTGCAGGTCATGGCGGCCATGCGGCGCAGCGGCAAGGGCCTGCCGGCGCTGACGTCGGAACTGCGGCTGCTGCCGCAGAAACTGGTGAACGTGAAGCTGCAGCCGGACCTGGAATGGGAATCGCATCCCGGGCTGGCCGAGGCCTACCGCGAGGTGTCCGCCACGCTGCAAGGCCGGGGACGCGTACTGATCCGCCCTTCAGGGACGGAGCCCAAGCTGCGGCTGATGGTCGAGGCCGACGAGGAAATGCTGGCGGCCAAGTGCGTCAACCGGCTGGCGACCAGCCTGGCTTAGGCCAAACCTGGCACGACCCGGGAACGGCATAGGGCCCTCCCGGCATACGACGAACCTGCACTGCGGGATACCTGGTCCAGGCCAATCCAAATGGCCTGAACCAACGTCGCCCGCAGAATTTGAAATCACGACGAAGATATTGACGATTCCCGGCAGAAGATCTCTTCGTTTGGTATTTCAAAAACCTGGGGATAACCGTGTCATTCGCGCACAAACAGATGCAGTCTTTTTATCACCTTGAGCTCAAGCCGCGTCATGACATGGTAATCTTTCAGGCCGTCTCGAATTCATCGGAAAGGCAGCACCTCGGCTTTCCGCAATCCCTCGAACAGGGGATTGATCCAATTCGGCGCATTGAACAGAATACCGCCGTCGCACTACCGAGTGCCAACTGTCTTCATTTGCCGGGCAGTCGATGGGGAGCGAGTCACGAAGGTGCGTAAAACCCTTCACAACCAGACTCGAAGCTCCAGAATCGAATTGGTACAAGGTAAAAATGCTGAATAAAGCGCGTGATTTTCTTCTTTCGCTGTCCAGGCCGCAAAAAATCGCGGTCATGGTCATCGCCGACGTCATCGCCCTTCCCGCTTGCCTGATCGCGGCATTCTATCTGCGGCTGGGCGATGCGGTCATCCTGCAAAAATACGGAATCAACGCGCCCATTATCATGGCGCTCGCGGCCATTCCGGTTTTCTACCTATGCGGGCTGTATCGCAACGTGGTGCGGTACATGGATATTTCCATGCTCCGGTCCACCGGCATCGGCCTGGCCATCCTGGCCATCAGCACCTACGTGGGCTGCGTACTGTTCAACATCCAGGCTCCGCCGCGCAGCAGCCTGCTGATCTACTGGTTCATCGCGTTCTCGTACGTCGTCATCTCGCGCTTCGGCGCGCGCAGCCTGCTGCGCACGCCGCTGCGCAAGCACATCAAGGCGCCGCGGGTCGCCGTCTACGGCGCCGGGGAAGCGGGCTTCCAACTGGTCAACGCCATGCGGACCAGCCATGCCTATACGCCCATCTGCTTCTTCGACGACGACAAGCGCCTGGCCAACAAGCACGTGGCCGGCCTGCGCGTGTTTCCGCTCAGCCGGCTGGACGAGATCCTGCACAAGCATGACGTCCAGCAAATCGTCCTTGCCATACCGTCGGCCTCGCCCGAACGGCGCCGTACCATCGTCAACCGCTTGTCGCACCTGAGCATCCCCGTCCGCACCCTGCCCACCATGGCCGAAATGGTGGAAGGCAAGGTCCTGGAAAGCGCCATCCGCGAGATCCAGGTGGAGGATCTGCTGGGCCGCAAGCCCGTGCCGCCGCGGCGCGACCTGTTTTCCAAGTGCGTGGCGGGCAAGTCGGTACTGGTGACGGGCGCCGGCGGCTCCATCGGCAGCGAACTCTGCCGCCAAATCGAATCGCAAAAGCCGGATCAGCTCATCCTGCTCGACCATTCGGAGTATGCGCTGTACGCCATCGAGCACGAACTGCGCGAGCGCTTTCCCGGCACGCGCGTGTCGGCCTACATGGGCAGCGTCTGCGACAACGACCTCCTGAGCCGCATCGTCCGCGAACACCGCGTCGATACCATTTACCACGCGGCGGCGTACAAGCACGTTCCGCTGGTGGAAAACAATATGGCGGCCGGCATACGCAATAATGTGCTGGGCACCTGGTCCGTCGCCATGGCGGCGGCCCAGCACAATATCGAAACCTGCGTCCTGATCTCCACCGACAAGGCCGTGCGGCCGCCCAACGTCATGGGCGCCAGCAAACGCTGCGCGGAACTGATTTTCCAGGCTTTCGCCCTGCGGCCGAACAACCGGACCGTATTCAGCATGGTGCGCTTCGGCAACGTGCTGGGCTCCTCGGGCTCCGTCGTGCCGCTGTTCCGCAACCAGATCCAGCGGGGCGGCCCCATTACCGTCACGCACGCGGACGTCACCCGCTATTTCATGCTGATTCCCGAGGCGGCGCAGCTCGTCATCCAGGCCGGCGCCATGGCGCGCGGCGGCGAAGTCTTCGTGCTGGACATGGGGGAACCGGTCAAGATCATCGACCTGGCCCGGACCATGATCCAGATGTCGGGGCTGACGGAAAAAACGCCGCAAAACCCCAACGGGGACATCGCCATCAACGTAGTGGGCCTGCGCCCCGGCGAAAAACTCTATGAAGAGCTATTGATCGGCGGCGACACCATACCCAGCGAGCACCCGCGCATTCTTTGCTCCCGCGAACATTATCTGACCCTGGGCCAGCTCGAACCCCTGCTCGAAGCGCTTTATGCCGCTTGCGACAACGGATCGAGCCTGGAAATCCGCATGGCCTTGCAGAAGCTGGTACCGGAATACACCCCGTACTCGCCTCTTGCCGACCGGCCAGCCACCCAATCGGGACCGATGCCTGCCAGGCAGGGAATGCAGGGGGAAAAAGCGCGCGTCGCCCCTTCCTACAAGCGAGAGGAAGACCGGGATATCGCCGTCGGCCACGCCGCGTAAACGGGTACTACTGTTTCCCTTACCAGATCGCCTTCGTTTTGCAAGCATCGCTTCATGGTCAAAAGAGTGTTCGACATCGTCGTAGCGGCGATCGCCCTCCTCGTATTGAGTCCGGTCATCCTGGCGCTGTGCGTCGCCATCCGGCGCAAACTCGGGGCGCCGGTATTCTTCCGGCAAACCCGCCCCGGCCTGAACGGCAAACCGTTCCAGATGATCAAGTTCCGTTCGATGCGGGATGCGCTCGGGCCCGACGGACAGCCGCTTCCCGATGAATTGCGGTTGACGCCATTCGGCAAGCTGCTGCGCAGCACCAGCCTGGACGAACTGCCCGAGCTGTGGAACGTCCTGCGGGGCGACATGAGCCTGGTCGGCCCGCGCCCGCTGCTAATGGAATACCTGCCGCTATACGACCAGCACCAATTCCGCCGCCACGAGGTCCGTCCCGGCGTGACCGGCTGGGCCCAGGTAAACGGCCGCAATGCCTTGTCGTGGCAACAGAAATTCGAGCTCGACGTCTGGTACGTCGACCACCGCTCGCTATGGCTGGACCTGAAAATCCTGTGGATGACGGTACGCAAAGTCCTTGTCCGCGAAGGCATCAGCGCCGAAGGACAGGCCACCATGGAACGCTTCCGCGGCAACAACCCATGAAACGGCTCGCCATACTGGGCGCAGGCGGCCACGGCCGCGTGGTTGCCGACGCAGCGGAAGCCAGCGGCGAATGGCAGGAAATCGTCTTTTTCGACGACGCCTGGCCCGAGCGCAAGCACAGCGGCCCGTGGCCCATCGTGGGGAACCAGGCCGCCCTGCTCGGGCAATGCGGGGAATTCGACGGAGTCGTGGTCGGCATAGGCGCCAATCGCGTACGCCTGGCCAACAGCCAGGCCCTGTCGGAGGCCGGCGCGCGCCTGGCCACGATCATTCATCCCCGTGCCACAATCAGCCGCCACGCTAGCGTCGAAGCCGGCAGCGTCGTATTCGCCGGCGCGGTGGTCAATATCGGCGCGCATATCGGGCGCGCCTGCATTATCAATACCGCCGCCACCGTGGACCACGATTGCCAGCTGGCCGACGGCGTGCACGTAAGCCCCGGCGCCAACCTGGCCGGCGGCGTGACGGTCGGCACCTGCAGCTGGATAGGCGCCAACGCCGGCGTGCGTCAACAAATTTCCATAGGCGCCCATGCCGTCATCGGCGTGGGCGCGGTCGTGGTCAGCGCCCAACCCGACGGCGTCACCGCGGCAGGTAATCCGGCAAGAGATTTGAACAGGACAACACCATAATGTTGAATACTGCGTTTTCCCCGTGGCCTTCTTTCAGCGAAGAAGAAGCGGAAGCCGTCAAGCGGGTACTGCTGTCCAACAAGGTCAACTACTGGACAGGACAGGAATGCCGGGAATTCGAAAAGGAATTCGCGGCGTGGTGCCATACGGAATATGCGATCGCGCTGGCCAACGGCACGGTGGCGCTGGACCTGGCCTTGAAGGCGCTGGGTATCGGGCCGGGCGACGATGTCATCGTCACACCGCGCACCTTCCTGGCCTCGGCCTCGTCGATCGTCAATGCCGGCGCGCGCCCCATCTTCGCCGACGTGGACCTGGACAGCCAGAACATCACCGCCGAAACCATACGCGCAGTCCTCACCCCGAATACCCGTGCGGTCATCTGCGTGCATTTGGCGGGTTGGCCCTGCGAGATGGATCCGATCATGGAGCTGGCCAAGGAAAAAGGCTTCTACGTGATCGAAGATTGCGCCCAGGCACACGGCGCCAAGTACAAGGGCCGGCCAGTGGGCGGCATCGGCCACATCGGCGCGTGGTCGTTCTGCCAGGACAAGATCATGACCACCGGCGGCGAAGGCGGCATGGTGACCACCAACGACCGCGCCTTGTGGTCAAAGATGTGGTCCTACAAAGACCATGGAAAATCCTGGGAGGCGGTCTACGAGCGCCAGCATCCGCCCGGGTTCCGCTGGGTGCACGATTCGTTCGGAACGAATTGGCGGATGATCGAGATGCAGGCGGTGATAGGCCGAATCCAGCTCCGCCGGATGGCGGACTGGACGGCTCAGCGCCAAGCCAATGCGAAACGGATCAGCGACGCAGCGCGGCCCTATGCTTGCGTCCGCATTCCCGAACCGCCGTCCCATATCGAACACGCGGCCTACAAGCACTACTTGTTCGTACATCTCGACCAGCTGGCCGAAGGCTGGGCCCGGGACCGGATCGTCCACGCCATCATGGAACAAGGAGTGCCCTGCTACCAGGGATCGTGCTCGGAGGTCTACCTGGAAAAGGCGTTCGACGGCACCGACTTCCGGCCCGAACACCGGTTGCCCAATGCGATGGAATTGGGGGAAACCAGCTTGATGTTCCTGGTGCACCCGACACTAACCCCGGCTGAAATGGACAAGACCTGCGTGGCGCTATCAGGCGTCCTGCGGCAGGCAGTCCGTCGATAACCGGCACGGCAGCGCCAGATGAAAGTCCTTTATTTTCACCAGCACTTCTCCACCCCCAAGGGCGCCGCGGGCATACGGTCCTACGAAATGGCCCGGCGCCTTGTCGAGCGCGGCCACGAAGTTTGCATGGTTTGCGGCAGCTACAAGGGCGGCACGACCGGCTTGACCGGTCCCTTCGTTGGCGGCAAGCGGCGCGGCATGATCCTGCCGGGCCTGGAGGTTGTCGAATTCGACTTGTCGTACGGCAACAGCGACGGGTTCATCAAGCGAACCGTGACCTTCCTCCGATTTGCCCTGCGCAGCGTAGCGCTCGCCCTGACGGAACCCTACGACCTGGTCTTTGCCACCACGACGCCGTTGACCGCCGGCATTCCGGGCATACTCGCGCGCTGGCTGCGCGGCAAACCCTTCGTATTCGAAGTGCGGGATCTGTGGCCCGAACTGCCTAAGGTAATGGGCGTCATCCGCAACCCTGTCGTCCTGCAGGGCATGTCGATACTCGAATGGGCAAGCTACCGATCAGCCCACCGGCTCATCGGCCTATCGCCCGGCATCGTGGACGGAATCGCCAGCCGAGGCGTCCCCCGCGCAAGGATTGCCCTGATTCCGAACGGCTGCGACATCGGCATATTCAGCGCTCCCGCAACGCCATGGCGTCCCGAAGGCATCAAAGACACCGACCTGCTCGCACTATTTGCCGGCACACACGGCAAAGCCAACGGACTGGATGCCGTCCTGGACGCCGCGGCCGAGCTTCAAAAGCGCGGCCGCGAAGACATCAAGATTCTGTTGGTCGGCCAAGGCGCTATGAAAGCGGGATTAATGCAAAAAGCCGCCGGACAAGGGCTGAGCAACGTGGTCTTTCACGACCCGGTGGACAAGTCGCGGCTGGCCGGACTGATGGCGGCAACCGACATCGGCCTGCAGACGCTCGCCAACGTGCCCGCGTTCTACTACGGGACCTCGCCCAACAAGTTCTTTGACTACCTGGCGGCGGGATTGCCGGTATTGAACAACTACCCCGGCTGGCTAGCCGAGCTCATTACCGAACACCAGTGCGGGTTTGCGGTTCCGCCTGAAAACCCGCAAGCGTTCGCGGATGCACTCGTGCAAGCCGCCAATGACCGCGAGGCATTGTCCCGGAAGGGACAGCGCGCACTTGCACTGGCCAAGGCGCAGTTCGACCGCCGGATACTGAGCAACCAATTCGTCGACTGGCTTGAAAACGGAAAAATTTGTGATGCCGACCATAGCAGGGAGTTTGTAAAGTGAAGACACTATGCGTCTTTGGTACGCGCCCGGAGGCCATCAAAATGGCCCCTCTTGTCCAGACTCTCGCCAAGGATAACCGCTTCGAGGCCAAGGTCTGCGTGACTGGCCAGCATCGCGAGATGCTAGACCAAGTGCTGGATCTGTTCGAGATCAAGCCGGACTACGATCTGAACATCATGAAAGCGGGACAAGACTTGACCGACGTGAGTACGTCGATACTCCACGGCATGAAAGGCGTTTTGGCCAGCTTCAAGCCGGACGTCGTACTGGTTCATGGCGATACAGCCACCACCCTGGCAGTAAGCCTTTCGGCCTACTACCATCAAATCCCGGTCGGCCACGTCGAAGCGGGGCTGCGCACCGGCAATCTTTATTCGCCCTGGCCAGAGGAAGGGAACCGAAAGCTGACCGGCGCCCTGGCACGATTCCACTTCGCCCCCACGGACACATCCCGCAAGAACCTGCTGCGCGAGGGCGTCGACGAAAGTACGATTTACGTTACCGGCAACACGGTAATCGACGCCCTGCTAGAGGTTGTGAAGAAGCTTCAGCGAGATGACACGCTCCAGAAAAAATTCAGCGATCAGTTTTCTTTCCTTGACGCGTATTCACGGCTGATTCTGGTAACTGGCCATCGCCGCGAGAGTTTCGGCGGCGGCTTCGAACGGATCTGCGAAGCGTTGGCACAAATTGCCGGGAAATTCCCCGATGCTGGCATCGTGTACCCCGTGCATTTGAACCCCAACGTGCGTGAACCAGTAAATCGGCTGCTTTCCGGAATATCGAACGTGCACCTTATAGAGCCGCTCGAATATCTTCCCTTTGTTTATCTTATGCACCGCTCGACACTCATTCTCACGGACTCCGGTGGCATCCAGGAGGAAGCGCCTTCGTTGGGCAAACCGGTACTTGTCATGCGAGACACCACTGAACGGCCAGAAGCAGTGGAAGCAGGAACCGTCCGCCTCGTCGGAACCTTGACCGAAGATATCGTGCAGCACGCGAAAGAGCTTCTGAGCAATCGGCAAGCCTACGACCGCATGGCCTATGCTCACAACCCATATGGCGACGGAAAGGCCTGCGCCCGGATCGTGGACGCGCTACTCAGCCACGCCAAGAATTCTGATCGTTAAAGAAATCGGAGAATGAAATGAATTTCGAAACTATCTCGGTTATTGGCCTGGGCTACATCGGCTTGCCTACCGCCGCTGTCTTTGCTTCTCGCAAAAAGAAAGTTGTCGGCGTAGACGTCAATGAAGGGGCAGTCAATACCATTAATCGCGGCGAGATCCATATTGTCGAGCCTGATCTCGACATCGTCGTCCGTGCAGCCGTTACGGACGGCTACCTGAAAGCCACGACAAGCCCCAAGCCTGCCGACGCGTTCCTCATCGCCGTGCCGACGCCATTCAAGGATGATCACCAACCTGACCTGGCCTATATCGAAGCGGCAAGCAAAGCTATCGCCCCCGTACTGCGCAAGGGCAACCTAGTCGTGCTGGAATCCACCTCGCCAGTAGGCGCCACGGAGCAAATGGCGAAATGGCTGCAAGAAGCACGGCGCGACCTTACCTTCCCCCAAACGCATGGCGAGGCTTCGGATATCCGCATTGCACACTGCCCTGAGCGCGTACTGCCAGGCCATGTACTCCGAGAACTCGTTTCCAATGACCGGGTAATCGGCGGCATGACGCCAAAGTGCTCCGAGGCCGCATGCGATCTGTACAAGATCTTCGTGGATGGCGAGTGCATTGTGACGGACGCCCGTACGGCCGAAATGTGCAAGCTGACGGAGAACAGTTTTCGCGATGTAAACATTGCGTTTGCAAACGAGCTTTCCATCATTTGCGAAAAGCTGGACATCAATGTCTGGGAACTCATCCGACTCGCTAATCGGCATCCGCGTGTGAACATCCTGCAGCCTGGCCCCGGCGTAGGCGGACACTGCATCGCGGTCGACCCCTGGTTTATTGTCAGCACGACACCCGACGAAGCCCGTCTTATCCGCACAGCTCGGGAAGTCAATGACAGCAAACCTCACTGGGTAATCGACAAGGCCAAGGTCGCGATCTCGGAACATTTGCAAAGCAACCCGTCCAAGACGATGAAAGACGTGACTATTGCATGCCTCGGCTTGGCCTTCAAACCCGATATCGACGACCTGCGTGAAAGCCCTGCCGTGGAGATTTGCCGCGAGCTGGCTGGCCAGCACCCGGGTACCGTGCTAGCAGTGGAGCCCAACGTAGATGAACTCCCGCCGAAGCTGCGAGAATCGCTGACCCTGGCTGACATCGAAACGGCTCTTCAAAAAGCGGATGTGATTGTCTTGCTCGTCGACCATAAGCAGTTCAAAGCAATTCCCAAATCCGCATTGGGCGATCGGAAGTTTGTCGATACGCGAGGGGTGTGGACTAGCGGAGTTGTTGCTCGGTAGCAGCTGTCGCCATCTTCGGCGCAAGACTTCATCTCAGGAAGCCTTGCGCCTATATCCTTCCGGCTGGTGCAAACAACGCGGTTCACATATTGTGCTGCAGCCATACCATGTCGCACAATTGACCCACCATTTTTCAGCTTCCCCACCGGCCGGCGCAGCTTGCGGGCAACACCTCTAGCCAGCAACCCCATTCAGACACATAACGGGCGTTACTGTAGCCACAAACCCACGCAGCCAACGTATAACAGGAAGAATCTGAGCTTGGGTCGCTCAGATGCGGCTGTCCCTTTCCACCGACGCCGCAACACTCATCAGTTTGTTTATCGCACTAAAATTTATTTGGGACAGCATCTTGGCCGGCATTATCCGTTCAACTCTACAAGTAGTAAACGGGAACATCGTTTCTATCTGCATACTGATGGGGGCGACGCCGATTCTCACGAGACTGTACTCCCCCCACGATATGGGCGAGTTTGCCCAAGTCTTTGCACTGGTATCAATGCTAACGGTGCTAAGCACTCTGCGTCTAGGCACCTTGCTACTAACTAACAATAAGCAATTAAATGCCAAGCGAGCGGCGGCAGTAAGCATTCGTTTGATACTCGTATGTGCAACTGTCGTTTCTATCGGGTACTGCATCGCATTTCGGCAACCGCTTGAGTCCAATGATCTTCTTTACGGCTTAGGCGTCCTGGCAACATTAATATCGTTCGCACTATTTGACTTTTCTTCATATTATCTCGTTAGCCGAGGCGAATATCGAAAGTCAGGACTGACTAAGGCAGTACGCGCGGCGATCACGTCAACCATACAAGTACTTCTGGGCTATGCCTTCGCGTTGGGTCTTTGGGGGCTTTTGCTTGGTGAATTCGTCGGCCGACTGCTCGTATCCTTCCAAGCAATGCGTAGACCCCTGCTCCAGGCCATTAAATGGAACCAGCAGGAACTCATTAGGACCAGCACATTCATAAAAAAGAGAAAGGGCTTTCTACTTTACTCAATTCCCACCGCTGGGTTAAACACCGTAAGCCTAAACATATACCCCATTATTATAGCCCCCACATTTGGGGCCGCGGTCGCCGGGTCCTTTTTCTTGATTCAGCGCATATTGGGAGCCCCGCTCGCTTTAATGGGAATAGCTTTAGCGCAAGTCTATTTGAAACATACCAACGCTGAAAATGCCAACAAAGGGAAACCGCTGAACCATTGGCACGTTTTGTCTTTTAATTGCCTCGGCGCACTGATAATATTTTCCGCACTTGCTGCAATTTTATTCTTTTTCGAAGAAGACATCTTTGGAACAGAATGGAAAGGCATAGCTCAATCTGCATTCCTGCTAATACCTGCGTTTGTAGCACAATTGTCTACGGCCCCGTTCTCACAGATGCTGATAGCCAAGAACCGATCTGGAATTCAGCTAGTCCTCGACATATTCCGAATTTTGTCATATGGAGCGTTATATTTTTTCGCCCATTTTGGTAGTTTTAAATCGTCATCCCTTGCATTTGGTTATTACGCCATTGTTGCTGTCGCTTATTATGGCATGCAAGCGGGTCTAGGCATCCACCTGAAAGAAAGAACACGTTGACTTTCGCCTAAAAATGGAATTTGTATGACGCCCATCTCAATATTGATGGTTTTGCGAACCAAAAACCTCAGCAATGACGATAGAGTCAAGAAGGAAATAAGATCTCTGCAAAATGCAGGATGTCGAGTAGATCTTTTTTGCGCACACGATGACAGCGACAAACCGCAAGGCTTTGATAATGTTCGGATAAAGTCGGTTCGCCTCCCGTGGGGAGCTGCGCCAAAGGGGAAAGGTCGCCAGCTACTAAACCTGGCTTCTTTTGTTTTGCACTGGCTTTGTTTCTTCACTCTCAGAAAAAAGAAGTACGCGCTGGTCTGGATACACGACCCTGTGCTTTTCCCAGTCGTTAGATTCACCCGAGCGTTTTCAACCGCAAAAGTAATCTGGGATCACCATGAGCTTCCCCCTCAATGGTTTCTATCATCAAAGTTTTTCCGGGAGTTCTTTAGAAAAGCGTACATCCAAACAGATCTGATCGTTCACGCAAACGCTGAGCGTTCCAGATTTCTCGAAACAGCCATCCAGGCGCAAGCTAGGGACTCGCTTATTCTGAAGAACTACCCTTCTTCGAATACACTTCGCCTAATCGATACTCTAGAAGAACCTCTTGAAAGCTGGACTAAAGAAAGACGTTACGTTTATCTACAAAATTCGCTAGATTTTGCGCGATGCGGCATAGAAGTCTTTTCGGCATTAAAGCAGCTAGGACTCTCCGCCGTTCACGTTGGAGCGGCAAATAGAATTGCGATCGACAAGATTAAGAAAACAATAGGTGCTGACTATGTCGAGCGCCATATTTTCTTTGCTGGCACCAGACGAGCCGCTGAAATAAACCTGCTTCTGAGACGAGCCACAATAACGATGGTTTTCTATCGAAACACAAGCGCAAACCAGTTCTACTGTGAGCCCAATAGACTATATCAAGCAGTGAAGAACGGTGTGCCTGTTATTACTGGCAATAATCCGACACTAAAATCTTTTATTGTGGAGACAAGTTGCGGAGTATGGATTGATAGCGACGGTTCCGATATAGACCGGATTGTTTCGGGAACTAGGCAGTTGTTAGAAAACTTGCGTTACTACAGAGACCGAGCAAATCTCTTGACTGACGGCTTCAAGTGGGAAGATTATGACTCTATCATCAAAGAGAAGATGATTGGAGGATAACTTCTCCACAGGGTCGCGGTAGGAAATCGCCGAAGCGAACAGCAGAACCTATTACCGTCAACGGATGTTATTGTAACGAGCCATATAACGAAGTACAGGCCTGTGAAATCACGTCCCGGCGCACTCCCCGTGAATCTCTATCTGTTGCCGGGTAGCGAACGCACAGCGCGTTCACGTTGTGTCAGGCCTTACCGGTCGCAATGCATCAGCACTGAGGGGCGTTGAGCTAGGCGTTTCTAATTCCTGGCAAGTCCTGTGCCCGCAACCGCGAAGTAAAGTTTTTTTTCGCGAGGAACACTGTCCTATCGGTGCGATCATATCTCTACGTACCATTCGAGGAGATCGGCATGTCCAGACGCACGTTCATCGGCAGTTTCGTTTCTGCAATTACCGGAGCCGCCAGCGGTCTAGCTCTAGGCTGGCATGCTCGTGGGAACGGGAAAGAATCCACATTGCCGCAGGGATCAGCGCTGTCCCGGACAAGCGCCGAGGTTGATGGTGCGATAAAAACAGACTTGCCTCCCCCTGGCACAGGTGCCGCGGCTGACCTGCCGGACTGGCGGCGCCTACCTCTTGGAGCCAGCAGGCGCAGCTTGCAACGTGCACTTGATGCCCAAGAAGTGAATATCTGGGAATTGGAGCACTTGGTCACCGATCGCCCCAGCGACGACCCTAGTCAGTGGGATTGGTCCCCGGCATTTTCGGCGCTCGTATCAAGCGGACGACGTGGATTTTTACCTTACCAAAGCAAGTATAGATTGGGATCTCCTGTCGCAGCGTCAGGAAAAAGTGGTCTGAGATTGATTGCTGAGCCCGGGACCGTTGTTGATGCGTCCGAGATTAACTCGGGCCTGGCAGCCCTATCCTACACCGGGAGTTTGACTCGGCTGCCAAACCTAGCGACATCGGCGTCACGAGGAACAACGAAAATTTCTTTCGTATCGGCACACGGCCTCCAATCCGGCGACGTTTTTTGTCTTTGGAGCCCCGATGGAAGATCTTTTTCGTCATTTCGAAAATACTACCACGCGGGAGAATGGTGCCGAGTTGCATATGTAATAAACCGCACGGAGATCCGAGTCGAGCGACAGTTGTACGACAGCTACGATGCGTCTGAAGTTGAGGTCCATCAAATGGTCTCAGGCCCAATTCACTTGGAGAATGTGAAAGTTATAGGCAAAGGCACGACCGACTCAATTCGAATTGAGCTTGCGAGTGGAGGGAAAATCGTCGGCGTCTCGGCGGTACACCAAAATGACACCGCGCTTCGCTTGGATCGTTGCTTTGATTTCGACATTAGCGGAAGCTCAGCCATCAACTACGGCACAGATGGCGATGACTATGGCTTGGCCATCCACAACTGCCAGTCGATTAGAACGCGTGGGGGCAGTTTCTACGCTCGCCGTCATGGCGTAACCTACGGCGGTCGAAATATTGTCGGAGCAGTTCCTACCCGTGACTGCCGAACCATCGGCGCAACCATAGCCAATGACACATACGGCAGCAGAACATTTGCCGCAGACTTTCACGGAAACAGCGAGGACTGTTGGTATATCGAGTGCAATATCTCCGGCGGCGGGACATTGCAAGGTAAGAACGTAGGGATTCGCAACAGCAGAATAACCAGCATGGCAAATGGCACATGCGTCTATGCTGCAGAAATCGCGGGGGGAAATTACACTCTAGATGGGAACGACTACATCACTGAAATCGACCCTCATTCTAGTAATCGAGGAATTATTGATTTTGGCGGAAATTCGCAAGCCATAAACGCAAATACTGCCGCTCCCATACATATCATTATTACCGGCGGAACCGTGAACGGCACAAACTTGAGCGCCGCCACCTCGTTCTTGGTAGTTAGAAACCGAGGAACTACGCAACCAATCAGCGTCACGATTGACGGAATTAGCATCAATGTGGACGCAATCGGACAAATACTTCATACAGCCCTCGACGCTGGCATTGCGGCCTCCAATGGATTTGTCATCGACAAGTTGAGCGGAAATCTGCCTCCTGGAGTACACTTGCACAAGTCTTTGTCATCCGCATATGTAAACTTTCCTCATCGACTCCCCACTCTCACTGGGTCATATAGACCGACACCGACTTCAAAGGGGCCCCTAATTCAGGCGCCCGAGTTCGTCTATCGTTACATCTATCCGAGAAAGCCCAACGTACTTGTAACTGTCACTGAAGGTCCACACAGCAGGACGTGTTTGCAGGCTGGGGCCGATGCTGTATCAGCATCTTCGTTGATGGTATGGGTGGCTACTGTGGACGGTTCCAATATACCTGCAGATCAATCAATTACAATTGATTATCTCGTTACCATTCATGAAATATAGATGACGTGGCGCCGAGCTGGATAATACGAGACACGATTCGTATAACAGGTGTGCGTCCCAGGCCGGCAAGCGTAAGTATTCAGCACTTTGGTGCCCCTGTATTGACCCAGCAGAACCTGCTCAGGTTAAGCGGCTAATGCAAATGCCTCAGCCGGGGTCTTCATGCCAAGCGCCTGGTGCGGGCGTCGGCCGTTGTAAAAGCGTATCCAGTCGCCGATCACGCGGCTGGCGTGTTGGATCGTCTCGAAGCGGTGCCGATGCACGCACTGTTCCTTGCGTAAGCTCCCCCTTCGGGTAGACGTTAGTCAGTAGAATTTCGGAGACTCCCTGTCTGGAGACTCCTTTGAAGAAGAGCAGGTTTACAGAAAGCCAGATCGTGGCAGTGCTCAAGGAAGGCGAAGCCGGTGTTCCGGTCGCCGAGCTGTGCCGCCAGCACGGCATTAGCACCGCCACGTATTACCAGTGGAAGAGCAAGTATTCAGGCGTGCAGGTGTCCGAGTTGCAGCGACTACGCGAACTCGAAGCCGAGAACGCCAGGCTCAAGCGTATGTATGCGGACCTGGCGCTGGAGAATGCAGCGATCAAGGACGTTCTGAACCGAAAGTCCTGACGCCGTCGGCCAGGCGCGAAGTGGTCGAGCAGCTGGTACAAGCTCGGCTCTCGATCACCCGTGCCTGCCAGATTGCAGGCCTATCGCGGGCGGCGTACTACAAGAGGCCAATGCCAGCATCGGAGCGGGACGCTGAGGTAATCGATGCGCTCAACGCCATCGTGACTCGGCACGGACGCTGGGGGTTCTGGAAATGTTTTACCCGGTTGCGCCTTGATGGCCACGGCTGGAACAAGAAACGTGTTCATCGAGTGTATTGCGATATGGGTTTGAACCTGCCCCGGCGCACGAGGAAGCGGCTGCCGGATCGGCCTCGGCAACCGTTGGACCTGGCCGCAGAGCCTAACCGCTGTTGGGCCTTGGATTTCATGCACGATGCCTTGTACTGCGGGCGACGGTTCCGGACGCTGAATGTCATTGATGTGACCTGCTCTGAGAAATTCGCGCCACACGGTGTTTGAGAAAATAGCTTCCGACGCGAGAAGGAAGCGAGATGAAGAAGGCAAGGTACAGCGAAGAGCAGATTGTGCGGATACTGCGTGAGGC
>Ga0180216_1000487_pt1 | contig 42033 bp, 42 predicted proteins | sample eDN3rd37CBELigMG_FD_128879 | JGI IMG/M metagenome (GOLD analysis project Ga0180216, IMG submission 128879) | Enriched Miracle-Growth compost microbial communities from Emeryville, California, USA - eDNA 3rd pass 37_C BE-Lig MG (version 2)... ...
ATTGCGGGGATCGGGGCGATCGTCGCGGCGCTGGCGCTCGACCACACCCATTGGCTGCTGGCGATGCCGGTGGCGATCATCGCGGCGGGTGCCATTGGCGGGCTCTGGGCGTTCGTACCCGGCTACCTGCAGGCCAAGCGCGGCAGCCACGTGGTGATCACCACGATCATGTTCAATTTCATCGCCTCGGCGGTGATGGTCTATACCGTCAATCGTATCCTCAAGCCCGCCACGACCATGGCGCCGGAATCCGAAACCATCGAGATTGCCGGGCGCGTGCCGCAGCTGCGCCAGTTCATCTCCTTCTTCGGCTATTCGCCGGTGAACCTGTCTATCGTCATCGCCATTCTGGCGCTGATCGGCGTCTATATTCTCATCTGGCACACCAAATTCGGCTTTGCCATGCGCACGCTCGGCCAGAACCCGACGGCCTCGCGCTATGCCGGCATTTCCAACTCCAGGATGATCATGATCACCATGACCATCTCGGGTGCGCTGGCGGGAATGGTCGCCATCAACGAAGTGATGGGCGTGCAGAACCGGCTGGTGCTCGACTATGTCGCCGGGGCCGGGTTCGTCGGCATCGCCGTGGCGCTGATGGGACGCAATCACCCGGTCGGCATCGCGCTTGCCGCGCTGCTGTTCGGCGCGCTCTACCAGGGCGGACAGGAGCTGCAATTCGTTATTCCCGCCGTAACGCGCGAGATGATCGTCGTCATCCAGGCCCTGGTGATCCTCTTCACCGGAGCGATGGAAGGCCTGTTCCGGCCCTCGCTCGAACGCGCCTTCATGCTGCTTTCGCCTGAACAGAAGGCGGGAGCCATCGCGCGCGAAACCGCCAAGTCGGAGAGCTGACATGGACATCGGTGTCATCATCTCCATGCTCGATGCGACGCTGCGGCTCTCGACGCCGCTGCTGCTCGCCTGTCTTGCCGGGCTCTATTCCGAGCGCGCCGGTCTTTTCGATATCGGCCTCGAAGGCAAGATGCTGGCAGCCGCCTTCGGCGCGGCCGCCATTGCTGCCGTTACCGGTTCCATGTGGCTCGGCCTGCTTGCCGGGATGGCCGTCTCGCTGTCGACCGCCCTGCTGCAGGGCGTCGCTGCCATTACGCTGCGCGGTAACCAGCTGATCGCGGGTGTTGCCATCAACATGCTCGCCGCCGGGCTCACCACCTTTCTCGGCCAGACCTGGTTCCACCAGGGCGGGCGCACGCCGGCACTGGGCGCTGGAGGTCGATTTGGCGTGATCACGCTGCCCTTTGCCAATGAGCTCTCGGGCGTGCCCATTCTTGGGCCGATCTATGCCGACCTGATCTCGGGGCACTATATCCTCGTCTATATCGCCTTCGTGATGGTGCCGATTACCGCCTACGTGCTCTACCGCACGCGCTTCGGCCTGCGGCTGCGCGCCGTCGGCGAGAATCCGAAGGCGGTCGATACCGCCGGCATTTCGGTGATCGCGCTGCGCTATCAGGCCGTGATCATCACCGGCCTGCTCTGCGGCCTTGCCGGAGCGTATTTCTCGATCGCGCAAGGCTCGGGCTTTGGCAACAACATGACGGCGGGCAAGGGCTATATCGCGCTCGCCGCGCTGATTTTCGCCAAGTGGCGACCGGTGCCGGCCATGTTCACCTGCCTGCTGTTCGGCTTCCTCGATGCGCTGCAAATCCGCCTGCAGTCGACGTCGCTGCCGTTCATCGGCGAGGTGCCGGTGCAGGCCATTCAGGCGCTGCCCTATGTGCTGACGGTCGTTCTGCTCGCCGGCTTCATCGGCAAGGCCGTGGGTCCAAAGGCGGGCGGCGTACCCTACGTCAAGGAGCGCTGACCGGCTGCCCCTCCAGGCTGACGGCCAGGCTACGGAAAGAAGAAAATGTCTCGCATGCCCACAGATAAGGCCCTGTTCGAGGCCGCTGAAGCCATTCGCAGCAAGGCCTATGCGCCCTATTCGAATTTTACCGTCGGAGCGGCGATCCTTGCCGATGACGGGCAGATCTATGCCGGCTGCAATATCGAGAACGCAGCCTATCCGCAGGGCAATTGCGCCGAGGCTTCGGCCATTGCCGCAATGATCGCGGGCGGTGCGCGGCGCATCACGCGCATCTATGTGACGGGTCCGGGCAAGGACCCGGTAACCCCCTGCGGTGGCTGCCGGCAGCGCATTCGCGAGTTCGCCGATCTCGATGTGACGGTGATCTCCCACGGCGTTGACGGCGAACCATTGACGCTCACGCTCGGGCAATTGCTGCCGCATTCGTTCGGCCCCGAGTTTCTGGGCAAGAGTTAAGAATTGCCGCAAAGGCGATCTATGGTGGAGAGCCAGAGGAGGATGCCATGAGCCTCAGAGTGGTCGATCAAACTACGCTCGATGCGCCGCACAAGCGCAATCCCGGCTTCCCGCTCGATCTCGACTGGGTCGAGCGCGTGCGCATGAACCGCTCGGCGCTGGAACGACGCGCCGCGACTATCGGCACGCGCCGCACGGTGAAGAAGGACTGGCAGGTCGCCTGGCTCCTCAAAGCCATCACCCTCATTGACCTGACCACCCTCAACTCAGACGACACACCCGGCCGCGTCGAGCGGCTCTGCGCCAAGGCGCGCAACCCGGTGCGCCGCGATATTCTCGAAGAGCTGGGCGTATCACATCTGAAGATCCAGCCCGGGGCAGTCTGCGTCTATCACCGCTTCGTTTCGACGGCAGTCGCGGCGCTCGAGGGTACCGGCATTCCCGTGGCTGCCGTCTCGACAGCGTTCCCGCATGGGCTCGCGCCGATGGAGACCAAGGTCAGGGAGATCGAGGCTTCGGTCGCAGACGGCGCCAGGGAAATCGACATCGTCATCGAGCGCGGCATGGTGCTGCGGGGCGACTGGCAGGGGCTCTACGACCAGGTCAGGGCCTTCCGCAAGGCCTGCGGGGATGCGCACATCAAGACGATTCTCGGCACCGGGGAACTGGCAACGCTCACCAACGTCGCCAAGGCCTCGCTCGTCTGCATGATGGCCGGCGCCGACTTCATCAAGACCTCGACCGGCAAGGAGAAGGTCAACGCCAACCTGCCGACCTCGCTCGCCATGATCCGCATGATCCGCTGGTTCGCCGAGGAGACCGGCATCGAAATCGGCTACAAGCCGGCCGGCGGCATCGCCCAGGCCAAGGACGCGCTCAACTACATGGCGCTGATGAAGGAAGAGCTCGGCACGCATTGGCTGCAGCCGCACCTCTTCCGGTTCGGGGCAAGTTCGCTGCTGACCGACATCGAGCGGCAGCTGGAGCATGGTCTGACCGGGCATTATTCGGCCGATTACCGGCAGCCGATGGTGTGACGACATACCCCCACCCTCGATCCCTCCCCACAAGGGGGAGGGAGGCGAAGGGACCGCCGGCTCGGTGGCGTGGGGCGAAGATCGACCGGGAGGGTCTCCCTCCCCCTTGTGGGGAGGGAACAAGGGTGGGGGTCCTGGCGATCTCTTCAGGAATCACCGGCGCTCTAAAGGAGGCCACATATGACAAGCGGCCGATGGTTTAGTGAACCCGCCCTCGTGGTTCGAGGCCGCTTCGCGGCGCCTCACCATGAGGGCTCATTGGAATCTCCCAGAGGACCTCATCCTGAGGTGCGAGCGGAGCGAGCCTCGAAGGACGAGGGCCGGGCACACCGGACCCGCGGAGGAACGAAATGAACAAGATCGCGCAAATCTTTGAAACCCTCGACTACGGCCCGGCGCCCGAGAGTCCCGATCCCGCCCTCGCCTGGCTCGCCAGCCACGGGAAGAAATTCGGCCATTTCATCGACGGCAAGTGGACCAAGCCCGGCACCACTTTCTCGTCGGATAACCCGGCGACCGGCGAGAGTTTGGCAGAGGTGACCAACGGCACGGCCGAGGACGTCGACAAGGCGGTGAAAGCCGCCCGCGCCGCCTTCAAGGGCTGGAGCGCGCTTTCGGGGTATGAGCGTGGGCGCTATCTCTATGCCATCGCGCGCGCCATTCAGAAGCATTCGCGCCTGTTTGCCGTGCTCGAAAGCCTCGACAACGGCAAGCCGATCCGCGAGAGCCGCGACCTCGACATTCCGCTTGCCGCCCGGCATTTCTACCATCATGCCGGTTGGGCCCAGCATGTGGCGCGCGAATTCCCCGGGCACGTGCCCTATGGGGTCTGCGGCCAGATCATCCCGTGGAATTTTCCGCTCCTGATGCTGGCCTGGAAGATCGCCCCGGCGCTCGCCGCCGGCAATACGGTGATCCTCAAACCCGCCGAGTTCACTTCGCTCACCGCCCTGCTCTTTGCCGAAATCTGCGAGCGGGCCGGCCTGCCCAAGGGCGTCGTCAACATCGTCACCGGCGAGGGGGAAACGGGTCAGGCGATCGTTGCCCATGAGGGTATCGACAAGATCGCCTTCACCGGCTCGACCGAGGTCGGCAAGGCCATCCGCGCCGCGACTGCCGGCACCGGCAAGGGGCTCTCGCTCGAGCTCGGGGGCAAGTCGCCCTACATCGTCTTCGAGGACGCCGACATCGACAGCGCCATTGAGGGGCTGGTCGATGCCATCTGGTTCAACCAGGGGCAGGTGTGCTGCGCCGGCTCGCGTCTCCTGGTGCAGGAATCGATCGAGGAGCGCTTCATCGCCAAGCTGAAGAAGCGCATGGCTAACCTACGCGTCGGCGATCCGCTGGACAAGGCCATCGACATCGGCGCGCTGGTCGCCCCGGTGCAGGTCGAGCGCATTCGCGACCTGATGAAGAAGGGCGTCGCCGAAGGCGCCGTCGTCTACGAGCCCGATGCCGAAGTGCCCGAAAGCGGCTGTTTCCTCAAGCCTGCGCTCGTCACCAATGTCTCGCCGGCCAATACGCTGGTTTCCGAGGAGATTTTCGGACCGGTACTCGTCGCCATGAGCTTCCGCACGCCGCAGGAGGCGGTGGCGCTCGCCAACAACACCAAGTACGGGCTCGCCGCCACGATCTGGAGCGAGAACATCAATCTCGCGCTCGACATTGCTCCGAAGATCAAGGCCGGCGTGGTGTGGATCAACGGCACCAACAATTTCGACGCCGCTGTGGGCTTTGGCGGCTATAAGGAGAGCGGGTTCGGGCGCGAGGGCGGCCGCGAGGGCATGGCGGTTTACTTGAAGCCCGCCTGGGAGAAGGACCTCAAGCCCCTCAGCCCTCATGGTCAGGTGCGCCCGAAGGACGCCGCGAACCGCAATCCGCTCGATGCCGACCACCTCGACCAGACCGCCAAGCTCTATATCGGTGGCAAGCAGGCGCGCCCCGACAGCGGCTATTCGCGCCCGGTCCACGGTGCCGACGGCAAGCTGATCGGCGAGGTCGGCGAGGGCAACCGCAAGGACATCCGCAACGCCGTCGAGGCGGCGCGCAAGGCCCTGAACTGGGGCACGACCGCTGCGCACACCCGCGCGCAGATCCTCTTTTTTCTGGCCGAGAACCTCGACTATCGCCGCGAGGAGTTCGCGGCACGGCTGAAGGCTGCAACGGGCAAGGACGGCGCGGCAGAAGTCGCGGCCAGCGTCGAACGGCTCTTCGCCTTCGCCGCCTGGGCCGACAAATATGACGGGGCCGTGCACAACCCGCCGCTGCGCGCCTTCGCCGCCGCCATGGTCGAGCCCATCGGCGTCATGGCGATCGTTACGCCAAACGAGATGCCGTTGCTCGGCTCGATCGCTCTGCTGGCGCCAGCGCTGGCGATGGGCAATCCGGTGGTGCTGGTGCCGAGCGAGACCGCACCGCTCTCGGTCACCGATCTCTACCAGGTCATCGAGACCTCGGACGTGCCGGCCGGCGTCATCAACATCGTCACCGGCGACGCGGTTTCGCTGGCCAGGACGATGGCCGAACATGACGGGGTAGACGCCATGTGGTTTTTCGGATCGCAGGAGGCATCGACCATGGTCGAGAAGGCCTCGATCGGCAACCTCAAGCAGACCTGGACCAGCAGGGGCCGGGCGCTCGACCTTTTCGACCGGGAGAAGTTCGAGGGCGACTACTGGCTGGCCAGGGCGACGCAGGTCAAGAACGTGTGGATACCCTATGGGGCGTGAGGCGGTTCACCCCCTCCCCAACCCTCCCCGCAAGGGGGAGGGTGTCGCATCCGGGATGTGGCACAAATCCGCCTAACTCGCCGGCCCGCACCTCCCCCCTTGCGGGGAGGGTTGGGGAGGGGGGTAGCCACAGATTACAACAACGAAAGCCCAATGCATGGTCTTCCTCCCGCAAGAAGTGATCGTGAAAAAGCGCGACGGACACGAGCTCGCCGCCGATGACATCGCGCGGTTCATTGCCGGCTTTGCCGAGGGCACGGTCAGCGATGCCCAGGCGTCGGCGTTCGCCATGGCGGTCTATTTCCGGGACATGACCATGAAAGAGCGCGTGGCGCTGACGCTGGCCATGCGCGACAGCGGCGCGGTGCTCGACTGGTCGGACCTCGACGGGCCGGTGGCCGACAAGCATTCGACCGGCGGGGTGGGGGACAATGTCAGCCTGATGCTGGCGCCGATCCTTGCGTCCTGCGGCATCTATGTGCCGATGATCTCGGGCCGCGGGCTCGGGCATACCGGCGGCACGCTCGACAAGTTCGATTCCATTCCCGGCTACACCACCAATCCGGACAACGCGCTTTTCCGCAAGGTGGTCGAGGAAGCCGGCTGTGCCATCATCGGCCAGACCGCCGATCTCGCCCCGGCCGACAAGACGCTCTATGCCATCCGCGACGTCACCGGCACGGTCGAATCCATTTCGCTGATCACCGCCTCGATCCTCGCCAAGAAGCTTGCTGCCGGGCTCGATTGCCTGATCCTCGACGTCAAGACCGGCTCGGGCGCCTTCATGGAGACGCTGGAGAAGAGCCGCGAACTGGCGCAGAGCCTGGTGACGGTCGCCAATGGCGCCGGCATGACAACCGGAGCGCTGATCACCGACATGAACGAGCCGCTGGCCTCGGCTGCCGGCAACGGACTCGAGGTGCGCAATGCCGTCGAGTTTCTCACCGGCAAGCACCAGGACGCGCGCCTCAGAGAGGTGACGCTGGCGCTCTGCGCCGAGGTCATCGAGATGACGGGCGTTGCCAGCGGCGCCGATGCCCGCGCGCGGGCGCAAGAGGCGCTCGATAGCGGCAAGGCGGCCGAGCATTTCGCCCGCATGGTTGAGGAACTGGGCGGCCCGGCCGATTTCGTCGAGGCGATGGATGCGCATCTCGAAACCGCGCCGCTGGTGCGCGATGTCTATGCCGATGGCGAGGGCGTGGTGACTGGGATCGACACGCGCGGCGTCGGCATGGCGGTAGTGGCGCTGGGGGGCGGGCGCACGCGACCGGAGGACGATATAGACCACAGCGTCGGCTTCGACCGGCTCGTCGGCATCGGCACGCGTGTGGACGCTCGAACGCCCATTGCCCGCATCCATGCCGAGGACGATGCTGCCGCAACCGAAGCCGAACGGCGCCTCAAAGCGGCCTATAGACTGGGCGACAGCGCATCCACGAACCCGTTGATCGCCGACCGCATCGCCCCTACGGGTATGCGCAACAAGGAGTAAGCATGCCCCGCGTCATCATCTGCCTTCTCGACAGTGTCGGCATCGGCGGTGCGCCCGATGCCGCGAGCTATGGCGACGAGGGTTCCAATACGCTCGGCCATATCGCCGAAGCCTGCGCCGACGGGCGGGGAGACCGCGAGGAGTTGCGCGAGGGGCCGCTGCGCGTGCCGAATATGGATGCGATGGGGCTCGGCGCTGCCGTGACGCTTTCCACCGGCAGGACGCCGCCGAACCTCTCCCCGACGCCCAAGGGTGGGCGCTTCGGCGTCGGGCGCGAGGTCTCGAAAGGCAAGGACACGCCGTCGGGCCATTGGGAAATCGCGGGCGTGCCGGTGCCGTTCGAGTGGGGATATTTTCCTCAGACCGAACCGACATTCCCCGACGAGCTGATTGCCGAATTCCTCGCCCGCACCGGCCTGCCGGGGATTCTGGGCAACAAGCATGCCTCGGGCACGACGATCATTGCCGAATTGGGCGAGGAGCATATCCGCACCGGCAAGCCGATCTGCTATACCTCAATCGACTCGGTGTTCCAGATCGCCGCGCATGAGACCCATTTCGGGCTCGAACGGCTCTACGAGATTTGCGAAATCGCCTTCGAGCTGACCAAGCCGATGAATATCGGCCGCGTCATCGCGCGCCCCTTCGTCGGCGAGACGCGCGAGACGTTCAAGCGCACCGGCAACCGGCGCGACTTCGCCATCGCGCCGCCCGAGCCGACGCTTCTCGACCGCGCGAAAGAGGCGGGGCGGCAGGTCTATGCCATCGGCAAGATTTCCGACATTTATGCTGGCCGCGGCGTTACCCACAAGATCAAGGCATCGGGGCTGATGCCGCTTTTCAACGCCACGCTCGATGCCATGGACATGGCCGCGGACGGGGCGCTGATCTTCACCAATTTCGTCGATTTCGACAGTGAATACGGCCATCGGCGCGACGTGCCCGGCTATGCCGCCGCGCTCGAGCAGTTCGACGGCAGAATGCCCGAACTGATCGCGCATATGCGCGAGGACGACATGGTGGTACTGACCGCCGACCACGGCAATGATCCGACCTGGACGGGCACGGACCATACCCGCGAGCAGGTGCCGATCCTCATCTTTTCCCCAGGGCTCTCGGCCGGCGAGATTGGCATTCGCGAAACCTTCGCCGATATTGGCGCCAGCATCGCCCATTGGCTCGGCCTTCCGCCCGGACCGCATGGGAAGAGCTTCCTGTGAACGTGTGAGCCGGTGACCGAGATGAAAAGCCTGCCCAATGTGACGGTCGTCGATCACCCGCTGATCCAGCACAAGCTGACGATCATGCGCGACAAGGAAACCTCGATCGCCAGCTTCCGCCGCCTGCTGCGCGAAATCGCGCATCTCTTGTGCTACGAGGTCACCCGCGATCTCGAACTCGAAATGATCCCCATCGAAACGCCGATGGAAGCAATCGAGGCTCCCACCCTCAAGGGCAAGAAGCTGGTCTTCGCCTCGATCCTGCGCGCCGGCAACGGGCTGCTCGAAGGCATGCTCGACCTCGTGCCGGCAGCGCGCGTCGCCCATATCGGCATCTATCGCGATCACGAGACGCTCGAGCCGGTCGAATATTACTTCAAGGCACCCTCCAATCTCGAGGACCGGCTGGTGATCGTTGTTGATCCCATGCTGGCCACCGCCAACTCGGCCACCGCCGCCATCGACAAGCTCAAGGAGCGCGGTGCCAACAAGATCCGGTTCCTCTGCCTGCTGGCGGCACCCGAGGGCGTCGAACGCTTCAACAAGGCGCATCCGGACGTGCCGGTGTTTACCGCCGCCATCGACAGCCACCTCAACGACAGGGGTTATATCATTCCGGGGCTGGGTGATGCCGGGGACCGGATGTACGGGACGAAATAGGGGCTTGCGTTAAAAGTACTAAGGCCCCCTCACCCGGCGCTACGCGCCGACCTCTCCCCCCGAGGGAGAGGTGAAGAGGGCACTCGGCTTTGCCTCGCAACTCACCATGAGGTTCAGTGAGTCCGATGCGAGCCCTCATGGTGAGGTGCCGCGCAGCGGCCTCGAACCACGAGGGCGGGGGCACACCTCACTCGGCCTTCAGCGGCAAGCCATAGCCGATCAGCTTCTCCCGCAGATCCTGCGGGGTGGTGAACTGGATCGCTTCCATGCCGAATTTGCGTGCGGCGATGACGTTTATTTCGCTGTCGTCGATGAAAACGCAGCTTTCCGGGGCCAAACCGTAGCGCTCGCAGAACAGGCGGAAAATGCGCGGATCGGGCTTTACCAGGCGTTCCAACCCCGAGACGATGACGCCGTCGAACTTTTCGAGGAATGGCCAGTCTGGCAGGCAGGTGACCCACTTCTCCCAGGAGAAATTGGTGATGGCGAAGGTCGGGACTTCGGCCGCGACCAGTTCGTCATGAATGTCGATGGTGCCCTGGATGACGCCGTTGAACGTCTCCTTCCAGCGCTGGTCATAGGCCTGGATCTCGCGCCAGTATCTGGGAAAGCGCGTGATCAGCTTGGCAACGCCCTCCGAGTAGATCTCGCCGGCGTCGAATTCGAGGTTCCAGGCCGCGGTGCAGATGTTCTCATGAAACCAGAATGCATCCTCTTCGCTCTCGAAGAGCTTGCGGAAGAGATATATCGGGTTCCAGTCGACGAAGACGCCGCCGAGATCGAAAACGGGAATGGGCGGTTCGGCCATTTGCAAGCGAGGTCCATGGGTGGGAACTGCGCCGCTCTTGGCATGCCGCCTCGCCCCGTGCAAGCCGCCTAGCTTGCCTCATAGTCGATAATTCCGCCAAAGCGGGGCATGTAGAAGGTCTCGCGATAAAGCGGATATTCCTGGTTGAACACCATGCCGATGAGCGGGGTATAGGGGTACCGCGCCTCGGCAACGATGACGTAGCTGCCACGGGCAATGGTAAGGAACTCATCGGGCAGGTCATAGGGCTGGCCAGCGGCGTGCCCGGCGACATGGCCCGAGGTGCCGCCCACGAACCGGCGGCTCCATTTCACCTGGGTATCGCCATCCGCCTCGACGTGCACCAGGGTCACCGTCTCGGTCAATCCCAGGGTCGAATAGGGCGCGAGGATATGCTGGGCGGCAAGGAAGTAGTCCTGCAACTGACCCGCCGAAATCCTGGAGTCGGAGCGCGCGACAAGATCGCCGATGGTGCCGGCTATGGTCTGCACGCGCCGGTCCATGGAAATCAGCGCGCTCGCTTCCGTGGTGCCGAGGTAGAGCAGCAGCATGACCGGCAGGATCAGCGCGAACTCGACCGCTGCAACACCTTCGCGCGCTGCCGCAAACCGGCGAAAGAGCTTGCACACGCCGGTCATGAGGCGGTGAAGGGTTCATTGCGGAAGACGCGAACCGTGGCGAGCAGGCGCGAACCATCCGGCAGGGTGGCGAGATTGAAGCCGCCGAAATCGAGAATGGTGGGCCATTTGTAATAGGCCTGCACCAGGACGACGCTCGACCCCTGGCCAGGATCGAACAATTGCACCGCGTCCCAATCGCAGGGTGCCTCGCAATCGCTCGCAACCGGCGGCACCACGCTTGCGGTGGCGAAATCGTTCACCGTGGTGACGCGGAAATGGATGTTGGCGCAATCGAAGAGGCCCCAGGTATGGGCACACACATCGGAACGGAAAGCGGTGAGGTCGTAACCGGCGGACTGGGCCTGCCCGGTCAGGATCTTGCGGTTTGCGTCATTGACCGCGGAGTCGAGCACCTCGCCGGCCAGGAACACCATCGCCGTTTCGAGGATTGCCCCGACGATTGCAAAGAATGGAACGGCCAGAAGTCCGAACTCGATCGCCGTGGCGCCGCGCTCATCGCGCGCCAAGTCCGGGCGCAGCAATGCGCGCATCAGTCTGGCGGTGGGAGAGGTAAAGATCGCCATGGCACCACAGGGACAGTGAGCCCCGCCAGATGTAGGCAGCCATAACTAATCGAAGGTTAGGAAAAACCCGTATCTCGCCCAGATTCGTCTTGCGGTTAACGGGCGGCTAACTTAGCGCGCCAGGTTTTCGATGAGTTGCGAGGAGGCGATGACCTCGCTGGTGAAGTTCGGGTTATCGCCCAGCATCACCGTCGGCTGGCAGACCGGCGCGCAGGTCAGGCTCTGCCGCTCGAGTCCCTGATAGACCGTCATCGTGCCGGCCTGAAGCTGCACGACCTCCACCATGGTATCGGCTACCGGCTCGCCGCCAGCGTCGAGCACGATGAGGTTGGTCTGCCCGAAATTCTTGCCCGTCAGGATCAGCGTCTGCGGATCCTGGATGGTGACATCGGCAATGCCGGGATTGCCAACGATAACCGTTGCCGCCGGCGCGCTGAGCCGCAGGACGCGCGCCATATTGGCGTTGACCGAAATCGGACCGTTCTCCTCGGCTATTCCAATGGAGGGCAGGAGAAGGCCTGCAAGCAGGGCAAGGATGGCAGGAATTTTGGCCGACATGGTGCCGCCCCGCTAGTGGATAACGCTTATGCCAGTTTCGTCGCGAATGGTGAATAATTGGCAAACGCCGTCATGGTGACACGGCAAGTCTACGTGCACTCGGTTACTTCGGCAGGTGCCCTGAAAAGGCGTGCCCATGGCCGCCAGGTCGATGATATTTATACATAAGCACACCTTCCAAGTAATCAGGACTGAGGGCGAGAATGATAAAATCCGATCTATCTCTTTAACCTATTGAAAATGCGATAAAATGCGTCCGAAAATCTACTTGGCGCATGTCGGTTTTAACGCAATTTCAACGTGTGCGGCCCTAGTTTGGCGTCAAGTTCGATGTGTGACGTGTCGAACGAAAGCGTCACTAATGACGCGAGCAAGGAGCCTGGAAAACATGAAGATTTTTGCCCGCTTCGCCAAGGACGAGTCCGGCGCGACTGCAATCGAATACGGCCTTATCGCTGCGCTTATGGCCATCGTGGTTATTGCCGCGATCGGCATTATCGGACCGTCGCTACAGAATACCTTTACGGGGATTTCCGAGACGCTGGATAACCCGACTGTAGCTGGCGTCACGCCGTAATGGCGGTGCCGTTCTCGGCCAGTATCAAAAGGGGGCTACACGCCCCCTTTTATTTATCCCGAATAGCATGTGTGGAGGCACTCCAATGTGCGTCATCAGGCGGTTTGTTCGAGATGAGAGGGGCGCTGCGGCCATCGAGTACAGTCTCGTAGCGGCACTGTTGGCTCTAGTCGTAATAGTTTGCGTTTCGCTCCTCGGCGAACCGGTAGGGGCGCTTCTCGGGGGCGTGGCCACAGATCTCGATGCGATCAACGACAGGCTCTAGGACCAATCTGTTTACCTGCGTTGGTTAAGCTTAAAATCGCGCGCAGCTTTCTCGCCCCGCGCAATGATGAATGCACTCGTTAGTACTTCTCATGTCCACCATCGCGCTCTTCTTCTTTCCGCTGGTCATGGCCCTGGCTGCATCGACCGACCTTTTGACCATGCGCATCTCCAACAAGCTGGTGCTACTGCTTGCCGCCGGCTTTGTGGTGTTGGCGCTGGCGATCGGTATGCCGCTGCAGCAATTCGCCATGCATTTTGCCTGCGCAGCGCTAGTGTTGATGATCGCTTTCATGCTTTTCGCCCTCGGCTGGATCGGGGGTGGCGATGCAAAGCTTGCCGCGGCGACGACGCTGTGGCTCGGGTTCGGGCTGACGCTTCCCTATATTGTCTATGCCGGTCTCGCGGGTGGCGCGCTGACGCTCATCATCCTGATGCTGCGCCGCTTGCCGCGGACCCCGTTCATTGCTCGCCACGCCTGGCTGGAGCGCCTGTACAATGCCAAGTCCGGCGTGCCTTACGGCATCGCTCTGGCACTCGCGGGGCTGCTGACCTATTCCAATTCCGCCATCTACGAACGGCTCGCAGGTTAGGTCCGTGCGACCGCTTTCTTCTCATTCTGCAAGAATTCACAGTCTGTTAACTCATCCGCCCAAGCTTCGGTTAACCAAACTTTGACCCTTTGACTGCAATAGTTGCGTCGCTGAACTGGACGTGCCGCGTCCAGACTCTCGGTTTCGCAGTTCATTCTGCGAATGGGGGCTCAACCGGAGTGTAAAAGCCGATGAAACCGGCGCGGATCATCTTGTTGCTCGTCGCGATCGTCGCGGGAGGCCTAGCGGCCTATCTGGTGATGCGGGGTGAGAGCGCCGAACCGCGCACCGTCGTCACCGAGGTGACGCGCGAGGAACCCAAGACCCAGATACTCGTCGCCGCCGCGCCGATCGGCATGGGCGAGCGGCTATCCCCGCAGACCGTCGAGTGGGTGGATTGGCCAGAAGGCGCCGTGCGCCCCGATTACGTCACCGCCTCGGCCCTGCCCGATGCTGCCGAGCAATTGACCGGCACCGTCGCGCGTTTTGAATTTTTTCCCGGCGAGCCGATCCGCGAGCAGAAGCTGGTGCGTGCCGACCAGGGCTATCTCTCGGCGGTGTTGAGCCAAGGCATGCGCGGCGTCTCCGTACCGGTCGCGGCCGAATCGAGCGCGGGCGGTTTCATCGTTCCCAACGACCGGGTCGACGTGGTGCTCACCCGTTCGACCCCGGCCGGGCGCGTTTCGGAAGTGATTCTGGCCAATGCGCGCGTTCTAGCCATCGGCAAGCGGCTCGGGGAAGTCGGCGCCTCCGGTGGCCAGAAAGAGAGTGGCGATGAGGCCCCGCAGGCGCAGGTATTCGACAACGATACCATCGCCACGCTCGAACTGTCCCCCGCCCAGGCCGAGACCATCATCAACGCCCAGTCCCTGGGCGATCTCTCGCTGGTGCTACGCTCGATCGTCGACTTCAACGAGGACCCGATCATCGCCCAGCGCCAGGGCACGAGCCAGGCGGTGCGGGTCATACGCTTTGGCCAGGAAACCAGCGTCATGGCAGGCCAGCCGGCGCAGCAAAGCGCCGCAGTTACGGTGCCGCAGTCGCAGCCGGTTGCCTATGCCGAGCCGCCCGAAGGGGCGGGCGAGATGGCCCTGACCCCGCCCCCGCTCCCCGAAATCCAGGTCCAGTAGGCGGAGAGATGATCATGATCATGCCAAAGCTCTTGCGTACTCTCTTGCGCCACGCAAGCTGCATCGGCGCTGCCGCTGCAATCGCGGCCATGCTCGCCATCTCGCCCAGTGCCGCCGACGAGACGCATCTGACGGTTGCGGCCTATGGCCTCGACAAGCAGTTCGACCTGGAACTCAACAAGTCGGTCATCGTCGATTTGCCCGGCGACGTTGCCGAAGTGATCGTCTCGCAACCGGCCGTCGCGGGCACGGTGATGCGCACCACCCGCCGTGCCATCGTTCAGGGCATCAGCGCGGGCAGCACCAATATCTTCTTTCTCGACAGCGCCGGACGCACGATCTCGGTTCTCGATATCGAAGTGACCAAGGAACCCTCGCAGGTCGGCAGCGCGCTCGAAACGGCGCTGGCTCGAGTACTGCCCGGCTCGCGCATCAATGTGGAGTCGGTTTCGCTGGGTGATGCCAATCGCGTGGTCCTCTCGGGCACAGTTCTGGCTGGTGAAGACGTGGACCGCGCCATGGCGGTCGCTACGCAGTTTGCCGGCAGCCCGGAGAATGTGGCCAATCTCATCACCGTCAGCGGCGCCCAGCAGGTCATGCTCAAGGTCACTGTGGCCGAGGTCAGCCGGGAGGCGGTCAAGCAGTTCGGCATCAATCTCAGCGCATCGCTGGCCGGCGGCAATCTCTCGACCAGCATTTTGAGCACGCAGCCCCTCGGCGGCGCCTCCAATGTCGCCACCACTAGCGGCGCGGGCGTCGGCCTCAATGTCGGGGCGCTTTCGCTCGAAGCGTCCCTGCGTGCGCTCGAACGCCAGGGCGGCATGCGCACGCTGGCCGAGCCGAACCTTACCGCCATCTCCGGCCAGAGCGCCGAGTTCCTCGCCGGCGGCGAATATCCGGTGCCCACCAATGTCGATAAGGAAGGCACGGTCACCTACAGCTTCAAGGAGTTCGGCGTGAAGCTCGCCTTCACCCCGACGGTCAAGGCCAGTGGCGCAATCCAGATGGCGGTGGATACGTCGGTCTCCGAGCCGAGCGCCGAGGGCAGCTTCTCGGTCGGCGCGGTCACCATTCCCGGCACCAGGGAGCGCAGCGCCAAGACGACAGTCGAGCTCTATCCCGGCATGACGCTCGCCATTGCCGGCCTCATGGAAGACAAGGTGCGCCAGCAGATCAATCAGCTCCCCGGTCTCGGCAATATCCCGATCCTGGGCGCCCTGTTCCGCTCACGCGATTTCGTTCATTCCCAGACCGAGCTGGTGATCCTCGTCACCCCCTATGTGGTCCAGCCCAGCCCCTACGTTCCAACGCCGCTCGACGACACCTATGTCGCCAGCGATGCCGAGGCCATCTTCCTCGGCCATCTCGAAAAGACCTATGGCGTGGGCCAACGCGACGGCATGCGCGGCACCTATTCGGGTTCCGTCGGCTTCATTCTGGATTGAGGGCGTGACGATGCAGAGCCGGCAATACGATTGGATGCCACGGGGAAAGCACGGAGTAGCCCAGCCATGATGAGTTTCCTCAACCCCGAACCGGCCAATGCCGAAGGACCCGCCGCCGAGGTCGCGCAGGGCGCGCGGCTGATTCCGCGCATCACCATCCAGGCGTTTTGCGAGCACTCGCAGACGGCTCAACTCATCGAAAGCGCGGTGCACGACCGGCGCATGTCGAAAGTTGCGCTCACCACCCATAATGGCGGCATCGAAGGGGCGATCGAGTCCTACAAGTCGAACCCGACGCCCAACCTCATCATGGTCGAGACGACCCTTTCGCCGCAGGATATTCCCGCCGCGCTCGACCGCCTTGCCGAAGTCTGCGACGCCTCGACCCGCCTGATCGTCCTCGGCCACGTCAACGACGTGGTGCTTTACCGCGATCTGATCCGGTCGGGGGTTTCCGAATATATCGTGCTGCCGGCGACGGCGCAGTCGGTGGTCTCGGCCATCACCGAAATCTACGCCTCCGAGAACGCCGCGCCCATAGGGCGCACCATCGGTTTCGTTTCGGCAAAGGGCGGAGCGGGCGGCTCGACCATTGCCCACAATGTCGCCTGGGCCATTTCGCAGGTTTTGCGCCAGGATTGTCTCGTGCTCGACATGGACCTGGCCTTCGGCACCGCCGGGCTGAATTTCAACCAGGATCCACCCCATGGCATCGCCGATGCCGTGCTCGCCAATCAGAAGGTCGACCAGACCATGCTCGATCGGCTGATGAGCAAGGCGGCCAACCATATCAACCTGCTCACCGCTCCCGTTTCGCTGGAGCGCACTTATGATTTCGAGGAACGCGAGTTCGAGCAGATCGTCGAGATGTGCCAGAACTCGATGCCGGTGGTCGTGCTCGACATTCCCCATGCTTGGAACGCCTGGGTGCGCCACACGCTGGCAACCATCGACGAGATCGTCATTGTTGCCGAGCCCGACCTCGCCAATCTGCGCAACGCCAAGAATCTCGCCGATACCGTGCGGGCGCTACGCCCCACCGAGTCCGATCCGCTGCTCGTCCTCAACAAGCTCGGCATACCCAAGCGCCCGGAAATCTCGGCCAGCGAGTTCGCCAGCTCGATCGAATGCCAACTCCTCGCGCAGGTGCCGTTCGATGCGGCGCTCTTCGGGACCGCCGCCAATAACGGGCAGATGATCGCGGAAATCTCCGCCGCCAACAAGATCAACGAGCACTTCCGCACTATCGGCCTGCGGGCAACCGGCCGTCAGAGCCTGCCATCGGCTTCAGCCAAGACCGGGCTGAAGCTGCCGGCATTCTTCAAGAAGCGGGCGTGAGCGGCGTGCCGGAGTGAAACGGTAGAATGGCAATGTTCGGTAAGCGTACCAGTTTTGGTGGAAACACCCCGGTGCCGTCGCAACCGGTGCGGTCGGCGCCCATTGCACCGCGGCCCGAACCAGAGCGCCGACCTGCCGAATCCTCGCGATATGCCCGCGCCGACGAAGTCGTTGATGTGCGCTCGCCTGACGAGGCGCAGCGCGACAAGGAATATTTCCAGACCAAATCGGCGATCTTCAATGCGTTGATCGATTCGATCGACCTGTCGCAGCTTGCCACCATGGACCAGGTGGCCGCGCGCGAGGAAATCCGCGACATCGTCGCCGAGATCATTGCGTTGAAATCCATCGTGATGTCGATCTCCGAGCAGGAAGACCTGCTCGAGGACATCTGCAATGACGTGCTGGGCTATGGACCGCTCGAGCCGTTGCTGGCGCGCGACGATATTGCGGACATCATGGTGAACGGCTCACAGAAGTGCTACATCGAAGTCGGCGGCAAGGTGAAGCTTACCAATGTGCGCTTCCGCGACGACGCGCATCTGATGAATGTCTGCCAGCGCATCGTGTCGCAGGTCGGACGCCGGGTCGATGAATCCTCGCCTATCTGCGACGCCCGCCTGCCGGACGGCTCGCGCGTCAACGTCATCGCGCCGCCGCTCTCCATCGATGGCGCGACCCTCACCATCCGCAAGTTCAAGAAAGACAAGCTGACCCTCGGCCAGTTGGTCAAATACGGCTCGATTTCGCCGGAAGGCGCCGAAGTGTTGCGCATTCTCGGGCGGGTGCGTGCAAATGTGCTGATTTCCGGTGGCACAGGCTCCGGCAAAACCACGCTTTTGAACTGCCTCACCGCCTTCATCGAGAAAGACGAACGCGTCATCACCTGCGAGGACTCGGCCGAACTCCAGCTTCAGCAGCCGCATGTGGTGCGTCTCGAAACCCGCCCGCCCAATCTCGAAGGCGAAGGCGAAATCACCATGCGCGACCTGGTCAAGAATTGCCTGCGCATGCGGCCCGAACGCATAATCGTGGGTGAAGTGCGCGGACCCGAGGCCTTCGACCTGTTGCAGGCGATGAACACCGGCCATGACGGATCGATGGGCACGCTCCACGCCAACTCGCCGCGCGAAGCGCTCTCGCGCCTGGAATCGATGATAACCATGGGCGGCTTCACCCTGCCCAGCCGCACCATCCGCGAAATGATCGTCTCTTCGATCGACGTCATCGTGCAGGCGGCGCGCCTGCGCGATGGTTCGCGCCGCATCACCCACATCACCGAGGTGCTGGGCATGGAAGGCGACGTGATCGTGACCCAGGATGTCTTCGCCTACGATATTCTGGGTGAAGACGGTGCGGGCAATCTCATCGGCCGGCACCGCTCGACCGGCATCACCAAGCCGCAATTCACCGAGCGCGCCCGCTACTTCAACGAGGAAGCCAATCTCGTCGAGGCGCTCGAGAAATCGAACACCGAGCAACGCGAATTGCTCAATAGCTGAGGGCAGGGACCACGATGAACGTTCTGCTCCTCGCATTGCTCGCCGCCATTACCATCGGGGCCGCCGGATTTGCCCTCATGCCCTCGATGCTGGGCGAGGGTCGTGCCGCCAAGCGCCGCAAGGCGTTCCAGGGCGATATCCAGGCCCATCGGCGCGAAACGCACGCCGCCCGCAACCGCGAGGACCGGCGTAAATCGGTCCAGCAGGTGCTCAAGGCGCAAAGCGAGGAGCAGAAGAAAAAGCGCCGCGTCGCGCTCGTCGACCAGATCTTCCAGGCCGGAATGACGATCAAGCCGCAGGCCTTTATCCGCAACAGCGTCATTGTCGGCGTGGTGGTGGTGATCGTGCTGTTTTTTGTGCAGGTGCCGCTGCACTTCGCTGCCGTCTTCGGTGTCGCCAGCGGTTATCTGCTGCCCAGGTTCTATCTTTCGCACCGCCGCAAGCGCTACCAGGACAAGTTCCTCGATGAACTGCCCAATGCCGTGGAAGCCATCGTGCGTGGCGTCAAGACCGGCCTGCCGCTCAACGACACGATCCGGCTCGTCGCCAAGGAGGTCAAGGAGCCGGTTCGCTCTGAATTCCAGCGCGTGCTCGATCAGCAGGCCTTCGGCCTGTCGATGACCGATGCCGTGCAGGTGCTGCTCCAGCGCGTGCCGTTGCCCGAGGTCAATTTCCTCGTCGTCGTCATTTCCGTGCAGCAACAGTCGGGCGGCAATCTCTCCGAAGCGCTCGGCAATCTCGCCCGCGTGCTGCGCAACCGCAAGAAGATGAAACTCAAGGTCAAGGCGATGTCGTCGGAAGCCAAGGCTTCGGCCGGCATCATCGGCTCGCTGCCCTTTGCGGTCGCGGGCCTCGTCTCGCTGGTCTCGCCCGCCTATCTGCAGCCGCTGATCACCACGCCCGTCGGCAATATCTGGCTCGGCGTTGCCCTGGTCATGCTCTCGCTCGGCGTTTTCGTCATGAACCGCATGATTCAGTTCGAGATCTAGGAGCGCGCGGTGGACACTCTCGTTGCGACCCTGACCAGCCGCGATTTCCTCATCGCCGTTCTCGCGGCGATTTCGGCGGCGGCCGTGGTCTTCACCTTCGGGGCAAGCTTCATCGGCCGATCGGAAATGAAGACGCGCATCAAACGCGTCGCGCTCGAACGCGAAAAGCTGCGTGCCGAGGAAATGGCGCGGCTGCGCGGTTCAGAGCAGAACCGCGGATCGATCCGGCGTGGCGGCGAGACGCGCGACTATATGAAGGCGGTGGTTGAACGCTTCGACCTCAAAAAGGCCTTCCAGGACGAAACCACACTCGACAAGCTCGCCATGGCCGGCTATCGCGGCCAGGGGCATCTGACCACATATCTGTTCATGCGCTTCGTGACGCCCTTCGGCTTCTTTGTCGCGGTCGCGCTTTATCTCATCTTCGTTCTCGATGGTGACCGGCCGCTATTCCTCAACCTCGCCTATGCCGCGGGGGCTGGCATTGTCGGTTCCTACCTGCCGGTGCTGCTGCTCAGGAACCAGACGAGCAAGCGCCAGCAATCGATCCGCCGTGCCTGGCCCGATTGCCTCGACCTGATGCTGCTTTGCGTTGAATCCGGCATGTCGATCGAGCATGCCTTCAAGCGCGTCTCCAATGAAATCGCCGACCAGAGCCAGGAGCTGGCCGAGGAGCTCACCCTCACTACCGCCGAGCTCGCCTTTCTCGACGACCGCGCCCGCGCCTTCGAGAATCTCGGCCGGCGTACGGGATTGGATGGCGTGCGCTCGGTGATGACGGCGCTGATTCAGGCCGACCGCTACGGCACCTCCGTCGGCCAGTCGCTGCGCGTCATGGCCGAGGAAGGTCGCGAAGCGCGCATGATGGAGGCGGAAAAGAAGGCCGCCGCACTGCCGCCCAAGCTCACCGTACCACTGATCCTGTTCTTCCTGCCGGTGCTGTTCATCGTCATCATGGCGCCGGCCATGATCCAGGTGTTCTCGCAGTCTTTCCCGGGCAATTGAGGCGGCGCTACTGGCCCGCCGCAATCCGCTCCCAGCGATTTTGCTGGGTGAGCATTGAGCGCACATAAGTCATGTTGGCCTCGACCTCGTCCGGCGGCAACTCGGCCGCATAGAGCGCACGCGCTTCCTCGAACCGCCCCGAGAGCCCCACGATCAGCGCCAGGTTCTGCCTTATGCGGCTCGTCGCACCGGGCAGGGACGCTGCGCGGCGCAGATGCTGCTCGGCTTGGGCGAGATCATTGGTCATCGAGTAGGAGAGCCCCAGATTTGCTTCCAGCGAGGGCTCATAGGGCGCATAGACCATTGCCTGCGTATAGAGCTCGCGCGCCTCGGCATGGCGCCCGAGCTGGTCGAGTATCGCGCCCTTGACCGAAAGCGCATTCCAGTCCGGCGCTTCCGGACGGATGGCATTGTCGATGACATTGAGCGCCTGGTCGAACCGCCCGTCCGCCGTCAGCGCCTTGGCATAGGCGACGCTGACGTCCGCATCGCGCGGATGGTCGCGCATTGCCGTTTCGAGCACGGCGACCGCCTGGCCGGACTGCCCGTTGGCACGCAGTGCCGCGGCGTAATGGATGGCGATGTCGCGGTTGCGCGGATTGGACGTATAGCGCGCGGTGAGTTCGGCAAGCGTGCTCTGCACCTCTCCCGGCGAGAGGTTGGAATAGTCAGGCGGCGGCATGCTGGCTCGGTTGGTCGCGCAGGCCGAAAGCGCCAGCGCCGCCACTCCAATGAGCAGCGCAACCCGCACCAATCCGCCTTTTCGCTCCGCCGACTTCACTTGCGCCCCCGAAAACCGAGTGTTCTCAATAAATCATTAACCCTAACAGCACGTTAAAATCCGCCGTTGGCGATTGCCGCGTCCGACGGCTACCGGTAAACCGGTGACGGTCACCAAGAGGAGTTCGCCATGCCCGCAGAGTCGGTCCTGCCAGTAATTTTCGTTGCGCAAGACGGCGTGGAAGCTGCCGGCATAACCGAGCGGCAAATCGCGTGGGCCGCCGCCAACGGCTTTACCGGCAAACGCGGAAAGCTGCTTCCTCTTCCCGGTGAAGACGCAAGCCTTTCCGGCTATCTCTTCGGGACGGGTCGGGCCGAGGATCGCCCGGCTCTGGTCGCGGGTCTCGCATCCGCCGCACTGCCCGAAGGGCGCTATCGGCTCGAAGGCGATCTCGGCGATGTCGAGACTGCAGCTCTCGCGTTTCGCCTCGGCGCCTACCGCTTCGATCGCTACCGGAAGGGGCAGCCGGCCCCCGAACTGGTCGCACCCGCCTCGGTCGATACGGGCGAACTCGAGCGCCTGACACAGGCGGCGTTCCTTGCCCGCGACCTCATCAACACACCCGCCAACGATCTTGGACCGCAGGCCCTGGAGCGAGCCATCCGCGATCTCGCCGCCCGCCATCATGCCGAGATTGAGGCGACGGTCGGCGATGACCTTCTCGCCGCCAATTTCCCCATGATCCACGCAGTCGGGCGCGCTGGTGTCGAGGCGCCGCGCCTCGTCGAAATGACCTGGGGCGATCCCGGCCACAACCGCGTCACGCTGGTCGGCAAGGGCGTGATCTTCGATACGGGTGGACTCGACATCAAGAGCGCGAGCGGCATGCTGCTGATGAAGAAGGATATGGGCGGGGCAGCCAATGTGCTCGGTCTTGCTCACGCCATCATGGATGCAAAACTGCCCGTGCATCTGCGCGTGCTGATCCCGATCGTCGAGAACGCCATTTCTTCGGCGTCCTTCCGCCCCGGCGACGTGCTGAAATCGCGCAAGGGCCTGACTGTCGAGATCGGCAACACCGATGCCGAAGGGCGCCTCATCCTTGCCGATGCACTCGCGCTTGCCGACGAGAAAGAGCCTGAAATCCTGATAGACATGGCAACGCTGACCGGGGCTGCCCGCGTCGCGCTCGGGCCCGACCTGCCGCCGCTTTATTCGAGCGATGATGGTTTTGCGCGCGAGCTTCTTGAGGCCGGCACCGCCTGCGGCGATCCGCTCTGGCAATTACCGCTCTGGACGCCTTACGATGAGATGATGTCGTCCAAAATTGCCGATGTGAACAATGCCGGCAGCGGGGGCTTTGCCGGTTCGATCACTGCCGCGCTCTTCCTCAGGCGGTTCGTGGAAAAGGCCGGCATCTGGGCGCATCTCGACATCTATGGCTGGGCGCCCGAAGCCAGGCCGGGCCGTTCTTTCGGCGGCACCGACCAGGGTATCCGTGCTCTCTTCGGTGTGCTTCGGCAACGTTTCGGCGTGGCAAAGTAGTTGACTATATCAACTATAAATAGTTGATATAGTCAACTATTATTGCACGAGGTGCCGCCATGGCCGGTCCGCCTGACGAAGTCGCCACGATGCGACGCTTCAACCGGTTCTATACACGCGTTCTGGGTCTGTTAGAGGAGGGAATCCTGCGCAGCCCCTTCACCCTAACCGAAGCGCGGGTCATCTATGAAATCGGCAGGCGGCAACGGAGCTCCGCCTCCGAGATAGCCGACGAGCTCGGCATGGACCGCGCGCAGATGAGCCGGCTGATATGGCGCCTCGCCGATCAGGGCCATGTAACGACGCTGCCACGAGGTCGCGACAAGCGCCGCAACACGCTCACGCTCACGCGCGAAGGCGAGGAGGCCTTCGCCATGCTCGACGCGCTGAGCGATCAATCGATCGAGGCGCTGCTGCAGCCGCTCAATGCCGACCAGCGCCGGCAACTGCTCGCCAGCATGCAGCAGATCGAATCTCTGCTCGCCAAACCGGAAACGCCGGCTTCGCTGGCTCTGCGGCCGCATCGTATCGGTGAGCTTGGCTGGCTCGTCCACCGCCAGGCTATCCTCTACAACGAGGAATATGGCTGGAACGGCGAGTTCGAGGCGCTGATCGCCCGTATCTATGCCGAATATGAGGAAGCGCCGCATTCGCCACCCAAGGGCCTGTGGGTCGCCGATAGAGGCGGGCACATTGCCGGCTCGATCTTCGTGCTTGCCGCAGCCGACGATCCTTCGACGGCGCGGTTGCGCATGCTCTATGTCGAGCCGGCCTTCCGGGGTCTGGGTCTCGGGAGCATGCTGGTCGAACAGGCAGTAAGGTTCGCCCGCCAGTCCGGCTACCAGCGCCTGGTGCTCTGGACGCAGGATTGCCTGGTCTCGGCCCGTCGCGTTTACCAGGCTGCCGGTTTCACGCTTGCCAGCGAGGAGCGCCATCACTCCTTCGGCAAGGACCTCAACGGGCAGACCTGGCAACTCGATCTGCGTGAAGCGGCCTAATAGCCTCGTTCGCGATCGACGACGTTGACCAGCGGCTTGCCGGCCTCATGGTCCTTGATGACGCGGCTAAAATAGGCAACGCCCGTCGTCTGGCTCGAGATCGCCGCGATATGCGGAGTGATGTAGCAGTTCTCGATGCTCCAGAGCGGACTATCGTCTGGCAGCGGCTCGGTTTCGAAGACGTCGAGGCTGGCCGCGCCCAGTGTGCCGTCCCCGAGTGCGCGCACGATATCGGCTTCCTTCTGGTGCGCGCCACGCGCGGCGTTGACGATCACCGGTCCGCCCTCGAGCTTGCCGCGCCGCAGCTTGCTGAATGTCTTATAGTTGAGAATGCCCTCGGTCTGCGCGGTCAGGGGCAGCAGGTTGACGAGGATGTCGGTGCCGGACAGAAAGGCATCGAACGCGTCCTGGCCGGCAAAGGTGGTAACGCCATCGATCGGCTTATGCGTACGGCTCCAGCCGCGCAGGGTGAAGCCGAGCGGCTTCAGGCGTGAAAGCGCGTCCTGCCCGAGCACGCCGAGGCCCATGATCCCGACTGTCGTTTGCGATGCCGCCGGCGGATAGAGCTGGCTCCAGCGGCGCGCCTTCTGATCGGCGCGAAAGCGCGTGTAGAGGCGATGGTGCATGGTGACATGTGCCACCACATAGTCGCTCATGCGCTGGCTGAGATCGTCGTCGACGAACCGCACCATCGGCACGTCCGGCAGGTTGGGATGCGCCATCAATGCATCGACTCCCGCGCCCAGCGAGAGCACGGCCTTGAGCCCGGTCAGGCCCTGGAACGCATCGGCTGCCGGTTTCCAGACAAAGATGTACTCAACTTCTGCCGGATCGAAATCATCGCCCCTCTGCACCACGCGGCGCGGCGCAAGCGCCCGGGCAAAGCCATCGGCCCAGCCTGCCTCGTCGATATCGGTCAGATGGAGCAGCAGCATGATGAAAGACCTTCTCCAAAAATCAAAACGGGCCGCACAGATCTGTGCGGCCCGTTTTGTAAATCATTGGCCTGCAGTGCTCTACTGCGCCGGAGCCTCTTGCGTGAGCGGCCGGGCGGCGGGAGCTTGCGTTGCCGGAACCGGCTGGCCAGCTGCCGCCTCGCCCTCGGTTTGCTCAGCGGGAGCGGCTTCCTCGGTGGCGGGAGCTTCTACAGCGGGCGTGGCCTCCTCGGCAGGAGCGGTCTCCTCGGCGGGCGCGGCTTCCTCGGCGGCAGTATCGTCCGCGGCGGGCGCCGCAGCGCCGGTCGTCGGCGTGCCTTCGACGGGGGTTTCGTCCTGGGTTTCGGTCGGCGTCGCGGTGGCTTCGGCGTCGGTCGGCTCGCTCACGGCTGCATCGTCGGTGGGAGTGGTTTCGCCTTCGGCGGGCGCTGCTTCTTCTTCGGCCGGAGCTTCTTCGGCAGGTGCGGCTTCCTCGGCAGGCGCGGCTTCGGCCTCGGGGAACGGCACCGGCTGAGCGGAAAGCGTCTGCAGATAGGCCAGCAGATTGGCGCGCTCATCGGGATCGGAGACGGCAAGCGGCATCTTGGAGCCGGGGGCGAAATCCTGCGGATTGGTCAGGAACGCATCGAGGTTCTCGTAGGTCCAGGTATCGGGGCTATGCTGCATGAGCGCGTCCGAATAGGCATAGCCGGGAAAGCTGGCGATCTCACGGCCAACGACGCCATAGAGCTCGGGACCGGTCTTGTTGCCGGCACCTTCCTCGAAATTGTGACAGGCCTGGCACTTGCGTGAGGATGCAGCGCCGGCGTCGGCGCTCGCTTCGGCCAGACGCATTGCCAGGGACGGACCCTGGTCGACTTCTGCTTCTGCCACTTCCGTGGTCTCGGGCTCCGGCAGCGGATAGCCGGGTCCGCGGTCTTCAATGGGGTGGTAGATGGCCTCCGCCAGGAAACCCACGCCCATGACGAAGAGCAGCGTGCCCAGCACGGCGCCCATGATCTTGTTAAGCTCGAACGAATTCATTTGTCTCTCTGCCGGTCCAACGCTGCCGAACGGGCGCCCCCGAACGACTCCGCAAACGGAAGTCTGCCTCAACCCGGGTCCCCGACGCGCGCGGAAGATAGTCGCTAGGCCGTTCGGGCGCAACAGCCATTCCCCCAGGTGCGACATTCCCGCAGCGGGGGAGATCGACACGTCCACACCTCATTGACTCTGTTTGCTCGCCAAAGGCATTAGAGCGCACCAGCCTTGAGGATTAGCCCATGGATCAGCCCATGTCCAAACGCATCGCCTTCCAGGGTGAACCGGGAGCCTTCAGCCACGCCGCCGCCGAGGACGTGTTTCCCGGCGAGGAATTCGTGCCCTGCGTGACCTTCGAGGAGACGATCGCCGCGGTCCAGTCCGGCAAGGCCGATTTTGCCGTGGTGCCGGTGGAAAACTCGCTCTACGGACGCATTACCGACATTCACCACCTGTTGCCCGAAAGTGGCCTGTTCATCATCGGCGAGACCTTCCTGCGCGTCGAAATGAACCTTCTGGGCGTGCCCGGTGCGACGCTCGACGATATCAAGGCAGTCCAGTCGCTTTCCGTCGCGCTGGGCCAATGCCGCAAATTCATCGCCAGCCACAAATTGCGTACGATCAACGGCGTCGACACCGCCGGTTCGGCGCGCGAGGTCGCCCAGAAAGGCGACACGTCCGTCGCCGCCATTGCCTCGCGTCTTGCCGGCACTATCTACGGCCTAGACCTCCTGGCCGAGAACATCGAGGACGCCGACCACAACACCACCCGCTTCCTCGTCATGTCGCGCGACAAGCAGGAGGCCGAGCGCAACGGCCAAAGGGTCAAGACCACGTTCATCTTTCGCGTGCGCAACGTGCCCGCGGCGCTCTACAAGGCCATGGGCGGCTTTGCCACCAACGGCATCAACATGACCAAGCTGGAAAGCTACATGGTCGATGGCTCTTTCACCGCCACGCAGTTCTATGCCGACATCGAGGGGCATCCCGACGATATCGGTGTCCAGCATGCCTTCGAGGAACTCGGATTCTTTACCGACAGGTTCAAGGTGCTTGGTGTCTATAAGGCGGCGGAGCCAAAATAGGCCCGGCCCCCCTTGTCATGGCGGCATTCCTTGGCCATATAGGCGTCGGGAGGTTGGCGCGGACGTGTTCCTCGCCAACCGGGTCAGGTCCGGAAGGAAGCAGCCCCAACGAGACCTTCACGGGTCGTTGCCAGCCTCCTACTTCCACTTTTTTCTGCACAGCCGTGGACAAGCTGCGCTTTTGCGGTTCGAAAACCTGGCAGGAACCGCCTATATTGGCCGTCATGGCTTTTGGCAGAATCTCCAACAATGATGGTTTGAAGGGGCAGGATGGCTGACGCTGCAACCGCGCCCTATCTGGTGCTGGCGCGCAAATACCGCCCGGTGAGTTTTTCCACGCTCATCGGCCAGGATGCGATGGTCCAGACCCTGGCCAACGCCTTCAAGCAGAACCGTATCCACCACGCCTTCATTCTGACGGGCGTGCGCGGCGTCGGCAAGACGACGACCGCCCGCATTCTCGCGCGCGCCTTCAACTACGAGGACGAGACCGGCCGCCATCCGACCCTCGATCTCGAGAAGGAAGGCACCCATTGCCGGGCGATCATCGAAGGGCGCCATGTCGACGTCGTCGAGATGGACGCGGCCTCCAATACCGGCATCAACGACATTCGCGAGATTATCGACTCGGTCAAATACGGGCCGGTCTCGGCGCCCTACAAGGTCTATATCATCGACGAGGTGCACATGCTCTCGACGGCGGCCTTCAACGGGCTCTTGAAGACGCTCGAGGAGCCGCCGCCATACGTCAAGTTCATCTTCGCGACGACCGAGATTCGCAAGGTTCCCGTCACCATTCTCTCGCGCTGCCAGCGCTTCGATCTGCGCCGTGTGACGCCCGAGGTGATGACGGCGCATCTCGAGGATTTGCTCGCGCGAGAGAGCATCGAATACGAGCCCGAGGCCCTGGCGATGATCGTGCGCGCCGGCGAGGGTTCGGTGCGCGACAACCAGTCCCTGCTCGATCAGGCCATTGCCCATGGCAATGGCAAGGTGAGCGCCGAGACGGTCAAGGCCATGCTTGGCCTGGGTGATCGCGCCCGCATCATCGACCTTTTCGAGGACCTGATGGCGGGCCGTATCGGCGATGCGCTCGGCACGATGCGCGCCCTTTATGATGCCGGCGCCGATCCGCAGACGCTTATCGCCGATCTTGCCGATTTCACCCATCTCGTCACCCGCATCAAGGTCGTACCAGCCGCCGCCGATGATGTGTCGCTGACCCCCGATGAGCGCAGCCGCGGCGCCGATCTCGCCGGTCGCCTGCCGATGCGCGCGCTCAGCCGCAGCTGGCAGATATTGTTTAAAGGCTATGATGAGGTGGCCCGCGCCGGCAACGCCCTGCAAGCCGCTGAAATGGTGCTGGTGCGGCTTGCCTATGCGGCAGACCTGCCCAGCCCCGACGAGGTTATCGCCAAACTCTCCGAACGGCGCACGACGTCCGATGAAACCGCGTCCGTGCGGTCGCCCGCTCCGAGTTTCTCGCGCCCGAACGGCGGCTCGACCCAGGCCCTGCGCGTCGAAGCCCCCCGCTCCGAGCCTGTCGCACCGCCGGCCCAGCCGACCGCGCTTGCCCGGCCGCAAAGCTACACCGAACTGGTGAGCCTGGCCGCCGCCAAGCGCGACCTGCTGATCAAGCATGCCCTCGAATCCGACCTGCGCCCGGTTTCCTTCAGCGCCGGGCGCATCGAAGTGGCGCTGCGCGAGGGCGCCGATCCGGGCATTATCGCCACGCTTTCAGCGCGCCTGCAGACCTGGACCGGCGAACGCTGGCTGGTCATGGTCTCGAGCAAGGCCGAAGCCGTGCCGACACTGCGCGAACTGGCCGAGCAGAAGCGTGAAGCCGCTCGCGGCGCCGCCGGCGAAGACCCCCTGGTGCGCGCCATTCTTGAGACATTCCCCGGCGCCAAGCTGGTCGACGTACGGGTGCGCGAGGACGCCCCCGCACTCGACATGCCGCCGGCAGCAACCGATTTCGAAGAGGACGACGAATGAAAGACATCATGGGAATGATGAAGGCCGCCAGCGAGATGAAGGGCAAGATGGATGCCCTGCAGAACGAGCTCGCCGAGATGATCGTCGAGGGCAGCGCCGGCGGCGGACTCGTCACCGTTGCACTCTCGGGCAAGGGCGAGATGAAAGCCGTCAAGATCGATCCCTCTCTCTTCAAAGAAGACGATATCGAGGTGATCGAAGACCTGGTGATCGCCGCCCACAACGACGCCAAGACCAAGGCCGAGGCGGCCATGCAGGAAAAGATGTCCGAGGTGACTGCCGGCCTGCCGATCCCGCCGGGCATGAAGTTTCCATTCTAGATCGCCTGGACGCACCGGGTGCAATAGATGGCCAATGGCGGACCTGAAATCGAGCAGTTGATCCAGCTCCTGGCACGCTTGCCGGGGCTGGGTCCGCGCTCGGCGCGGCGGGCCGTCCTGCACCTCATCAAGCGCAAGGACCAGTTGATGATCCCGCTTTCTGCGGCGCTCGACCGGGCCGTCGAGGCAGTGGTGACCTGCGAAGTCTGCGGCAATGTCGATACGCGCTCGCCTTGCGGTATCTGCTCCGATCCGCGGCGCGCCGAGTCCGGCTTGCTGATCGTCGTCGAGGACGTCGCCGATCTGTGGGCGCTGGAACGCGCCGGCGTTGGGGCGGTGAAATATCATGTGCTTGGCGGTGTGCTATCGCCGCTCGACGGTGTGGGGCCTGAAGATCTCTCGCTCGATGCGCTGATCGCGCGGGCGGGGCAATTCAGCGAGATCGTCCTGGCGGTTAACGCAACGGTCGAGGGGCAGACGACGGCGCACTATATCACCGATCGGCTGGCGGGCAGCGGGGTCAAGGTTACGCGCCTTGCCCACGGTGTGCCTGTTGGCGGGGAGCTGGACTATCTCGACGAAGGAACGTTGAGCCAGGCGCTCAAGGCCCGCACCGCGCTCTAAACCCCGCGGCCGTGGCCATTGGGACGAGGGGTCTCGGCAGGCGTTTCGGCTTCATCGGAGTCCTCGCCCTCGATAATGGCAAGGCGGCCGTCCTCGTCGTCGGGCGAGAGCGTCTCCAGATGGTCGGCGGGATCGACCCCATAGGCACCGTCGAACACAGCGAACTCGGAATTGCCGTCGGCAACTTCCTCATCGCTTTCGAGCGTGGCGAGGGCGTTTTCCAGTTCGCGCAGCAATATCCAGACATCGCGGCCGCTGTCGCCGCTGGCGCGCATAACGGTCTCGTCACGAAGTTCGCGAAGCCTGTCGATCCGTTCCTCGACCGGGCGTTCGTCGTTGTAGAGCAGGTCTTCGATCTCCGACTGGCTGATCGGCTGGGCGATGCCCTGCGGATCGTCGCTCTCGTCGAAGCCGTTGGCCTGCGGTAAGATGGTGCCATGTCGAGGGTTCGGCTGGCTCATCATCGTTCTCCTCGCCCAGCAAGGTAACGCAAGCACGCATGCCATGTTCCGGCAGAGCCCGCTCGCCTACCTCGACCGGCATCATCGGCCTAACCGGCCCATTCTGCAAGCGCCCATGACATAGGGCGCGCTGAAGATTGGCGCACGCTATTCGCCTGCAAGGCGATGCGGTTCCTCGAACTCGATATCGGCCTGCTCGGGATAGCTCTCGGCCGCAACCGCCGGGGTGACGGGAGCCAGTTCCGGAGAACTTTCCCAGCCCGCAGGCAGCCGCTTGCTGGTCTTTGCGCCGAGCTCGCGCAGCATTTCCACCTGGCGCAACACATTGCCGCGTCCGCCCGAGAGCTGGTTGCGGGCCTCCGAATAGCTTTGCTGAGCCCGGTCGAGATTGGCGCCGAGCTTGTCCATATTGCCGAGAAATCCGACGATCTTTTCATAAAGCGTGCCGGCGCGTTCGGCGATCTCCTCGGCGTTCTGGTGCCGTTTCTCGACATCCCACACATTGCGCACGGTGCGCAGGATGGTCATCAGCGTGGTGGGGGTCGTCAGCATGACGCCGCGGTCCATGGCGTGTTCGAAGAGGTTGGGATCTTTCGTCACTGCCGCCGCCAGCGCCGCTTCGATCGGCACGAACATCAGCACGTAGTCGAGGCTGCTCCTGGCGTGACGCTGATAGTTCTTCTCGCTCAGGGTCTTGATGTGCGCGCGCAGCGAATTGAGATGCGCCTGCAAGTGATGGGCGCGCTCCTCTTCGTTTTCGCAATTCACATAGGCTTCGAATGCGGTCAGCGACACTTTGGAGTCGATGACGAGACGGTCCTCGTTGGGCATCAGCACCTCGACATCGGTGCGCAGCCGCGCGCGATCGTCACCACTATGGGTCTGCTGGGTCAGGAACTGCTCGCCCTCGCGAAGCCCCGAACGCTCCAGGATCGTTGCAAGGATCATCTCCCCCCAGGCGCCCTGCGTCTGCGAATTGCCCTTGAGGGCGCGGGTGAGATTATGCGCTTCTGTCGTGATCTGCAGATTGCTTTCGGCAAGGGCGCGGATGCGCTCCTTCATCTCGGCCCGGTCCTGAATGAGGCCGGTATGGAATTCGACGATCTTTTCGCGCAGGGGCTTGAGCAGCACGTCGACCTGTTCGCGGTTCTGCTTGGAAAAAGTCTCGCCGTGACTCTTGAGAACCTCGCCCGCAATCGCCTTGAACTCGTCGGTCATCTGCTGGCGCGCGCTCTCGAAGCGCTTCAGGTTCTCTTCATATTGCCGGGTCTGCTCGGCCATGCGCGCGCGCAGCCCCGCGGTTTCGCCCATGAGGTCGCCATTGGCTTCGCGCTGCTTCCAGAGCTGTTCATCGAGGTCCTGGATGCGTGCATCGCGCTCGGCGAGCTGCCGGGAAAAATTCTCCCGCAGCGCCTGCGTCGCGGCCTGCGCAGCCTCTGCCGACTGGCGTGCCTGCGCGCGCAGCGAGGCGGTGAGGAGGCCGATGAGCAGGAAAGCCAGCAGCGCTGCGCCACCAGCCAGCGCCATTCCCATGGTAACCGGCACCCCGGCAAGGACGAAAAGCATGCTATCCATCGCGTCAGCCTAGCCGATTCGCTGCAACAGTTCACCAAATGTTCTATCAGCGCAAGGCGAGGGCCCGCAAGCGGTGCTCAGAACGGATCTTCCTTGAACTGCCCGGCGGTGGGGATTGCGGTCAGCCACGGCTCGCGCCTCTTGATCCATCCCTCCTGATGGGGGGTGAATGGCGAGGCAGCGACATCGAGCGAGCCGAGCATGATTTCGGCTGTCCTTTCCGACAGATGGAAGAGGCGCGAACCGCAGGCGGGGCAGAAGCTGCGTCCTGCATAGGTCTGGTAGCGTCCTTCGACCGAAAAGGCGCTGATCGGCCAGTCCGCGTAGTAGACGAAGGCACTGCCGCTCTCCTTGCGGCAGTCGCTGCAGTGGCAAAGGCCGACACTTTCGGGCTCGCCCGTGACGCGGTAGCGGACTGCCCTGCAGGCGCAGCCGCCCTCGTAAACCCTCTCCATCGCGTTCCCTCCCGCAATGCGGCGGTCCTGACAGTTGACCGGGGCCTGAGAAATACCATATCGAGAGGCATACCCCCAACTGGACCCTGTTTTAGATGGCTGTTCGCCCGATCCTTGTCATTCCTGATGCCCGGCTTCGCGCCGTTGCCGATCCGATCGAAGAGGTCGATGCGGACGTCAAGGCTCTGGCGCGCGACATGCTGGACACGATGTATGACGCTCCCGGTATCGGCCTTGCTGCGCCGCAGATCGGCGTCATGCGCCGCATCGTCGTCATGGACCTCGCCGGCGAAGGCGAGGAGCCGGCGCCCCTGGTGATGATCAACCCGGAAATCCTCAAGGTCTCCGAGGAGACGCAGGTGACCGAGGAGGGATGCCTGTCGATCCCCGAGCTCTATTACGAGGTCGAGAGACCGGCCGAGGTGACGGTGCGTTATACCGATATCGAGGGTGAAACCGTCGAGATCGAAGCCAAGGACAAGCTGGCCGTCTGCGTGCAGCACGAGATCGATCATCTCGATGGCGTGCTCTATATCGACTATCTCTCGCGCCTGAAGCGCGATCGGGTGATCAAGAAGTTCGACAAGGCCGCCAAGCGCGCCAGCTGAACCTGCCCGCCAATCGCCTTCCTACCGCTTTCGCCATGAAAAGCGGGAAACGCGGAGCAAGCTGACAGATGCGTGTCGTCTTCATGGGAACGCCGGAATTCGCCGTCCCCACTCTCACCGAAATCGTGTCCGCAGGCCATGAGGTCGCCGCAGTCTACACCAGGGCGCCCAAGCCCGCCGGGCGCGGCCAGGCCGAGCGGCGATCGCCGGTTCACGAGGCGGCTGAAGGTTCCGGCATCCCGGTTTTCACGCCTCGATCGCTCAAGGGTATCGAGGAGCAGGACGTCTTTCGATTGCATGATGCCGATGTCGCCGTCGTCGTCGCTTATGGCCTGCTGCTGCCCAAGCCCATTCTCGAAGCACCGCGAGATGGGTGTCTCAATCTCCACGGTTCGTTGCTGCCGCGCTGGCGCGGTGCGGCGCCGATCCAGCGCGCCATCATGGCCGGCGACAAGCGCACCGGTGTCATGGTGATGAAGATGGATGAGGGGCTCGACACAGGCCCCGTGGCACTGGTCGAGGAAATGCCGATCGGACCGGATATGACCGCTGGGCAATTGCACGACAAGATGATGCGCGTCGGCGCCGACCTGATGGGCCGGGCGCTCGCTGCTCTCGAGCGCGCAAGCCTGGAGTTCACCCCGCAGGCCGAAGAGGGTGTGACCTATGCCCGAAAGATCGAAAAGGCAGAGACGCGCATCGATTTCAGCCGGCCGGCTGAGGAGGTGCATAACCATATCCGCGGTCTTTCGCCGTTCCCCGGCGCCTGGTTCGAACTGACGCTCGCCGGTAAGCCCGTGCGGGTGAAGGCGCTGCGCTCGACATTGGCCGAGGCGCAGGGGCAACCGGGGACGATCGGTCCGGACCTGACCATCGCCTGCGGCGAGGGCGCCGTTCGCCTGACGCAGGTGCAGCGCGAGGGAAAGGCCGCGATGGACGCGGCGACGTTCCTGCGCGGGGCGGGAGCACTGCCGGAAACGGTGGCGTGATGCGGAACATAGTGCCGGCACCGCCACCCCCCTCGTTGCCTCCCCCACACGGGGGAAGGTGGGGCATCGTGCTTTTGGCACCATTCCGTCAAGCTCACCGGCCCGGCACCTCCCCCCTGATGGGGGAGGTTGGGAGGGGGTGAACGCATGCCCCGCTACAAGCTCACCCTCGAATATGACGGCACCCCTTTCAAGGGATGGCAGCGCCAGGCCGACCAGCCTTCGGTGCAGCAGGCGCTCGAGGAAGCCATCGAGCGGTTTTCGGGCGAGCGTACGGTTACGCAGGCGGCAGGGCGCACCGACAGCGGCGTGCACGCGCTGGGGCAGGTGGTGCATTTCGATCTCGAAAAGCCGCGCGATCCGTTCCGCATCCGCGAGGCGTTGAACCATCACCTGCGGCCGGCTCCCGTCGCGGTGCTCGAAGCCGAGGCGGTGGGCGAGGATTTCGAGGCGCGGTTCTCGGCGCTCGCGCGCCATTACGAGTACCGCATCCTCAACCGGCGTGCGCCGGCTGCGCTCGAGATGAAGCGGGTCTGGCACGTGCCGATGCCGCTCGATGCCGAGGCCATGCATGCGGCGGCGCAATTGATTCTGGGCAGGCACGATTTCACCACGTTCCGCGCTGCCGAGTGCCAGGCCAATTCACCCATACGTACCCTCGACCACTTTTCCGTTCATCGCGAGTTCGATCATGTCGTGGTGACGGCAAGGGCGAGGAGCTTTCTGCACCATCAGGTGCGCTCCATGGTCGGGTCGTTAAAGCTCGTGGGTGAGGGCAAGTGGAGCCCGGCCGACTTCCGCGCTGCGCTCGATGCCGTGGACCGCAGTCGCTGCGGGCCCTTGGCACCTTCGAGCGGGCTCTACCTGACCAAAGTGATCTACTAGTCGAGCGTCTGCCTGTAGCGGAGCATGGCGATAGTCGAAATGACGAGCAGAATGGCGATCAGCGCCCAAAGCTCGCCTGCCACGTCGGCGACGCCACCGCCCTTGAGCATCACGGCGCGTACGACGCGCAGGAAATGGGTGGCCGGCACGATATTGCCGAGAATCTGCGCCCAGCCCGGCATGGCCGCGAAGGGAAAGAGGAAGCCCGAAAGCAGCACCGAGGGCAGGATGGTGAACATGGAAAGCTGCATGGCCTGCATCTGCGAACGCGCCGCTGCGGAGATCAGAAAGCCAAGTGCCAGATTGACGAGGATGAAGAGGTTGAAGCCGAGGAAAAACGCCTGAATCGTTCCTTCGAACGGCACCGCGAACAGGGTGAGCCCCGTCAGGAGGAAGACGACGGTCTGGATATAGCCGACGAGCACATAGGGAAGGATTTTCCCCAGCATGACCTCAAGGGGTCTCGCCGGGGTGGCGATCAGCATCTCCATGGTACCGCGCTCGGATTCCTTGACGATGGCGACCGCCGTCATCATCACCAGCGTCATCGAGAGAACAATTGCCAGGAGCCCCGGCACGATATTGGTCGAGGTGCGGCCCTCGGGATTGTACATCCTGTGCACCGAGACGCCGAATGGCGGCGGGGTCGGAGCGACGCTCGAAAGCATGCCCGAGAACGTCTCGGCCATCGCCGTTTGCATGATGCCGCTCAGCGCGCCGACCGCGCCGCCAACGGCAGCCGGATCCGAGGCGTCGGCGACGATGAGCAGTTCGGGCCGCTGTCCGCGCATGACGTCGCGCTCGAAGTTGTCGGGAAAGATGACGACGAAAGTCGCACTGCCCTCGCGCAGGGCCCGTTCGCCCGCCGACGCGCCACGCACCGGGCCTTCGATGTCGAAATAATCGGAAACCTGCATGGCAGAAACGATCGCGCGGCTGAGCGGGCCGCTGTCGTTCATCTCGATCAGTGTGGGCAAGTGGCGGGCGTCGGAATTGATGATGAAGCCGAAGAGCAGCAATTGCATTATGGGCAGGCCGATCATCATCGCGAAGGTGACGCGGTCGCGCCGCATCTGGATGAATTCCTTGGCTAGCACCGCCAGAAAGCGCGCGAAGGAAAAGCTCATGCCGCGTCGCGGGCGAAATTATCGCGCGCCCCCGCCATCAGATAGATGAAGGCTTCCTCGAGTTCAGAGGTCTTTTCGACCCATTGGTGAGTGCCGCGCTTCCTGTACGCCTCGACCACGGCGTCCAGCTTTTCCCGGTCGGTGCCCGAGACGTGCAGGACCGACCCGAATCGGGCGACCTGTTCGACGCCGTCCTCCTTCCGGAGTTCGGCTTCGAGCGCAGAAATGTCGGGACCCGACACCCGATAGGTGACCAGCCCGATCATCGAAGGGATCTCCGCCGAGCGCCCGTCGATCAGCTTTCGTCCATAGGCGATATAGGAGATGAAATCGCACTGGATCGCCTCGTCCATATAGTGGGTCGAGACCAGCACGGTGACGCCCTGCGCCGCGAGCCGGCGGATTTCGTCCCAGAAATCGCGCCGTGCCTTGGGGTCGACGCCGGCCGTCGGCTCGTCGAGCAGCAGGAGCTGCGGTTCGTGCAGCAGGCATGCGGCCAATGCCAGCCGCTGCTTCCAGCCGCCCGAGAGCGAACCGGCCAATTGCTTCTGCCGGTCGGCGAGCCCGAGATCGCGCAGCGCCGCGTCGACCCGTTCCCTGCGGCGGTCGAGCCGGTACATGCGCGCGACGAAATCGAGGTTCTCGCGGATCGAAAGGTCCTCGTAATAGGAGAATTTCTGCGTCATGTAGCCAACCTGCTCCTTGATGCGGCCGGCCTCGCGCCGCACATCGAAGCCCAGGCATGTGCCCTCGCCCTCATCGGGGGTCAAAAGGCCGCATAACATGCGGATGGTCGTGGTCTTGCCCGATCCGTTCGGACCGAGAAAGCCATAGATGGCGCCGCGCGGCACCTCGATGTCGAAATGATCGACCACCCGTTTGTCGCCGAAGCTCTTGGTGAGTCCGTGCACGTCGATGACCGGTTCGCCGCTCATGGTTCAACCGTCACCGGCTGGCCGGGGAGCAAGGCCGAATCCGCATCCAGCGTCGCTTCCACGAGGAAGGTGAGGCGATCGCGCTCTTCGCGGCTGTAGATCACCGGTGGGGTGAACTGTGGTTCGGCGGCGAAATGGCTGATGCTTGCAGTGAGGCCCGCCCGGCACTCGTCGCAGGAAATCGCCACTCTCTGCCCAAGCGCCAGGTCGGCGCGGTCGGCCTGGGGAACATAGAATTTGACCTTAAGCGCTTCGTCGGGCAGCAGCGCGACGACCGGTGCTCCGGCGGCGACGATCTCGCCGGCGGCGAAAAAGATGCGATCGACCCGGGCATCGGCGGGCGCGGTCACCGTGCGGTCGGCGAGGGCCTCGCGGGCCTGGACGGCGTCGGCTCGAGCGGCAATCAGGCTCGCTTCGGCCGCAACGCGCTGCGGGTCCCGCGCCGGCAGTTCGGCCACGCGCAATTGCGCCTCAAGCTGCGCCACCTGTGCCTGTGCGCTCGTCAGCGTCGCGCGATCCCGGTCGGCCTGGGCTTTAGGGACGAGGCCACGGGCCAGCATTTCGTCGGTGCGCTCGGACTGGGTGCGGGCCAGGTCGAGGTCGGTGCGCGCCTTTTCGAGATTGGCGCGGATCACGTCGAGTTCGGCGTCGCGGCTGCCGGTGGCGAGGTTGTCCGCGTTGGCCTGAGCCACCTCCACGCGCGCTTGGGCTGCCTGCAAGGCCGCCTGCTGGATGCGGCTGTCGAGGGTGAACAGCACGTCACCGGCCTGCACCATCGCGCCCTCTCCCGCTTCGATGCTTGCAATCGGTCCGCCGCTCGAGGCACCGACATAGAGATAATCAGCCTCGATATAGCCGTTCCAGAGCGGGGCCTCTGAAGCGCCCAAGCCGGGCACGATGAGGGCGATCAGTCCAATGAGCCAGGCGAAGAACTCTTCCATCGGTCCGTCCTCAGCCTTGCTGGGCGCCCGGCGCGCTCAGCCCGCTAAAGAGAATGGCGAGGTGGTTGTCGATCAGCCTGTCGATCTGCAGCCCGCCTTGGGGCGTAACTTCGAACACTTCCGCCAGAACCATATGGATCATTATCGGCCCGATAACCGAGCGGACGGTCAGTTCCGGATCGACGGGGCGCAGATAGCCTTGGTCGATCCCGCGCCTGATCAGATTTTCCAGCGCCGGGATGGCCCGGTCCAGCACCTCGCGACGGTACATCTGCGCCAGATGAGGAAAGCCCAGCACCTCGCGCAGAACGATCTGGGGGATCGCCATCGTCTTGGGATCGGAAAGCCGGTCCGCGAGCATCCGAATAACCTGGGTGATGACGATGCGCGGATCGCCTTGATGGGCGTCGAGCGCCCCCAGAGCAGACTCGGCTACCGGCAGAATGGCCCGGCGCACCAGACCTTCCAGCACAGCCTCCTTTGAGGGGAAATAGAGGTAGACAGTGCCCTTGCTCAGCCCTGCGCGTCTGGCGATTTCCTCGACGCGGGTGGCGGCAAAGCCCTTTTCCATGAAGAGCTCTATGGCGGCATCGAGCACTTCATCAGGCCGCGCTTCGGCCCGGCGCTGGAATTTGGGTCCGCGTGGGGATTTGGCTTCGGTCATCACTCACCTCTTGTCCTGTTCGTATATAACTGACTGGTCAGTCACTTGCAACGAGGAAGACGCGAGCGCTGGAGAAGGGTTAGCGAACGGATGAGGATGACGCCTGGCCTAGACCGCGGGCGGCGGCGCCGAGGGTAGAAACGTGCCGAGAAGCAGGACGCCGACGAGCTGGGCGGCGATCTGCGCGCCGATGAACAGCACGACCTGCATGGGTGCCAGCGTCACGATCAGCCGGGCGATATTGACCTCGACGACAATGGCGAGCAGCCCGACCAGCAGGATGCCGAAATCCCCGGCGCGCAGCACGACCAGCATCAGGAGGGTCAGGAGCGAGATGAAGAGTCCCACCCAGTTGTCGGCAACTAGATAGGGCAGGAACCCGTCGAGCCGACCCATCTGGCGCAGGACCAGATGGATGACGCCGACCTGGACGGCAAAGAGCGCACCTGCGAGGATGATGGAATAGGTCGCCGCCCCCGGCGGTCCAGGCATGCCGAACAGTCCCGGGGCGAACGCATTGATGGCGGCGGCAAGCAGCAGGGCAATGAAGCTGCCGATCAGCCCGCGCTGGCTGAAATCGAAATAGCTCGCCGCGCCCCGGTTGCCGGTGATCAATGCGACGAAGCCCTGCGCGGCTTGCGTCATCTCATCCATTAGACTGGTTTGCGGCACAGGCGTTCTTCCGTCATGTCGGCGAGGCTGGCGGGCTAGCCAGCATGTAGAGCGTCATCGGCATGGCGACAAGCAAAACACAGGTTAAAACCGCGAACGCTGCGCAAATACCCAGATTCCAACCAGAAGCGACCTGGGCGAGCCGGAACAGCAACAGAGCCGTGACCACAAGCGCGACGAACAGCATGGGTGCACCCAAAAGCGCCGTCAGTGAGCCAAGGGCGAGATAGACGATCATCGCATAGGTGGCGGGCACGAGGAGGTCGAAAATCGATCCCTGCCATCTCAGCACCAGGCGGGTGAGAGCGGTGCTGATGACGACGGCCAGCACATAAAGCGCCAGCACCAGCAGTCCGATGACGATGTTGACGGGATTGAGCGCCGCACCTCCCCCGCCGGCAAGCAGGGCGAGAAAGGCAAAGAGCAGGTAGATGACGAGGCTGGTGATGAAGCCGCTGCGCGTGCGATCGAAATGGCGCGCCCATTCGGGATCGCCGGTAATGATGGCGCGCCAGCCGGCAAGGGCGCGATGCAGGGCCGTGAGGATTTTCATGCGCGTGATCCCGCAAGGAAACGCGCGACGAAGCGGGCATAGATGCCGGTCAGCCCCTCGACATCGCCAATCGCCACATATTCGTTAGTCTTGTGCATGGTGGTGCCGACGAGCCCGCATTCGACCACCGGGCAGTACTGGGCGATGAAGCGCGCGTCCGAAGTGCCGCCGCCTGTCGAGAGTGTGGGGTCCTCTCCGGTTTCGGCCCGAATGACCGCGCGCAGCAGTTCGACGTCTCCGCTGAGCGGCGAGAGGAACGAGCGCGAGGGCGTGCCGGAGACATCGAACCCTATGGTGCAGCCTCGCGTATCGACGGCGGCGATGCGCTCGCCGATCCATTGCTTCAAGGTTTGCGGCGTCCAGAGATCATTGAAGCGGATGTTGAAGCGCAGCGTGCCTTTGCCCGGAATGACATTGGAGACCGGATTGCCGACATCGATAGTGGTCACTTCGAGATTGCTGGCCGGGAAATGTTCAGTGCCGGTATCGATCGGATCGGCCTTGAGTGCAGTGGCGATCGCCGCCAGCACCGGCAGGGGATTATTGGCCTTTTCCGGATAGGCAACGTGCCCCTGCACGCCCTCGACGGTGATCGCGCCGCTCAGCGATCCGCGCCGGCCGATCTTGATGCTGTCGCCAAGCGTCGTGGCCGAGCTTGGCTCACCGACAATGGCGAAGTCGAAGGCATGGCCCTCTGCCTTTGCCCAGGCCATCAGCTTGTCGGTGCCGTTGACGGCGTCGGCCTCCTCGTCATTGGTGATGGCGAGCGCGATGGTGCCGGTTTCGGCCTCGCCGGCCTCGATGGTGCGGGCGCAGGCGGCAACAAAGGCCGCAACGCCGCTCTTCATGTCGGCGGCGCCGCGTCCATAGAGCCTGCCGTCGGCCTGGCGGGGCACGAAGGGATTGGAGGCCCAGTCGGCCGTTTCGCCGGGCGGCACGACATCGGTGTGACCGGCAAACAGCAGGCGCTTGCCGCCACGATCGCGGATGGCAAAGAGATTGTCGACCGGGTAGGAGCCGTCGCCGTCGAAGCGCAGGCGCGTGACTACGAAGCCGAGCGGGATGAGCGCAGCTTCGAGCGGCTCGAAGACGCCCGCCAGGTCCGGTGTGACCGAGGGGCAGGCGATCAGGGATTTGAGAAGCTGGACGGGATCGTCCGAACCGGAAGAACTCACGACTATCCCGTCCTTTCCTCGATCAGGCGGCAGCTTGTGCGCCGCCGTCCAGCGTAGCCTCGCGATCTCACTCGCGCAGCAGATCGTTTATGCCCGTCTTGCTGCGCGTCTGGGCGTCCACCGTCTTGACGATGACGGCGCAGTAGAGGTTCGGGCCGGGTTGGCCGTTGGGGAGGGGTTTGCCGGGCAGGCTTCCCGAGACAACGACGGAATAGGGCGGGATTCTGCCGATATGGATTTCGCCGGTCGCGCGGTCGACGATCTTGGTGGATGCACCGATGAAAACGCCCATGGAGATGACGGACCCCTCGCCCACGACCACGCCCTCGACGATTTCCGAACGGGCGCCGATGAAGCAGTTGTCCTCAATGATGACGGGACCGGCCTGCAAAGGTTCGAGCACGCCGCCAATGCCGACACCGCCCGAGAGGTGGACGTTCTTGCCGATCTGCGCGCAGGAGCCGACCGTCACCCAGGTGTCGACCATGGTGCCCTCGTCGACATAGGCGCCCAGATTGACGAAGGACGGCATGAGGATGACGCCCTTGCCGATATGGGCAGAATGGCGAACGATGGCGCCGGGCACGGCACGCAGGCCCGCCTCGCGGAAGCGGTTCTCGCTCCAGCCCTCGAACTTGGAGGGCACCTTGTCCCACCAGGCGCCACCGGCAGGACCGCCCGGGATCATCTGGTTGTCGTTGAGGCGGAAAGAGAGCAGCACGGCTTTCTTCAGCCACTGGTTGACGTGCCATTGTCCGTCGCGCTTTTCGGCAACGCGCGCCTTGCCGCTGTCGAGCAGGGCCAGCGCGTCCTCGACGGCCTCGCGCACGGGACCCTGCGTTGCAAACGTGACCTCGCCGCGGGTCTCGAAGGCGTCGTTGATCGTGGTTTCGAGATCGGCGTGAGACACGGGCG
>Ga0180216_1000491_pt1 | contig 41796 bp, 58 predicted proteins | sample eDN3rd37CBELigMG_FD_128879 | JGI IMG/M metagenome (GOLD analysis project Ga0180216, IMG submission 128879) | Enriched Miracle-Growth compost microbial communities from Emeryville, California, USA - eDNA 3rd pass 37_C BE-Lig MG (version 2)... ...
ACGTAGGTCAACCTGATCACCTTCTCGCCAATTCGATCGCTTGCCACGAGGCGCAGCGGCGGCCGCGGACCGGCGAAGAACGGCTTGCCGTGACCCAGCACGACTGGATGGAGATAGAGTCGAAAAGAGGCTGCAAAATAGCCCTTAAATTAACTTTCGAATCCCGATAGCATATCAAAAAGACTTTAAATTTACTCATTAAAGCCCTCATAAAGTCTTTACAAGGAGTTTTTTAATAATCAAGCCAATGCCAGCACCTATTATTAAAAATAATATGGATAACCATATAGGTCCCATCAATACTCCCATTAGTTCAAATGTCGAAGAATAAACAACCCCAATGGTTCCCAAATAAGCTGAAGTGACAAATGGAATATAGGAATAAGCTTCCTTTCCTCCGCCTGCGTCCTTATATCCATCCCATATTGCAAATAAGTAAACACAGGGGTAAAACATAAGCCAAGCGTAGTTGGTCTGCTGAATTGCTTTTGGTATATTACCATAAAAGCTTGAAATAATGACCTCGTTAAGGTTAGATTGGACATTAATTAAGACTTCCAAGAAAATGAACACGATTCCTTTAGAATTTTTCCATTGAGGAACTGTGCAAACCCCGGTAAAGCTATACCCCATAGTATTTTTTCAATAGGTTCATGTCTTTCCATTCCATTATTTCTTACCTTTGGCTATGGTTTTCCGGTTAGGAGCCGTCGGTGGTTGCTCTAGCCAACCATGCTTAATCAAAATATTTACTCCATCTTCACAAAAGGCACTAACTTCTGCCATTAATCTAAAATACATCGCACCTAAATCACGCCTCTGGCTTGCAGCAATCCCCGTTCCATAATACCCCATCCAGCTACCAAACATGTTAGTAATATGAAACATCATCAATTTGTCCGAAAACGGTGACTCTGTAGTTTCCAGTATCTGTGTGTTCCAATTCGTTGGCGATACAAGGTCTTCTTCAATTAAAATATCGGATAAAATTTTAGTATGTTTATGAGCTATATCCTTTCCTCTTATAAAGGAATTACGAACTTCTTTCGACATGGCGACCTGACTAAATGCCATGACTAATGCTTCTGAAAAAGCAGCGGTCTGAGCATTAACAAAGATTTCCGTGATTTCTATTACCGTTAAAGGTCTTTTATTACCAAAGAAACCTGTCATAAAATTTTGTCTTTCAACTGTATCGACTTCATTTGGTATAGGGATATATGGAGGTCTATGATATATCCCTTTTGTAAGCAAGACTTCGTCTGTTTTTTTATCTAAAATTATGGTTTCATTTATCATTTCACCATATAGCTGTTTAATATCTTCACGTGCTACCTCTGTATAAATCAAGCTATAATTAGTCAGTCCCACTCCGGTCATATACTTTATGTAATTGATGAAAAACTCGTCTGAAAACAATCGGGGGGCATTGAGATTTACATCCTCATCAGTAAATCCTGTGGGAATTGCCATTTTTTCAGATTGAAAAATATCCTTGTATTTTTTAATATGCTCTTCCGTTAACGAATAAGCGTACTGAAGAACGGCTTTAATATCCTCATCTTTAACATGCTTTAAAAAATATTTGAGAACACAATTTGACATTGTGTCACTAACATAACCTGTCCAGAGACCAGCAATTTCTATTGAGGTAAGTCTAATATTTGAAATATTCATAGCTCCTTAGATACCTCCTACCTGCTAGCCTGTCGTTGATTTTCTTTGCGAATTAATGTTTCAATAATTTCTTTCATTGATTTACCTGTAGTTCTGTTCAAAACATGAACCATTTGTTTTACTTCTTGTTCCGCTTCAATCACCATTCGCGCATGGACTTTCACCACATTCACCCCATGTATTTAACGTTAAATATGTTAATGGAGTTAATTTATCCCAAAAGTTGGAAAATAATTCCTTTAACATTATTGCCCGTTAGCTTAATAAAGAAAAACTTCCTTCACATTCAGAAGCCATTTTTACGAGTTATTAAATTTTAGGGCTGTTGTAAAGCCTACTCCCCGTTACCGATCTCAAGAATTGTATTTTTATCTCACTAAATTTTATGCTTACAACTTAACTGCTCACATCATAATTCCAATACATGGGAATACTAATATAAAATGACCCGGATTGGTAACGGTTGGGAAAGGAAGTTCAGCTTTGGGTTCCGCGACAAGAACAAAGAAGGAACATGTCGAATATATGAAAACGAAAGCGGAGATCAAAACAAAGAAGGCACTTGAGGAGTTAAACAAGTATCGAAATCTCCTTATCGATGGTGTAAAGCCTACTTCATTTGAGTGGGACAAGCTATATGATAATATCGTATTTGAGGAAAAGCCCCCGATGAAAGACAATTTTCTCCAAAAAGCAAACATTCCAAAGGAAAGCATATGGGAGATATTTTTCACATCCATGCGAGAAGAAAGAATAAGAAAAATCCAAGAAGTTGAGTACCAATATCAATTGGCACTTGCGGAGTTTGAAAAGCGTGAAATTTCATTTCAAAATCAAGTAAATGAAGCCAATCGTGATGTCAAACATTTGAAAAAAGAATTCGAGGAGGGGGTACCTTCTGCAATTGAACACATAGCAAAACTGACTCTTGATTATTCAGAATATCCGAAGCACATTTCGAAGGAATACCAGTTTCATTTCGATAGGAACACCCAGATCCTTGTGGTCAATTTCGAATTACCCTCTCCCGAGAAATTACCTTCAACGGTGGAGTTTAAATACGTACAGACCAGACAGGAAATTATCTCTAAAGAAATGAAGGCTAAGGAACATCAGTTGCTCTACGGACTTCAAATTCAAAAATGGACAATGTCTTTAATTGACCTTAACTATCCAATAATATCCAGTTCAAGTGGTTAGCAAGTGAGATAAGAGTTTCAGCAGAAGGATTAGTTATTTCTTTTTCTATTTCGCTAAGTCTACCCTGAAAAATATTGATCGCTTTTACAAATTGTTTTTGACTTTAAGTTACGATATTGTCTTACGAACTTAAATCTCGTCCCAATATTCTCCATGGGTCTTCTCCCATTTGTATTATTAGAAGTCCCGACCACGTGTAAAAAACATGTTGCCGGGACTCTGTATGCATTACATTTTTATTAGTTACAATTTAATTAACAATCACATTGCCATAAGCAATCAATAAATTAATCAGAACAACACTTTATTAAAATTTCCCACACAGAACAAGACTTATTGATTAGAACAATACGTTATTGTAACTAATCAATTTTTATTGACCTAGTCTTAATTTACGTACAATCCGCATTTTGTCGACGATACCCCTTAATGGATAAAAGAATCTATTCTTTGAACTGCTCACCTTCCCCTAATAGGAGCCAGTTCAAATTGGGATTAAAAATCTGGGACAAGGAAATTAATGTTTCAGCAGACGGTTTGCATATATTCTTTTCAATCTCACTTAAGTGCCCTTGTGAAATGTTAATTGCATTAGAAGAACTCTTTTGGTTTAAATTATGAAGTTTCCTTATGTGTCTTACTCGTTCACCAATGTTTTCCATTATTGCCTCCTAAAAAGAACCCCGAATAAGTAAATTCGGGGCTCTCATGGTGATCTTATTAAGCAATGTTAATATACTAATTGTGGAATTTTCCACTTAATGTCTATTTACCAACTCTAATGTCCTATTTACCAACTCTAATGTAACTGAACAGCAAAAATTCTGCTCGGTCCTCTGCTTCAACCTACTCCACCGTTACGCTCTTGGCTAGGTTGCGTGGTTTATCCACATCGTTACCTAGTGCCAAGGAGGTGTAGTAGGACAATAATTGTAATGGAATGACGGTTAAAGCGGGTGTAAACAATGGTAATGTAGTTGGGACGGAGATGACTTCGTTTGTTGACTTTTGCAATTCGGTATCCCCCGCCAGCGCAATCCCCAGTACATGTGCCCCACGCGCTGTGACTTCTTTAATATTGCTGATCATTTTTTCATAAAGCTCTTCTTGTGTTGCTAAGGCGATCACAGGGATATCCTCTTCAATCAGAGCGAGTGTTCCGTGCTTAAGTTCTCCTGCTGGATAAGCCTCGGAATGAATATAGGAAATTTCCTTTAACTTCAACGAACCTTCCAGTGCAACAGCATAATCGATGCCCCGACCGATGAAGAATAGACTCTTGTGGTCTTTGATTGAATCGGAAAAAGTCCGGATGTTTTCACTGTACCTCAACACTTCCTCAGCCTGTTCAGGAAGCTTCTCGAGCGCTTCAATCAATAAAATACGTTCTCCTTGCTCGATGGTTTTTCGAACCTGAGCCAAGTAAATACCGAACAAATAGAAGGCAACAAGCTGTGACGTATAGGCTTTCGTGGAAGCAACGGCGATTTCTGGACCTGCCATGGTCGCAATGACGTCATCGGCATCACGAGCGATTGAACTTCCTACGACATTGGTGATCGCGAGAACCTTTGCACCTAATCGTCTTGCCTCACGGAGTGCAGCCAATGTATCTGCTGTTTCCCCTGATTGGCTAACCACGATAACCAATGTCTTATCCGTTACAATCGGCCTGCGATATCTGAATTCGGAAGCAACGTCCACTTCAACCGAAATCCTGGCAAGATCCTCAATGACATATTTTCCAACAAGCCCTGCATGATAGGCTGTACCGCAGGCTACGATATAGATTTTCTCAATCTGCCTGATCTGATCGGGTGTTAAACTCAATCCTTCAAACACAACCTTCTTTCCTTCTTCGTCGATCCGACCTGTCATCGTATTTCGAAAAGCGCGAGGCTGTTCATGGATTTCTTTTAACATGAAGTGGTCATAACCTTCTTTTTCCGCTTGCACCAAATCCCAATCTACATGAAATAGATCACGGGAGATCGGCTTGCCTGTCAAGGCGTCCATTAACGTTACGCCTTCAGCGGTCAAGACAGCCATTTCCCCATCTTCTAAGATATAGATATCTCGGGTATACTCTAACAGGGCAGGAATGTCGGAGCCGATAAAGTTGCCATTTTCCCCAACGCCGATAATTAAAGGGCTAGCTAGACGCACAGCAATTAGTTTATCTGGTTCGTATTCGGAGACAACCCCTAATGCATAGGCCCCGCGCATTTTCTTCAATGCTTTTTGTACTGTCGAGACAAGATCCCCATCCCAAAGATCAGCAAGCAAGTGGGCAATGACTTCCGTGTCTGTTTCAGACAAGAAATGTACCCCTTTAGCCATAAGCTCTTCTTTTATATCCAAATAGTTCTCGATAATCCCATTATGCACAACCGCAAATTTCCCCGATTGGTCTGTATGCGGGTGTGAATTTTCATTAGAAGGACGCCCATGTGTTGCCCAGCGGGTATGTCCGATTCCAATCGAACCATGAAGCGGGGCATCCTGCAGCTGGCCTTCTAGTATCGCAAGGCGTCCCTCAGCCTTTTTCACTGTAATTAATTCCCCATTGCAAACTGCAATTCCTGCAGAGTCATATCCGCGGTATTCCAACTTCCCTAAACCAGATAATAAAATAGGCTGAGCCTCATCTTTTCCTATATATCCTACAATTCCGCACATAATGTCATTCTCCCCTACGACGGGGGTACTTGCTTCATATCCTATGACGGGATAGTACCCCCGTCACTCCATTTTTTTGATCGCGTGAAGCTTTTGTTCGATCGGTCACCCCATCGTTTTGTAGCTCCACTTTTCGGTATCGATCTTTATACCGGGAGGCATCCGCCGAATCCATCGATAAACCTCCACCTCGTCAACTATCCTCTCTTTGTTCACGATTCCAAAGGGATAGTCCTGGCGCTTATATTATTCCATGAACCCAAAATAAATAATCCTCACCTCCTGCTTAACGAGAATTATCATAACATAGACGATGATTATACGACAATCATCTTTTATAATATATGTGGCAAATCGATTTCAAGTTCTACAAATGAAAGGAAAAAGGCCTTGTCACAAGCAAATGGACAAGGCCTTTTTCCTTAGACTAATTCAGTTTTCACGACTTCCACGATCTGATCGACAAAGGTCTGCAATTCTTCCTCATCAGGACCTTCCGCCATCACTCTGACAATAGGCTCAGTTCCAGAAGGACGAACGAGAACCCGACCGCTATCGCCAAGTGCATCTTCTACCGTTTGGATCACTGCGACAATCTTTTCATTGCCTTCTAATTTAGATTTATCTTCCACACGAACATTGACAAGAATCTGCGGGAACTTCCTCATCTTAGAAGCAAGCTTGGAAAGAGGCTTTCCTTCCGCCTTCATCACATCTAACAGTTGAATGGCGGTTAACATGCCATCTCCTGTTGTATTATAGTCCAATAAAATAATATGTCCCGATTGTTCCCCACCAAGATTAAAGCCGCCTTTTTTCATCTCTTCCATGACATAACGGTCGCCTACCTTGGTCTGCTTGGCTTCCAAACCAGCTTCTTCAAGTGCCTTATAAAAACCGATATTGCTCATAACGGTAGAAACTACAGTATCTTGCTTTAACCGCATATTTTTTGCCATGGATTCGGCCAAGATAAACAGGATGTGGTCTCCATCCACGATATTTCCTTTTTCATCAACGGCAATCAATCGATCGGCATCACCGTCAAACGAAAGTCCTACATCCGCTTTATGTTCAAGCACCGCTTGCTGTAATTTTTCAGGATGTGTGGAACCACACTGATCGTTAATATTTAAACCGTCCGGGTTATTGGCCAAGATGACCGTGTCCGCATCGAGGTCACAGAATAGCTGTGGAGCTAAGGATGAGACTGCACCGTTGGCACAATCCAGCACCACTTTCAATCCCTCGAAACGGTTTTTTACCGATGTTTTTAGATAGGAGATGTACTTCAATCCGCCTTCCCGGTAGTCCATAATTGCGCCAATGTCACCGCCGATTGGACGCGGCAGCTGATCTGTTTGGGCTTCCAATAACGCTTCAATTTCTTCTTCCATTTCATCAGAGAGTTTAAAACCATCTCCTCCGAAAAATTTAATCCCATTATCCTCAACAGGATTGTGCGAAGCAGAGATCATAACCCCGGCATCTGCGCCAAGCGCACGCGTTAAATAGGCAACCCCTGGTGTCGAGATCACCCCTAAGCGCATCACCTCGACACCGATGGAAAGAAGCCCAGCACTAAGGGCCCCTTCTAGCATCGGACCAGAGATTCGTGTATCACGTCCAATAATGACTTTTGGTCTTCCTTCTTTTTTATCCTTGGTTAATACATAACCACCGCATCTTCCTAGCTTAAAGGCAAGCTCTGGCGTTAGACCTTTGTTTGCAATTCCTCTGACACCATCTGTACCAAAAAATTTTCCCATTGCTATTTTCTCCTTTTTAAAAGCCTTCGTGATCCCGTTTTACTTACCATATTGTAGACTCTAACCCTCTGTTTGGTTTACTTCAATTTTCAATGTTGCTGTTAATCCTGTAGTATCCACCGTAATAAAAGGCGGTAAGTTCATATTTATCTCCACTACGTGCTCCCCTACTGGCAGATTGCTTACATCCACGTAAAGTTCGATATCATCTTCCCTTAGCTCGTCCAGTTTATCAATCGCACCTTTAACTGTTAACGAAATGGTTCCATTATCAGGATTTGTAATTACGGCATGAAGATCTTTTCCTAACCCATTCACATGAATCGGAACATTTTCAAACGTTCGCTCCCCTGTTCTCGAGACTTGAACCTCCACTTCAATAAATTCCGGATCCGTTTTAATGATATTAGGAACAGTTGGAACCTTTAATTGCAGGTACCGATCTTCTCTTAAGGTAGAAAGATCAATTTTCGGACCTGGGAAGTAATTCATCTTTTCGATCACTTCTACGGGCCCGTAAACAGTTATTTTATCTGTTTTCAACTGAATATCATCGATGCTTACGCCAGTTGGCGGCTCATTTACATACTCAAGTTTCATCGGCAAAACCTTGTAAGGGCTTGTGATCGGGACAGTGACTTCGACAACGGCTGGATTAATTTCTGCGTCCAACTGGGCCCCTTTACGATTAACTACCTTTAAAGGAACCGTTGCCTTCACAAGCTCTTTCGCTCCATCCACGTGGATCACAGCCTGTACGGCAGCTACTTCCTTCATTTGACTTTCTGGTAAAGTAATGTGAACCTTCTTCGGTTTAATAATCGCCTCACCTTTGGTATATCCCTCGGGAATTTTGCCGACATATTGTGGTGTCACTTCTTTTTCGACCATATGCTTTTCTTCTAGTGTAACATCCACCCGCTGGGGAATGATCTGAACGGTCAGATCTCGCGGAAAACCTTTTGCCTGAACGGGCACCGTATGGGTTCCTTTGCCAATATTGCTTAAGTCAACAAAAACTTCATAATCAGACGGCGTGATATTTCGGCTCAGCGCAGCTGGCGTTCCTTTTAATTCAACCGTCACCGACTTGGGTATTTTCACAAGCGCATAATGTTGTTGATCAAACTTGGCTGTTAAACTCACTTCGCTAATGCGATATGTTTCAATTGCTTGTTTATATTCCTGAGGTGGATTATTCAACCCCCCGTTGACAACATACCAAAGGCCTATAGCCAGAAAAAGGGCGACTACCTTCACGACATTGTTATTACGCAGCCATTTATCCATTTTTCTTCCCCCTACGCTGCCAAATTGAACCATTGGTTTTAGGTGGAGGTTGCAATTCCAACATTAGAAATTCCCGTAGTTGATCTTCGCTTAAGTCCCGGCTCAACTCACTATTCTTCGCCACCGATACTTGTCCAGTCTCCTCAGATACAATAATAGAGAGGGCATCCGATACCTCGCTCATCCCAATACCGGCACGATGACGTGTTCCTAATTCTTTATTAATCATTGGGTTTTCGGAAAGCGGTAAATAACATCCCGCAGCCATGATTAAATCCTGACGGACAATAACAGCTCCATCATGAAGAGGAGTATTGGGAATAAAAATGTTAATTAGTAATTCCGAACTGACCTTCCCGTTGATCGCTATGCCTGTTTCGACATAATCAGAAAGACCTGTTTCTTTTTCCACAACAATGAGTGCCCCGATTCTCCTCTTCGCCATATACTGTACAGATTTGACGATGTCTCCTACGACTTGCACAGCCACTTGCTCTTCAGCTTGGTTACTACGGGAAAAAAGTTTTCCTCTACCGAGCTGTTCAAGGGCCCGCCTTAACTCAGGCTGAAAAATAATAAGAATAGCCAAAACACCAATATTCAGGGCCTGAGACATTAACCATTGTAAGGTCCGTAATTCGAAATAAGTACTCAAAAGCCAAGTAGCAACAATAACAATAATTCCTTTAAACAATTGAATCGCTCGAGTACCCCGAAGGACCATGATTAATTTATAAATCAAGTAGGTAACAAGAAGAATATCGATGGCGTCACTGAGGTAATCCAATAGATTTGGTATCGGCCCCATTTAGTAATCCCCCATCTTTTTATCTTTAGAATATAGTATACACGATCGGTGAAAGAGAACAAAAGAGTACAGTGTACCCTTTTTAAAATCAATAGAAAAGACACGGCTTTCCGTGCCCCCATGTTTATTTATATTTTTAGTGGGTTAGGTTCATAACCGTTTGTTTCAAGTTATACCATACCCATTCCACTACTTGTGAAATTTCCTCTTTTTCCCCGGTAATATGACCTGTGGACGCTAGAAAAATATGCCCATCAATGGCCACCACATTTCCCTCAACGGTTCCTTCAATCTTTATGTCACCGTTTCTGACGACAATATCCCCTGCGACAGTTTGATCCGCTGGTACAACAACCGTATTTTGATCTGAGTTAATTTGCAAATGTTCAGGACGCGGAGTCGTTAGCAAAAACTGTTTATCGTCTGCCCAAAGGGAATACGTGCTACCGGCCATAAGTAAAACAAAAAGGGAAGCTGCTACTAATAAAGGATGCCTGTGCATTCTTTTTTTCCAAAATTGCACAAAAGTATCCTTTGGTAATTGTGCCATTACCTTTTCGGTGAAATTTTCCGGGGCATATACATGTGAAGCACTTTGAAGGAAAACAATGACCTGCCGTAACCCATGAAAGTGTGTTCTGCAATCCACGCATTGACAAAGATGTTGTTTAAGTTCTGATTGCTCATGCTCTGTGAGATCTTCGTCCAGATAACTGTGAATTAAATCGTTTGCCTGATGACAATTCATTACGGATGCCTCCCTCCATGTGATCTTTCAAAATTATAATTATAAATTGAGCTTTTTTTTCAAAGCTTCCCGCCCCCGATGTATTCGGGTTTTAATTGTGGTCACGGGAAGCTTCAGCGCGTCACTAATTTCGCTTAGCGATAAGTCCTCCAGATATCTAAGAATCATAATCGAGCGGTACTTGGGAGAAAGAGAATCGATTGCCTCTTGAACCTGTCCATGGAACTCTCCCTCCAAGACCCTATCCTCCGGACCCAGATCAGGATCCGCCAAGCGATCATGCCAATCCAACCCTTCGGCTCCCTCGACTGGCTTGTCAAGGGAATATACAGACTGCTTCCGTTTACGCAAATGATCGATGCACAAATTGGTGGCAATCCGATAAATCCAGGTGGAAAATTTATAACTAGGGTCATAATTTTCCAGATTGGCATATACGCGGATAAAGGTTTCTTGTGCGATATCCTCTGCTTCCTGGGCATTCCCCAGCATGCGGTAAGCAACGTGATAAATTTTATCCTTGTATAGTTCCACCAATTCTGGAAACGCGTCGCGATCCCCTTTTTTAATTCTTTTAATCAGCTTTTCTTCTATTGAGACCATTTGGTGCTCCTTACCCCTTTTATCTCTTAGGGTTCTATGTGAGTATACGATGGGTCAATCAAAAAAGTTTCAAAAACTAACAAAGAATATACCTGTCAATCCCCCTATTGAGGGGAAGGTATATTCTGCCATCGTCTATATATTATAACAATTTATCCCCAAAGGCGGAACATAATAATGCTACAGCCACCTTCGCTGTTTTGTTTTGAACATCTAGAATCGGGTTGACCTCCACAAATTCTGCAGAGGTTAAAACGTCCGCCTCAGCAAGCATTTCCATCGCCAGATGGCTCTCCCGATAACTGATTCCGCCAATGACAGGGGTACCTACACCAGGGCAATCATGGGGATCTAGTCCATCCAGATCAAGACTTAAATGTACACCGTCCGTCCCCCTCGATACAATCCCAATAGCCTCCTCCATTACCCGCGGCATGCCCAACCGATCAATTTCGTGCATCGTATAGACTTTAATCCCCAGCTGTTTAATCAGCTTACGTTCACCGGGATCCAAATCCCTAGCTCCAATAATCACTACATTCTCAGGCTTGATCTTGGGCTGCTCTCCATAAATATGAATCAGGTTGGGGTGTCCAATACCAAGCGAAACAGCAAGCGACATCCCATGGATATTCCCTGATGGAGAGGTTTCCCCCGTATTAATATCCCCATGGGCATCAAACCAAATAACGCCCATGTTCTTTTTATGTTTGGCCAAACCTGCGATCGTACCGATGGCAATGCTATGATCTCCGCCTAGAATAAGAGGGAAGCGCCCCCTCCCCATTTCCTGGTCAACAGCCCTGGCAAGCTCTTCATTTACTTTTGCAATTTCATCGAGGTATTTTAAATTATCATGAATAATCGGATAGGATTCCGGCGTTGGAACACTGAGGTCCCCTGTATCTTCGATCTGGTACCCGATGGACTCCAAACGTCTTTTTACACCGGCGTAACGGATGGCACTTGGACCCATATCCACCCCGCGACGGTCTGCCCCTAAATCCATGGGTACTCCAATAATCGAAATATTCTTATTCAATGTTTATTTCCTCCCTCTCAAGTAGGTTCTTTTTATAGCTTTCCCTTCCCACGTCCTGTCACCCTTCAGATGGTTGAGTACATATGTATGATAGCAAAATACATGTTGACCCCGGTTTAGGGCAATTTAAAAAGTGACACAAATTACTTTACTGTGTTAGGAGGCCCTGTCATGGGTGAAGAAATCAGGAAGCGGCTGCAAGACTGTGTGGGTGAATCGATCGAAGTTCGAACCATACAGAACGCAAAAATTTGCGGAAAGCTCAGTTGGCTTAGTCCAGATTGCTGTATGGCAGAGGTCACTTTGAAAAATGGTCAAATTGAGACCTTGATGGATGATCGGATTAGGACAATTAAACGGTTATCCGTCCGATGAATACGAAATAGTCTTGCTAACGGCTCTTATGAGCGTTGTTTAGCAAGACTTTTCTCTTCCCGTTATTGCTGCTCGTGCTGTGCTCTTGGTTTATTCCGTACATACTTTATTAATTCCTTTGGGGAGGCCAGCCGCCCGTACATTCGAAAAATAATCGCGTATCTTTCTTCCATGGCCTTTTTGACAACCCCATCTATACGCTTATCCCCTAAGTCCAACATCAGTTCTTCCATTTCACGCCGGAGCATATATTCCAGCTCTTGACACTCTTTTTCACTAAAAAGAAATCCTAGCATGTTTGATACCCAACTCCTGGAAATTTAGAATGTGAAATTATCATTCCTAAAGTTTCCCAATCTTATTCATGACACGATTTGATCCCCCAGAAAAGAGTTGATAAGCATCGGAGTTACAGTACTCTCGATCACAGCCGCCAGGAGCAATAACACAACAATCGCCCCGACGATATAAGGAAGTTCGTTCAAACTCGTTTTAAAATCATCCACAAGCCTTGTTCTTCTACTGTTGTTGGCCAGATTCCCCAACATCCGTACAATCAAGATTCCGTATTTCATCCCAATCGATGCAGCCACGATGACGGCAAAAAGTTCAAAAATCCCATGGGGTAGGATCCCTAAGAAAAACACAGAAAATGGATTAATTCCTTTCAAGGCAGAAAGCTTTAGCATAAAGCCGAGCAAAATCCCGTTGGAAAGCAGTGCAAGCGCGGGATAAAAACCAAGAAAAATCCCTAAACCGAGCATGGACAAAGAAGCCAATACATTGTTTTGGAAAATCACCCAAAAGGTGTAAAGCGGACTGTTATTTTCATTGATTTTCCGGGCGATATTTTCCAACTCTTTCAACAGCTCTGATGCCATCTTCTGAATCTCTTCAGCATTCAAATACCCGATTAATACACTAATAAAAAAGATCCCTGTGCCAAGTAAAATAAACTTGGAATTCCTCTTTACAATTTGGACACCTTTTCCTAAAACAGACGCCATATATCTCTTTCACCCCTTCTATTCCCTTTAATTTTTGTCAGTGTAATTTTTATCCTAACCCTGCATATCCTTGTCTACCCCGCATACATTTTTGATAGTGGACAAAGATAGGAGGTGCAAATAGATGAAATTCTATTGGGTACTCAATGGTAAAAAGCTTAAACAGTATTTCGTTATCGTGGTGGCAGCGATTTTTGCGGTTGGTATAGCCTATGCAGAAAAACAAAATGTTGCTGTATTCAACTTTGACAAGGGACCTGCCGCGATCTACAAGGTGGAAACCGATCAAAAAAAGCTAGCCTTAACTTTTGACATTAGCTGGGGGGAGCAACGGGCAGAGCCGATCTTGGAAGTATTAAAAGAAAAAGGGGTTAAAAAAGCAACTTTTTTCTTGTCTGCAGAATGGAGTAAGGAAAACCCAGAGATTGTCAAAAAAATTAAGGAAGCAGGCTTTGAAATTGGATCACATGGATACAAGCATATTAATTATACCCGTTTAACAGACGAGGAGATCAGGGACCAAATCATCCGGGCAGATCAAATCCTGCAGGAGGTGACCGGGAAAAAGCCCACACTCATCCGCACCCCGAACGGTGATATTGATAAAAGAGTCTTGCGCATTGCTGATGAATTAAATTATACCGTGATTCAGTGGGATACGGATTCTAAGGACTGGTTGAACCCAGGTGTCGATGTCATCGTGCAAAATGTGGTGAAAAAGGCTCATCCGGGAGACATAATATTGCTTCATGCTAGTGATTCAAGTAAACAGACTCATCTCGCCCTACCTCAGATTATCGACAATCTCAAAGGAAAAGGCTATGAATTCGCCACCGTGTCTGAGTTGATCGCCGATACCAAGGTGAAATCGAAAACCGTTGATTGATGGGTCAGGCTCCCTTTACGGGGGCTTTTTTCTGTGTTAAACGATGCAGCTGCATCACCTGCCAAGTATTACAAAGCAGCAAAGGGATTAGCATATAAAACATCGAAAGAAGATTGTTTTCACGAAGCGCTGGAATCCATTCTACAACGGTCACTACAAAAATAAGAAAAACGGCAGGAACAGCAGCCCTGCTATTCGTTTGTTTAACCTTGAAATAAGAGACAATTAAGGAATAAACCAAAATCCCTAAAGGGATCCAGATGAAGGAAAAGAAGCTCGCCCCTTCCCCAAACAATTGATAACGAAAATAAACCAGATCAAAAAAGGTAAAAGCAATCAATAGTACTTGTACAGGTGACCATAAGCTACGAAACAACCCAAGTCCAAAATTATGAATGGCTAGATAAGCGAAAAAGCCCATCTGCGAGATTAGGCTAAACAACAGGCCTGCTCCGATATGTCCAATTAATCCTACAATAATATTTAATGTTCCCATTCCCCATAAATTCCGCTCAAGTATAAGTCCCAAAATCAGGGATGAAACCGCCCCAACCATTAAGGTACTAAAAAAAAGATACAGCCATCTCTTTAAATTCAAGGCGTCGTCCTCCTTCTTGCGTATAACGATATGATTGTACCAGTGATCCTCACAAAATTCCAGTCCATCCACATACCCCCTTGGATATTTGACCGCCTCTTGCCCAACCTAAGAAAAAAGCCCTGGGGGGATTATCGAATGTCCAACACAATCAAGTTTGTATTTTCTTTATTAACGTTCTGCTTGATAACAGCCTGTGGTGCTGGAGGTGGCCAGCAACAAGGAAAGGCATCGCCAGATTATAAGGAAGTTAAATCAATGGTTATTGATATCCTGAAAACAGATGAGGGGAAGAGGGCTGTTCAAGAAACTGTAAAGAAAGAATCGATGTCACTCGATGGTGTAAAGATCCAATCTTCCGTTGAAAAAGCTTTGACAGACCCGAAAAATCAAGAAGGATTTAAGGAAATGATGAAGGATCCCAAAGTGGCAGCAGCCTTCGCCAAGGCGATCCAGGATGAACATAAGAAATTATTGAAGGAAATGATGAAGGATCCCGAATATCAGCAGTTGCTAATTAAAACGCTGAAGGATCCAAAGGCTCAGGAGAATCTGCTACATGTCATGAACACTCCTTCATATAAGCAGCAAACCATGTCAGTGATGAAGGATGCCATGCAAAGTCCAATGTTCCGATTGGAAATGATCAACTTAATGGTGGAAGCGCAAAAGGAAATGATGAAGCCGGAGAAGAAGGAAAACGGAAAAGGCGGCAATAAATCCAGTGGGGCTGGCGGTAGTGGTGGGGCCGGCGGCGGTGGCGGAGCAGGACAATAGTTAAAAACTTATATAAAAGCCACGAAAAATGAGCTAGGCGTTTGCCTAGCTCTTCTTAATGATGCTCCGTGCCAAATCCATATAGATCGAGCCGATTTTAGAATCCTCTTCGTATACAGATGGAGCAGAATTCGGATCATTCAAGTCATAATCCGGTTGTCCAAGTGGAATTTGCGCCAAGATTTCTGTGTTCAATTCCTGGGCTAACTTTTCTCCGCCACCTTTGCCAAAGATCGATTGCTTGTGTCCACATTCATCACATTCTAAATATGACATATTTTCTACAACGCCAAGGATCTCATGCCCTGTTTTAATCGCCATGGAACCGGCTCTAGCAGCAACAAAAGCTGCTGTAGCATGCGGTGTGGTCACAACGATTTCTTTGCTTTGCGGAATCATCTGATGGACATCAAGAGCCACATCCCCTGTTCCCGGAGGAAGGTCTAAAAGCAAGTAGTCCAAGTCACCCCAATGGATTTCTGAAAAGAAGTTGCGAAGCATCTTCCCAAGCATTGGACCGCGCCAAATAACAGGTGAATTATCCTCTACAAAGAAGCCCATGGAGATGACTTTTACCCCATATCGCTGTACGGGAAGGACGACATTGTCGATGACGGTTGGGCGTTGATCAATTCCCATCATATCTGGAACACTAAACCCATAAATATCAGCGTCAATAATCCCAACGCGCTTGCCTAAACGGGCCAAAGCAGTAGCCAAGTTGACTGTAACGGTTGATTTCCCTACGCCACCTTTACCACTGGTAATTGCGATAAAGCTAACCCCGGACTCCTTCGATAGGAGGGGAGATATTGCTCCTGCTGCAGGCTGCCCGCCTCTTAATTTGGCTGTTAAGGCTGCACGCTCTTGGTCTGTCATCGATCCGAAGCGCACATCGACTTCCGTTGCACCAAGCGCTTTGATTGCATTTTCTACGTCTTCCTGGATTTTTACTTTTAATGGGCATCCTTGGATGGTTAAAATCACATCAAGGCTGACCTTTGTTCCGTCTATTTGAATATTGCGAACCATATTAAGCTCAACAACACTTTTATGAAGTTCTGGATCCTCCACCCCGCGCAAAGCTTCTAATATTTGCTCGTTCGTAATCATGGTTTTTCCCTCTTCCCCTAGTGAAATTTGTCCCAAAATTTATTATAACATAACTAATCGATAATAAACTTGGAATCGGGTACAGTTTCCCCTGAATAATAACGAAGAATTCCCTGATAGATCGCGTTGGCCATACTTTTTTGATACTCTTTATCAGACAACTTCGCTGCTTCTCCCGGGTTAGACAAGAAACCTACTTCCACTAAAGCAGAAGGCATACTTACGTTATTTAGAATATACATGTCCTTCTTTTTCTTGGCGTGTCGATCGGTATTTTTTAAGTTGGTTTTAATCTCATCCTGTATGAGATAAGCGAGCAAAGCGTTCTCTTTAATTAAGGGATTATAGAAGGTTTGCGCTCCGTACCATCTGGGCGAGGGAATTGCATTCAGATGGATGCTAACGGTGAGGTCTGCCCCACTTTCATTGATTAATTTCACCCTCTTATGGATATCCTCCCGCTTCATTTGTCGCAATTTCCCCGTTGCTAAATCCTCGTCCGTTTCTCTTGTCATAATCACAAGCGCTCCCGCTTGCTGAAGGAATTCCCTTAAGTACAGTGAAATCGTAAGCGCGACATCCTTTTCCACGATCCCACTTTTGCTGACGGCACCGCCATCAAAACCGCCATGCCCCGGATCCACCGCAATAATGGCTCCCGAAAGCGGCAAAGACCACGCTGTCCAGGTTTCATTCTTAGGAAACTCATAGGTAAAGATAGAGACTAATAAAAGGAATGCTGCGAGCCAAAGCATCGCTGTTCGTTTTTTGGCCATATCGACACCACCCGTCCAAAGTTTGTCCTTAACATACTATGGGACAAAGGTTCGGGATATGACATGGGGGTGTAAAGGAATTTTTCGCGAAAGCACTACATCAGGCGAAGCTTTCGCTGCTTTTCTCCATAGATAATTCCCTTGCGAAACCACTGGTTGCTCAGGTCTTCGGCGATGATTGTGATTGAGTAAATATCATTTTCTCGAAGATATTGGTACAATTGATGCTTTCCTCCAAGTTCAGCTAATTTGCTATGGAGGTCCGTTGCAAAGACTTCAACGATCCCCTCTACGGACTTCCCATCCAGCCTTAGCTTGCTTGCTTCAATCCCCATAGCAAAAGAATCAATTACCGTATCTCCCAGGTATTCTTCGGCAACGAATTTTTGCAAAAAAGAAAGGTGATGGATACTCCCTTTTACTACTTTATTGTAATAATCGTTAAGTTCCTTGTTATCAATCCCATGCATAGCCTTCTTTTTTAATATGCTGTTTCTATCTGCTGCTTTTTGTTCCAATGAAATGACATTATTCTCCATGTTGTTATCACCTAGTCATGCTTTTCTTCCCATTGTGTCATCTTCACGAGGAATTCATACATTCAAAAAGTAGACTTTTGCTTTTCCTTTTCCTTGGGTATTGCGCGTTCGCAAAAAAAACAGCCCGACCCATCGGGGCCGAGCTGCATTTTCTTCTCTATTAACGCTTGGAGAACTGAGGTGCGCGACGAGCTGCTTTAAGACCGTATTTCTTACGCTCTTTCATACGAGGGTCGCGAGTTAGGAAGCCTGCTCTCTTAAGAGAACCACGGCTCTCTGGATCAGCTTGCAATAATGCACGAGAGATCCCGTGACGAATTGCACCAGCTTGTCCAGTTGTTCCGCCACCACGAACGTTAACAAGTATATCGTACTTGCCAACAGTTTCAGTTAATACAAGTGGTTGCTTAACGATTAATTTTAATACTTCTAAACCACCGAAGTATTCATCCATCTCACGCTTGTTAATGACAACGCGTCCGTCACCAGGTACAAGGCGCACACGTGCTACAGAGTGCTTGCGACGTCCAGTTCCGTAATATTGTACTTGTGCCACGAAATGAAACCTCCTTTAATACTTAACCGCGAATTTCCAGTACTTCTGGTTTTTGAGCTTCATGTGGATGCTGAGCTCCTGCATATACCTTAAGCTTAGTAGCAAGTTGACGTCCAAGGCGATTCTTAGGAAGCATGCCCTTAACAGCCAATTCTAACATTCTTTCAGGTTTCTTAGCGATCATTTCACTTGCAGTGAAAGTCTTCAATCCGCCTGGATGTAAGCTATGGAAGTAATACTTCTTATCGCTTAACTTATTTCCAGTTAGTTTAATCTTTTCTGCATTGATAACGATAACGAAATCACCAGTGTCAACATGTGGTGTAAATTCAGGCTTGTTCTTACCACGTAGAACTGAAGCTACTTGACTTGCAAGACGACCAAGTGTCTGGCCTTCCGCATCAACAACATACCATTTGCGTTCTACTTCATTAGGCTTAGCCATATATGTGGTACGCATCGATTTCCCTCCTAGTCTTTCAGTAAATCATTTTTAAATAGAAATATCGTCTGAACATCTATTCTAAATCCCGGGGAACGTGGGAAACGGAATTTATGAATAACCAAAGAATATCTTACTTCAATTACGAATCAGAGTCAAGAAAAAAACAACGGTCCCCGGCGTTTTTTCAATATTTGACTTCCCACAAAGTCAACCCTTGTGGTGGTGCCGTGGGACCAGCAGCGGTGCGGTCGCATGCGTGGAGGATGTCCCGAACACGATCCGGTTCCCACTCCCCTGTGCCAACTTTTACTAGCGTTCCTGTCATAATCCTTACCATATTATACAAGAATCCGTTGCCGCGAAAGCTCAGCCACAACTTACCCTCATCGTGCTGCTCTAGCGAAATATCATAGACTTCCCGTACCTTGTCTTCGACATCGGTCTTGATTGAACAAAAGGAGGTGAAATCATGTTCGCCAATTAGATAGCTGGCCGCTATCCTCATAGCCTCGATAGAAAGCGGATGAGGAACATGCCAGGAATAGCGGCGATGAAAAACATCGGGGAAAGGCCGATTCATGAGACAATAACGGTAGGTTTTCTCCAAAACATCAAACCTGGCATGAAAATCGTCAGAAACCTCCTCAGCTTCCCAAACAACGATGTCATTGGGGAGTTTGGTGGCAAAGGCATAGGGCCATTTGTGGACAGGGATGGAACAGGCAGTACGAAAGTGAAATACTTGCCCGCGTGCATGCACACCCGCGTCAGTCCGTCCTGAAGCATAGATCGTCGTCCGTTCTTTGGCGATCTGCTCAATCGCCTCTTCGATCAGCTGTTGCACCGTCAAAGCATTGCTCTGAACCTGATAGCCAGCATAATCGGTTCCATCATAGCTGACCTTGCATTTGATTTTGCGATATATCTTTGCCATTGCGATCCCTCACCATAGCTTGATTAAAAAGAATAAAGCGACCAATATAATAACGATCACTAGAAATACTCCATCTGTCCTCGTCCAGGCCAACTCCCTTAATTTGGTCCGTCCGATCGCCCCGCGGTATCCCCTAGCTTCCATGGCTAAAGCCAATTCTTCCGCACGCCGGAATGCACTGACAAACAAAGGAATTAACAAGGGAACTAGCGCCTGTGTCCGCTTAACCAGTCCCCCGCTATCGAAATACGCTCCGCGCGACATCTGTGCCTTCATAATCTTATCCATTTCCTCAAGCAAGGTGGGAATAAAGCGCAGGGCGATCGACATCATCATCGCCAAATCATGGGCGGGAAATCCAAACCTTGTAGCCGGTTGTAAGAGCCGTTCAATCCCATCTGTCAGATCGAGTGGTGAAGTCGTTAAGGTAAGCAGAGAAGCCATGACAATCAACACGATTAGTCGGACAGAAATTAGGATAGCCTGCCGGACCCCTTCCTCATATACGGTAATCCATTTCCACTCCCATACAATATTCCCACCCTTAGTCATGAAAACATGCACGAGTACAGTCAATAAGATCAACCAGATGATGGGTTTAAGAGAGCGGAACAGATAAGTAAGTGAAATCCTTGAGGCAAAAAGAGATAGTAAGGTAAACCCGATTAAGAAAAGATAAGTCCTCGGTTCATCCGCCAAGAAAATTAGGAATACAAATAAGAGCGTAAATAACAGCTTGGAACGTGGATCTAACCGATGTACAAAGGATCTACCAGGGATATATTGACCAATGGGGATACGGGATAAGAAATTCACCTTTTTCCCCCTTTACTCATGGCTCTCTTCCGCAATTCTTTCTCCAATTCTTCGATTTGAAAAATATTCGTAGGAAGCGGCGAGGTCAGATTTTTATTCAGTTCTATAATAAACTGGGTGATCTCAGGCAAATCTAATCCCATCCCCTGTAGCTCGGCCTCTCTGGAAAACACCTCCGTGGGCGTCCCATCAAGTGCGATGCCTCCATCCTTCATGACAATAATTCGGTCCGCATAACGCGCAGCGTCTTCCATATTGTGCGTGACAAGGATGGTCGTCCAATTCTCCGCTTTATGAAGCTTATATAACCTTTGCAGAATTTCCCGTTTTCCTTGCGGATCAAGTCCAGCTGTCGGCTCGTCTAGTACGACAACCTCTGGCTTTAAGGCCAATACTCCAGCCATTGCCACCCTCCGCATTTGACCGCCGCTAAGAGCTAGAGGAGATTGATTTTTAAATGTTTCATAGTCAAGTTTAACAAAAGCCATCGCTTCCTTCACGCGGGTACGAATCAGCTCAGGGGGGAAATCAAAGTTCGTAGGGCCAAAGGAAATATCCTTTTCGACGGTTTCCTCGAACAACTGATATTCCGGGTACTGAAAAAGAAGCCCTACTTTTCTCCGAAGGTCCCTTAGCCGAGCTTTTCCTTTGGGGGTAATTTTCACATTGCCTACGATCACTTCACCAGAGGTTGGTTTCAACAACCCATTGAAATGCTGAATTAACGTAGATTTCCCGGAACCTGTCTGGCCGATAATCGCGGTAAAGCTTCCGGAAGGGATTTGCAGATCAATCGGGCCAAGGGCGTGCCGTTCAAAAGGGGTACCCAGCGCATAAGTATGCTTCAAACTATTCACAATAATTTCCATAGGCATTCCACCAGTTCTTCCTGTTGCCAGATCCCTTCGGGAATCGGAATCCCTTTCGCTCGCAAGCGATGGGCCATCTCAACGGAAAAAGGAACATCAAGATTTCTATTTTTCAGCTCACTTATATGTTGAAAGACCTCTTCTGGAGGTCCTTCCAAGGCAATTTCACCGTGATCCATTACGATAATCCGATCTGCATGCAGTGACTCTTCCAAATAGTGAGTAATATTTACGATCGTAAATCCTTCATTATGCAAGTCTTTCGTTGTCGCCAATAATTCTTTTCGGCCCATCGGATCTAGCATTGAAGTACTCTCATCAAGCACAATCACCTTGGGGCGCATCGCCAGGATGCCGGCAATGGCCACTCGCTGCTTTTGTCCGCCGGAGAGCCGATGGGGCTCATAATCCCTAAACGATGTCATTGAAACCTGTTTTAGGGCCAAATCGATCCGCTGGATCATCTCCTCGCGTGGTAGTCCCATATTTTCCAAACCAAAGGCCACATCATCATAAACCGTTGGAGCGACAAACTGATTGTCGGGGTTTTGAAAGACAATTCCTACTGTTTGGCGAATCTTCCAGATTTCTGAGGGTTCCCTTGTATCCTGGCCACTCACCTGTACCTCTCCGTCCGTTGGGAGAAGTAGACCATTCATCAGCTTAGCCAAAGTTGATTTACCTGATCCATTGTGACCAATGATGGTTAGGAATTCTCCGGAATGGATCATCAAATCAATATTCTTGAGAACCATATCTTTCTCGGGATAGGCAAAACTAACATTATTAAAGGTAATTAAGGGATCCATGGCTCCTCCCTTGTGGATGATTTTTAATGTAGCTCTTTTTTAAAATGTTGCGGGGTTAGCAAATAAGGGTAGGATTTACCTCTATTCTTATAGAAGTTTAAAAGTCAGGTTCAATAAAGGGAGAAAATACCCTTATCAAGCGCAAATTGGTATTTACAACCGATTATTTGCGTGATAAGAGAACATTCTACCCTTATTTAGGAACTTTTTAACCCCAAATATAAAATAGTGGAAAAAACTGCCCTTACTTTTAAAGAATTAGCCCAACCACACCTTGAAATCCGCTAAAATGCAAAAAAAAAGGGCACAGAATCAGAATCCAGGAAAAACCCAAGATTCTGCCCCACCCTTTTCTCCAGACATTATACGAGCTCCAAATATACCATAGGTGCACCGTCTCCACGGCGAGGCCCAAGCTTAAGAATACGAGTATATCCGCCATTACGCTCAGCATAACGTGGAGCAATATCTGCAAATAATTTTTGGACAGCATCCTGTCCGCTTTCAACATCCGCTACTTCATTACGAACAAAAGCAGAAACTTGACGACGAGCATGCAAATCCCCACGCTTAGCTAAAGTGATTAGCTTTTCAGCGATGCTTCTCAATTCTTTTGCTTTTGTTTCAGTCGTTTCAATGCGCTCATTTATAAACAAATCCGTTACTAAGTCACGGAACAATGCTTTACGAGCGGAAGATCTGCGGCCTACTTTAGAATATGCCATTTAGATTCCCTCCCCTTAACACAACGTTATTAATCATCATTTCGTAAAGAAAGACCAAGCTCGGCAAGCTTCTCTTGAACTTCCTCCAAGGATTTACGTCCAAGGTTGCGTACCTTCATCATGTCTTCTTCAGATTTCATTGTTAACTCTTGAACTGTATTTATACCAGCACGCTTCAAGCAATTATAAGAACGAACAGAAAGGTCGAGTTCTTCGATGGTCATCTCTAGAACCTTCTCCTTCTTATCCTCTTCTTTTTCAACCATGATTTCGGCTTCCTTAGCTTCATCAGTTAAACCGACAAACAGGTTTAGGTGTTCTGTCATGATTTTTGCGCCAAGGCTAACCGCTTCTTCAGGTCGAATGCTTCCGTCTGTCCAGACTTCCAGCGTTAGCTTATCGTAGTTCGTCACTTGACCAACACGAGTATTCTCCACCTGGTAGTTGACGCGTGAAATCGGCGTATAGATAGAGTCAATAGGAATGACACCGATCGGTTGATCAGGATCCTTGTTTTGATCCGCCGCAACATATCCTCGGCCACGATCAGCCTTCATCCGGATATGCAAGCGTGCATCGTCCTCTAACGTGGCAATGTATAGATCCGGGTTAAGAATTTCTACATCGCTGTCCGCACGGATATCACCAGCTGTAACCACTCCGCCGCCTTCAGCATCAATCTCAAGATACTTCACCTCATCAGAGTGAATCTTGATGGAGAGCTTCTTCAGATTCAGAATGATCTGCGTGGTGTCTTCGACAACACCTTCAATGGTAGAAAATTCATGCAAAACGCCATCAATTTGAACACTGGTGACAGCAGCACCAGGCAAAGATGAAAGCAATATGCGACGTAAGGAGTTCCCTAATGTTGTTCCATAACCACGTTCAAGCGGTTCCACTACGAACCTTCCATAGGTTGCATCTGAATTTACTTCTACTATTTCTATTTTAGGCTTTTCGATTTCGATCATATACAAACCCTCCTTCAAACGTCGAAAATTCCGGTAGCGAAATTTAAGGGACCTTCAAAGGCTCACCCGAACCTTTGTAGGCAAGTGATCCAGACAAATCCCCACAACCGGAATTCCCCTTCAGCGGTTACCAAGTATCGCAACCCAAGCTTGATTACCCGTTCCTATGATTTTGTGCGCGCAAAAAATGCACTCCCTGAAACCATTATTGACAGGTAATTCTATCTTTAAACTACAAACTTGCGAAAAACCGCGAGATTAGACACGACGACGTTTTGGCGGACGGCAACCGTTATGAGGAATAGGAGTCACGTCTTTAATCATATTGACTTCCAATCCAGCGGCTTGTAAAGAACGGATAGCAGCTTCGCGACCAGATCCTGGTCCCTTAACAGTAACCTCAACAGCCTTCATACCGTGTTCCATTGCTGTCTTAGCAGCTTGTTCAGCAGCCATTTGAGCAGCAAACGGAGTGCTCTTACGAGACCCTTTGAAACCTAGTCCACCTGCACTAGCCCAAGAGATGGTGTTCCCATGTGGGTCAGTGATGGTAACGATAGTGTTATTGAAAGTAGAACGAATATGCGCTACACCGGACTCAATATTTTTTCTGTCACGACGTTTGGTACGAGTAACAGCAGTCTTTCTTTTAGCCAAGTTTTAGACCTCCCTTACTTCTTCTTATTCGCGATGGTACGACGAGGACCTTTGCGAGTTCTTGCATTCGTCTTCGTACGTTGTCCACGAACTGGCAAGCTACGACGATGACGAACCCCACGGAAAGAACCAATCTCGATCAAACGCTTGATGTTTAGAGAAATTTCACGACGAAGATCCCCTTCAACCTTCAAGTTTTTGTCGATATATTCACGAAGCTTACCGATTTCATCCTCTGTAAGATCGCGCACACGAGTTTGTTCGCTGATTCCAGTGGTCTCCAAAATCTTTCTTGCAGTATTACGTCCAATACCAAAAATATAAGTTAAACCAACTTCCACACGCTTTTCACGTGGCAAGTCAACTCCCGCGATACGGGCCATGGTGCGACACCTCCTTTTGAATTACCCTTGTCTTTGCTTATGCTTTGGATTTTCACAAATAACCATTACTTTCCCTTTGCGGCGAATGATTTTGCATTTTTCGCAAATGGGCTTTACGGATGGTCTTACTTTCACGTTAATAACCTCCTCTGTTGCTTCTGCCGCAACCTTGCGTAACTCCTTATCAAGTACACTACAACTCTTCAGAATCCAGCTTTGATCTTATTTAAAGCGATAAGTGATCCGACCTCTAGTCAAATCGTATGGCGATAACTCAACTGTGACTTTGTCACCAGGAAGAATTCGAATGAAATGCATGCGGATCTTCCCTGAAACATGCGCTAGTACTTTATGACCGTTTTCCAGTTCAACACGAAACATGGCATTTGGTAGCGGCTCAATAACCGTACCTTCTACTTCAATTACATCATCCTTTGCCATAGGCACTACTCTCCTTTGCTTTGTATTTCAAGCATCTCTTCTGCAAATTTATTCATTGCGTATCGCAGCTTGCTGTTTGTCACTCGTCCTGTATCCAACAGGCTTTTGCGAACGTCCTGGGATACAAAATCGATAAACTTCAAGTGAAGGATATTCTTCTTTTTAGGACGGTCGAATTTGCGTTTATCCCCATCGGCGAGCCAGACAAATTTATCGTCTAATTGCTTGACTACAATTGCGTATTTATCTTTGTCACGTCCTTGGGTAATTTGCACAACCTGCCCGACCCAGGAAGGGCGCACTTCAGAATCTTTCACCATAGATCACCTACGCTAGGCCTTTGTCAAGATTTCATAACCATCTTCCGTGATCGCAATCGTATGCTCGTAGTGGGCACACAAGGATTTGTCTACGGTAACAACCGTCCAATTATCCTGTAATGTGCGCACATATCTTTCACCTGCATTGACCATCGGTTCCACCGCTAACACCATTCCGGGCTTCAACTTGGGCCCTCTGCCGGGTGGTCCGTAATTTGGAATTTGTGGGTCTTCATGCAGATGACGTCCAATCCCATGTCCAACGTATTCCCTTACGATTGAGAAACCAGCGGCTTCTACGTAAGTTTGAATCGCGTGAGAGATATCAGACAATCGAGCACCCGGAAGAGCTTGCTCCAACCCCTTATACAGTGACTGTTCCGTAACATCCATCAGCCGTTTGGCTTCGTCCGTTATCGAACCCACCGCATAAGTCCACGCAGAATCTCCATGATATCCGTGTACTTCTGCTCCAATATCGAGAGTAACAATATCTCCGTCTTGAAGTACACGTTTGCCAGGGATGCCATGAACCAATTCCTCGTTCACAGAAATACAAATGCTTCCGGAGAATCCACCATAGCCTTTAAAGGATGGGATCGCACCCATACTTCGGATGAATTTCTCAGCAGTTTCATCCAGTTCCTTGGTGGTGATACCCGGTTTCAAATGCTTAGCCAGTTCTTGATGAGTTAAAGCAACGATTCGGCCAGCCTCTCGCATTATCTCCAGCTCAGCTTTCGACTTGCAAATGATCATTATGCTTGACCCCTCAAAAGAGAAGCTATATCTTCAAAAACAGTGCCAATTTCTTGTTCGCCATTAATATTTCTTAAGAGACCTTTTTCCCCATAATACTTTAATAATGGAACGGATTGTTCAATATTGACATCCAAGCGAGTGGCAACCGTTTTTTCATTATCATCATCACGTTGGTAGAGCTCTCCACCACATTTGTCACATTTTCCTTCCTCTTTTGGAGGGTTATAGATGACGTGGTATGTCGATCCACACTGACGGCAAATCCGACGGCCCGTTAATCTGGCGAGAAGAGATTCTCTATTTACATCAATATTGATGACATGATCAATTTTACGTCCGAGCTCTTGCAATGTTTGGTCTAATGCTTCAGCTTGCGCGACAGTTCTTGGAAATCCATCCAAAAGAAATCCTGTACTACAATCAGCTTTTCCTAAGCGTTCCCGAACAATACCAATAACCACATGATCCGGAACGAGCTGTCCCGCATCCATATAAGTTTTAGCCAGTTTACCCATTTCCGTTTGTTCTTTCACTGCTGCACGAAACATATCACCGGTTGAGATATGAGGAATCTTAAACTCCTCGACGATCCGTTCAGCTTGTGTACCTTTTCCAGCACCAGGTAGTCCCATCAGTAAGATGTTCACTCTTTATCCCCGTCCTTCTTTAAAGATAAGCAACTACTTAATAAAGCCTTTATAATGACGCTTTATTAATTGACTGTCGATTTGTTTCATCGTATCTAATACTACACCAATTACAATCAGTAAGGAAGTTCCACCAATCTGTACGGACTGCGGTAAATTACTCAACGTAGTGAAAACGACAGGGAGCACGGAAACCGCAGCTAAGAAAATGGATCCTACCAATGTAAGACGGTTTAGAGTACGAGTGATAAATTCAACCGTTGCTTTACCCGGACGAATACCAGGAATATATCCTCCGTTTTTCTTCATATTGTCTGCCATTTGCATCGGATTGATCTGTACAAATGTGTAGAAATAAGTGAATCCAATAATCAATAAAACATAAAGGACCATTCCTATTGGAGCGCGGTAATCAAAGTTTCTGATGATCCAGTCCGCGATCTGATTTCCAGCCCAAAAGTTAGCTACCGTAGGCGGGAATACAATCAGTGAAATCGCAAAGATCACGGGCATTACCCCTGCTGCATTAACCTTTAATGGAATATGAGTGGATTGTCCTCCGTACATTCTGCGTCCTACAACACGTTTCGCATACTGTACAGGAACTTTCCGAATCCCTTGTTGAATATAGATAACTCCAACAACAATGGCAATAAGAACTAATAGGATGACAAGTAATTTAACGATGTGGAGGAAGATTGCTTCCCCTGCATTGTGAAATTCAGCAGCATAGATGGACCGAACACCATCTGGAATACTGGCGATAATCCCCGCCGTAATGATAATGGAAATCCCATTACCAATTCCATATTCCGTAATTTGTTCACCCAACCACATGAGAAAAGCAGTTCCAGCCGTCAAAGTTAGGGCAATCAAGGCATACGTAGTAAATGTCGGATCAATGACAAGTCCGGGATAGAGTCGATTAAACCCAATCGACAAACCAATAGCCTGTATCAACCCAAGAAGTACTGTACCATACCTTGTAAATTGTCCAATCTTTCGGCGACCTGCTTCACCTTCTTTAGACCATTGCGTAAACCTTGGCACTACATCCATCGATAGCAACTGCATTATAATTGATGCAGTGATATAGGGCATAATCCCCATTGCAAATACAGAAAAGTTCTTTAATGCACCACCAGAAAACGTATTGAGAAACCCGAAGATATTATTTTGTTCTCCAAAGGATTCTAATGCCGCTACGTTGATATTCGGGACCGGGACGAAACTCCCTATCCTAAAGACGACGAGCATCAAGAGGGTGAAGATCACCTTCCGACGCAAGTCGCCGACTTTCAAAATATTTGAGATGGTGGAAAACATTAAATCACCTCAGTTTTACCGCCAGCAGCCTCAATCTTTTCAACGGCAGTTTGAGAGAATTTGTTGGCCTTAACAGTTAAGGATACGTTGATTTCTCCGTTGCCTAGAATTTTCACTCCATCATTCAAGCTGCTAATTACTCCTGTTTCCAAAAGTAATTCTGGAGTAACTTCTGTATTCGCCTCAAAGCGATTTAACGCGTCGAGATTAACAATCGTATATTCTACGCGGTTCGGATTGGTAAATCCACGCTTTGGCAAACGGCGATACAATGGATTCTGTCCACCCTCAAATCCTGGACGAACTCCACCACCGGAACGTGCGTTTTGACCTTTGTGACCACGTCCTGCAGTTTTACCCCATCCAGAACTAGTTCCGCGACCTACACGTTTGCGTTCCTTACGGGATCCTTCGGCTGGCTTCAATTCATGTAGTTTCATGGTCGCACCTCCTCTTACGAATCTTAATCTATATTACGCTTGTTCTTTTACTTCAACCAAATGACTTACTTTGTCAACCATCCCGCGAGTTGCGGCGTTGTCTTCTTTGACAACGGTTTGATGGAGTTTACGAAGACCTAATGCTTGAACGGTAGCTTTTTGATCCTGTGTGCGACCAATCAAGCTTCTTTTGAGGGTGATCTGCAATTTTGCCATGTTTTATCCCTCCTATTTTAGAATTTCAGCTACTGTCTTACCGCGTAATTTTGCAACTTGCTCAGGTGTTTTTAAGCGGCTAAGACCTTCGAGGGTAGCATTCACCATATTGATTGGGTTGTTTGTTCCAAGTGATTTCGTCAAGATATCACCCACACCAGATAGTTCAAGTACCGCACGAACAGGTCCGCCTGCGATAACTCCAGTACCAGGCGCTGCAGGCTTGATCAAAACATGACCAGCTCCGAAACGGCCAGATACCTGGTGAGGAATGGTAGTCCCTCTCAATGGAATTTTGATTAGATTTTTCTTTGCATCATCAATCGCTTTACGAATCGCGTCAGGTACTTCAGAGGCTTTCCCCATTCCAGCACCTACGTGTCCTTGGCGATCTCCAACTACTACAAGTGCACTAAAGCTGAAACGGCGTCCACCTTTTACTACTTTAGCTACACGGTTAATCGCAACAACTTTTTCTTCTAGTTCCAAACCGGTAGGATCGATACGCATATATGTCCCTCCTTTATTTCAGCATTAAAACTTCAATCCAGCTTCACGAGCAGCTTCAGCTAGAGCCTGCACACGTCCATGATACAGGTAGCCTCCACGGTCAAAGACAACTTCTTCGATTCCTTTTTCTTGCGCTCTTTTTGCTACTAATGCACCAACGGATTTTGCAGCTTCAACGTTTCCGCCGTTTTCAATATTTCCTTTTAGCTCAGGATCTACTGTAGAAGCAGATGCAAGAGTAGTTCCGGTTGCATCATCGATTACTTGTGCATAGATGTGCTTAGAGGAACGGAATACGTTCAAACGAGGACGTACAGCAGTTCCTTGTAACTTGTTACGAACGCGAAGATGTCTCTTCTTTCTGATCTTATTTTTATCTTGTTTCGTAATCATCTGTAGTCACTCCTTTCTTAGGCAGCCTTAGCCTTACTTCTTCTTACCAGTTTTACCTTCTTTACGGCGTACACGTTCACCTTGATAACGAATCCCTTTACCTTTGTAAGGTTCAGGCAGACGTACAGAGCGAATTTCAGCAGCCATTTGACCTACACGTTCTTTATTAATCCCTTTAACGATGATTTGAGTTGGAGCTGGAACTTCAAACTCAATTCCTTCTTCAGGAAGGATCTCTACAGGATGTGATTTACCAACACTTAACGTTAACTTGTTACCGGACTTCGCAGCACGATATCCAACCCCTACCATTTCAAGGGTTTTCGCATAACCATTGGTTACACCTTCAACCATGTTTGCAAGTACGCTTCTAGTTGTTCCATGGAGTGCGCGATGAACCTTGTTGTCAGAAGGACGTTCTACAGTTAGTTCGCCTTCTGTTTGGTTGATCGTTAACTCTTTGCTGAATTGTCTAGAAAGCTGACCTTTTGGTCCTTTCACTGTTACTAAGTTATCATCGACAGTAACGGTTACCCCCGCAGGGATCGTTACTGGTTTTTTACCAATACGTGACATTCATTACACCTCCGTTCTGGTTGTATCTAAATTACCAAACGTACGCTAAGACTTCTCCGCCCACTTGTGCCTGACGAGCTACCTTGTCAGTTACAACACCTTGACTGGTGGAAAGAATCGCGATTCCAAGTCCGCCAAGTACACGAGGTACTTCACTTCCCTTCGCATAAACGCGAAGCCCTGGCTTACTAATTCTTTTTAGTCCAGTGATTACTGGTTCGCTATCTGGACCATATTTCAAAAACACACGGATAATACCTTGCTTATTATCATCGATAAACTCTACATCACGCACGAAACCTTCGTCCTTAAGGATTCTTGCAATTTCCTTCTTCACGTTGGAAGCAGGCAATTCAAGCTTTTCGTGACGAGCCATATTCGCATTACGGATGCGAGTTAGCATATCAGCAATAGGATCTGTCATGGTCATATCTAAAAACCTCCTTCCCTAAATCGGGGTTTACCAACTAGCTTTTTTCACTCCGGGAAGTTGGCCTTTGTAAGCCAATTCGCGGAAGCAGATACGGCAAAGTTTAAATTTACGCAGTACGGAATGCGGACGTCCACAACGCTCGCAGCGAGTATATGCACGAACTTGGTACTTCGGATTCCGTTGTTGCTTAATTACCATTGCTTTTTTTGCCACTGTTTTCCCTCCTCATTTGAGAAATTGGGATCTATTTTCTGAAAGGCATGCCCAATTGAGTTAATAATTCACGAGCCTCTTCATCTGTCTTTGCAGTCGTTACAAATACGATGTCCATCCCACGGATTTGATCTACCTTATCATAATCAATCTCTGGGAAGATTAATTGTTCTTTAAGACCTAATGTGTAGTTTCCACGTCCGTCGAAAGCCTTGTCAGATACTCCGCGGAAGTCACGTACACGTGGTAGAGATACATTAAATAGCTTATCAACGAAGAAGAACATGCGGTCACCGCGAAGGGTTACCTTTGCACCGATTGGCATTCCTTCACGAAGACGGAAGCCAGCGATAGATTTCTTCGCACGAGTTACAACTGGTTTTTGACCAGCAATTGCTTGTAAGTCTGCAACAGCACTATCTAATACTTTAGGATTGGCAACTGCAGCTCCAACACCCATGTTGATGACGATCTTTTCAAGCTTAGGCACTTCCATGATATTTTTGTATCCGAACTTTGCCATCAATGCTGGAACAACTTTATCCTTATATACATCATACAATCTAGATGCCATTTATTGGCCCTCCTTTCTCACCTGACTACTTATCGATCACTTCGCCAGATTTTTTCGCGTAACGCACTTTTTTACCATTCTCTAAAACTTTATATCCGATGCGAGTTGGTTCATCGCTCTTTGGATCTACGATCATCACGTTAGATGCATGAATTGCTGCTTCTTTCGTTACAATTCCACCTTGTGGGTTGGTTGGGTTAGGCTTGGTGTGTTTCTTCACCATGTTAACTCCTTCAACAAGCACGCGGTTTGTCTTTGGAAATGCAGCAAGAATACGTCCTTTTTTACCTTTATCTTTACCTGTGATCACAACAACGGTATCACCGGTTTTTACATGAAGTTTATTTTGAGACATGAGGGCACCTCCTTGTCATTCAAGCTTTCAATTTCTATAAATTATAGAACTTCAGGAGCAAGTGAAATGATCTTCATGAAGTCCTTTTCGCGTAGTTCACGAGCAACAGGTCCGAAAATACGAGTACCACGAGGGCTCTTGTCGTCTCTCACGATTACTGCTGCGTTCTGATCAAATTTGATATATGAACCATCTGTACGACGGGCACCAAACTTAGTACGAACAACTACTGCTTTTACTACATCACCCTTCTTGACAACGCCACCGGGTGTAGCGGATTTCACAGAACAAACAATAATATCACCGATGTTAGCAGTTTTACGGCCTGTTCCACCTAAAACCTTAATACACATTAATTCTTTTGCACCAGAGTTATCTGCTACAGCTAAACGCGTTTGCGCTTGTATCATCTATAGTCCCTCCTTTCGGATTTAAAAGTAATCCGGTCAAGTTAGATAATTACCGCTTCTTCAACAATCTTCACTAGACGGAAGCGCTTATCCTTGGATAACGGACGAGTTTCCATAATAAGAACACGGTCGCCAATCTTGGCTTGGTTGTTTTCATCATGTGCCTTAAACTTCTTGGAATACTTTACACGCTTACCGTATAGAGGATGCTTTTTATAGGTTTCAACTAAAACCACGATGGTTTTATCCATTTTATCGCTAACGACTTTACCTACCAGTTCTTTACGAGCATTACGTTCCACTTTTGAAAGACCTCCTCTCTTTACGATTAACCGATTCCTAATTCACGTTCGCGAAGAACGGTTTTCGCCTTGGCGATCGACTTGCGTACCTTGCTGATACTTGCAGGGTTATCAAGTTGTCCTGTAGCCAATTGGAAGCGGAGGTTAAAAAGCTCTTCTTTTAAAGAATTAACCTTTTGTTCGATCTCTGCAGTGGTTAAATTGCGGAAGTCTTTAGCTTTCATTTGCTTCACCACCCACTTCTTCTCGTTTAACGAACTTACATTTGATTGGAAGCTTATGCATAGCTAAGCGCATAGCTTCACGAGCTGTTTCTTCAGGTACACCAGCAAGTTCAAACAATACCTTGCCAGGTTTAACTGCAGCCACCCAGGATTCAGGAGAACCTTTACCACTACCCATACGAACTTCAAGAGGTTTCTTAGTTAGTGGCTTATCTGGGAAAATTTTAATCCAAACTTTACCGCCACGACGAATGAAACGAGTCATAGCAATACGAGCAGCCTCGATTTGACGGTTTGTAATATAAGCCGGTTCGAGAGCTTGTAGACCATACTCACCAAAAGCAACGGTTGTGCCGCCTTTGGCAATACCTTTCAAGTCAATATGATGCTGCTTACGGTGTTTTACGCGCTTAGGTATCAACATGATTACTGCTCTCCTTCCTCAGCGGATTTCTTCGCTTTGGTTGGAAGTACTTCCCCGCGATAGATCCATACTTTTACCCCAATGCGACCATAGGTAGTATGAGCTTCAGCTGTTCCATAATCAATGTCCGCACGAAGAGTGTGTAGAGGAACAGTTCCTTCACTATACCCTTCAGAACGGGCAATATCAGCTCCACCCAAACGTCCACTTACCATAGTTTTGATTCCTTTTGCTCCAGCTCTCATTGTTCTTTGAAGAGCTTGCTTTTGAGCACGACGGAATGATACACGATTTTCTAATTGACGAGCAATATTTTCAGCAACAAGAGTTGCATTGGTATCCGCATTCTTAATTTCAGTGATATTGATGTGAACGCGTTTGCCGGTCATTTGCGCAAGGGTTTTACGAAGATTTTCAACTTCGGAACCACCCTTACCGATTACCATACCAGGCTTTGCTGTATGGATATTTACATTCAAACGATTCGCTGCACGTTCGATTTCGATGGAAGCAACCGCTGCATCTTTCAAACGATTCTTTAAGAAGTCACGAACCTGGATGTCTTCATGAAGAAGATTAGCGTATTCTTTATCATTCGCATACCATTTGGATTCCCAGTCACGAATGATACCGACGCGTAATCCGATCGGGTTTACTTTCTGACCCATACTTTATCCCTCCTTATTTCTCAGATACAACTACAGTGATGTGGCTAGTACGCTTGTTGATTCTGCTTGCGCGACCCATCGCACGAGGACGGAAACGCTTCAGAGTAGCCCCTTCATCCACAAAGATTTGTTCGATAACCAAAGAATTTGGTTCCATTTCGTAATTGTGTTCAGCATTTGCGATCGCAGATTTCAAAAGTTTTTCAACTACTGGCGAAGCAGCTTTTGGTGTGTGAGCAAGGATCGCTAATGCCTCTCCCACTTTCTTACCTCTGATCAAGTCCACCACCAGACGAACCTTACGAGGAGCAATGCGGATGTTTCTTGCAACAGCTTTCGCTTCCATGACTGAACCTCCTCTCTTACCTTGTCGGAATTAATTAGCGTTTCTTCGTTTTCTTCTCATCATAGTCATGCCCCTTGTACGTACGAGTTGGAGCAAATTCACCCAACTTATGTCCAACCATATCCTCCGTTACATATACAGGCACATGCTTACGTCCATCATAAACCGCAAAAGTATGACCTACAAATTGCGGGAAAATTGTAGAACGGCGAGACCAAGTTTTGATAACTTTCTTATCTCCCTTTGCGTCTTGCTCTTCTACCTTCTTCATTAGGTGATCATCAACAAAAGGCCCTTTTTTCAGGCTGCGTCCCATAGTAGAACCTCCCTTCGTAACACACGTACGGCCCTTCCGAACCGTACCCATATCAGATTATTTTTTACGTCTACGAACGATATATTTCGTCGATTCTTTTTTACTGTTGCGAGTCTTCGCACCAAGTGTTGGTTTACCCCAAGGAGATAATGGAGATTTACGTCCGATAGGAGCGCGTCCTTCACCACCACCGTGTGGGTGATCAACTGGGTTCATTACAGATCCACGAACAGTAGGTCTCTTACCTAACCAGCGGTTACGACCAGCTTTACCAATGTTCACAAGTTCATGATCAGCGTTTCCTACTTGACCAATGGTTGCGCGGCACTCTAAACGAACTTTGCGAATTTCACCAGAGGATAGACGGATAATGGCGTAATCACCATCGCGACCAAGCAATTGAGCAGAAACCCCTGCTGAGCGTACCATCTGTCCACCTTTTCCAGGCTTCAATTCGATATTGTGAATGGTTGTACCAACAGGCATATTAGCAAGTGGTAATGCATTCCCTACTTTAATATCCGCATCTGGACCAGACTCGATTACATCTCCTACTTTCAACCCTTGAGGAGCGATGATGTAACGCTTCTCTCCATCTGCATAATTGATTAAAGCGATGTTAGCTGTACGGTTTGGATCGTATTCGATCGTTGCAACACGTCCTGGAATTCCATCCTTCGTACGTTTGAAATCGATAATGCGATATTGACGCTTGTGTCCACCAGCTTGGTGACGGACGGTCATTTTTCCTTGATTATTTCTACCTGCCTTCTTGTTCAAAGGAGCAAGAAGGGATTTTTCGGGTTGATCGGTAGTGATTTCTTCGAAGGTAGAAACAGTCATTTGACGGCGTCCGGGTGACGTCGGTTTATACTTCTTGATACCCATTTGGTTTTCCCTCCTTCGTAAAGATGTTCGGCTTAGCCTTCAAAGAATTCCAATGGCTTGCTGTCAGCAGAAAGCTTAATGATTGCTTTTTTCCAATCTTTACGCTTCCCTACATAGCGGCCCATGCGCTTTGGCTTGCCTTTTACATTGATTGTATTTACAGATTCGACGGTTACATCGAAGATACTTTCGATGGCTTGTTTTACTTCAGTCTTGTTGGACTTCGGTGCAACTTCAAATACATATTTGTTGTCAGCCATCATTTCAGTAGTTCTTTCAGTAATAATTGGGCGCAGGATAACATCGCGAGCCTCTTTCATTATCCAAGCACCTCCTCTACTTTAGCTACTGCATCTTTCGTGATGATCAGCTTATCGTGCTTCAACACGTCAAGAACGTTAATTCCTTCAGCAGTAACGAATTTAACCCCAGGAATGTTACGTGCAGATAGAGCTACGTTTTCAGCGAAATCGCCAGTAACAACAAGCGCTTTGCTAGCAACGTTCAAGTTCTTTAACACTGCAGTCATTTCCTTTGTTTTTGGTGCTTCAAATTGCAAACCTTCAAGAACTAGAATCTCTTCATTCTTCACCTTGGAGGATAATGCGGATTTGATCGCTAAGCGACGAACTTTCTTAGGAAGCTTGTAAGCATAGCTTCTTGGAGTAGGTCCGAAAACAGTTCCTCCACCTACCCATTGTGGTGACCGGATACTACCTTGACGAGCACGACCGGTACCTTTTTGTTTCCAAGGCTTACGTCCGCCACCGCTTACTTCAGAGCGAGTTTTGGTATCGTGTGTTCCTTGGCGCATAGATGATTGTTGCATTACAACTGCATCGTGAAGCACGTGTTGGTTCGGTTCAATTCCGAATACAGCATCGGCTAATTCGATTTCCCCTACTTGTGCTCCAGTTTGATTATATAGAGCTACCTTTGGCATAGCGTGATCCTCCTTCCCTTAATTATTGACCGCTTTTTACAGTGGATTTAACAACTACATAAGCATTGTTTGGTCCAGGGATTGCACCTTTCACCAACAATAAGTTGCGTTCTGTATCCACTTTTACTACTTCAAGGTTTTGTACGGTTACTTTCGCAGTTCCCATACGACCTGGTAATTTCATTCCTTTAAATACACGGTTTGCGGCGATAGAACCCATAGAACCAGGTCCGCGATGGTATCTAGAACCGTGCGCCATTGGTCCACGAGCATGATTGTGACGCTTAATGGAACCAGCGAATCCTTTACCTTTGGAAGTTCCAGTTACATCAACTTTCTCTCCCTCAGCAAATAGATCAGCCTTGACTTCTTGTCCAACCTCAAAGCCTTCCATTCCGCGGATCTCGCGTACGAAGCGCTTAGGTGTTGTGTTAGCTTTCTTTGCATGTCCTTCTTCAGGCTTCACAGCACGTGTAGCCTTCTTATCGTCATAACCCAACTGAACTGAATCATAGCCATCCACTTCATTGTTCTTCTTTTGAAGGACAACGTTAGGACCAGCTTCGATTACAGTTACAGGAATAACTTGACCCTCCGCAGTAAAAACTTGAGTCATTCCCAACTTTTTTCCTAAGATTCCTTTAGACATGTTTGCCACCTCCTGATCAGTAAATGTCGTTTATATGGTCGATCATTCTTTTTGAAAATTAAAGTTTAATTTCGATGTCAACACCGGATGGTAAATCCAAACGCATTAACGCATCCACAGTTTGAGGCGTTGGATTAACAATATCAATCAAACGCTTATGGGTACGCATCTCGAATTGCTCACGAGAGTCCTTATACTTATGCACCGCACGAAGGATAGTGTAAACTGCTTTCTCTGTAGGTAGAGGAATCGGTCCAGACACCTCTGCTCCGGAACGCTTTGCAGTTTCAACGATTTTTTCAGCGGATTGATCAAGTACTCTGTGATCATATGCCTTAAGACGGATACGAATTTTTTGTTTTGCCATTTTAGTCCCTCCTTTTCGCCCATTTTTTAAACGGACAATTCTCCACGAAAATTACCCTGACATCAGTCCTGACCGCTTCATCCATGACAATGCGCCCGGGCGTGTCAGCAACCTCTCGCTTCATCGCGTCCATTGACCAACATTCAACATTATATTAAAATGCCTAATCAAAAGCAAGCATTTTTTTATACATTCATTATTTTGTTGGTCCCATCTAGTGAAATGAATCACCAGAGTTAAGTTTTGTGGTGCAAAACCTGTATTAGAATATCGGAAAATCACATAAAAAGCAACCCTTAAAAAGAAAAGACTTCCGATTGGAAGTCTTTTACGTATAGAGGATATGATTGGCTAGTTGATTAACTAATTTGTTGCAGCCATGGATTTCAGCCATGTCCGTTCGTTTTCATTGCGTTTTGTATAGCCATTTTCATCTAATGATTCCAGGAATGGGATTAAGTATTTGCGAGATAATCCGAGCAACTCCTTCACTTGCGGTGTGGAGAACGGCTGATCCGCTGGTAGTTGCTTCCTCAGGGATTTCACCATCTCGTTGTAAATTGCTAAATGGACGATGAAATCGGGCCCCATCTTCACCCAGTCTCCCTGATCGAGCAAGTATGATTTAACTTCTGTGATCTCTGCGGGTTTAAGACCGGCCTTTAAAGCGATCTCCTCCCAGTTCGGAACCGTAATTCCTTCTTTCTTCAGAGTGCTAAGAATTTTTTCAACCGTTGGCTTCACCTTGTCCGGAAGACTAGGCTGATGGGCTTTCAGTTTCACACTTTCATCTGTTTCTTCTATAATATTATTTTGCATCCAGGTATTGGTTAGTTCCCTCCATAACCGATCACTTAGTTTGGAGAAGAGCTTACTGCGCAGCTCCGACTTCTTCATTCCTTGACGCATCGGATATTGCTGGTGATATTTCATCAGGGTGGTTTTTAGCTTATCTGTCCAATCCTTTAGTACATCTTCCAAGACAATTGTCTCCCCAAAACGGTGAACCTTTCCTTCATTTATAAACGTTGCCAGTAACTGTTCCAGACGACTCTCCCCGAATGCTAGATTGAAATCAATTTCTTCTATTGTAGCAAAGCCTTGATCAGAGAGGACATATTGGAGCATCGACCACTCATCCCCTTCTTTCAGTAGTTGTAGAAGTTGGACTGTCTTTTCCCCAAATTTCCGCTGTACGCCATATGGGGACAAGACCTGCCCACCACCTAAGGTCGTGGTTGGAGATAGGCGCCTCAGGATGAATGGATCCCCCGGCTTTGCGATGATCTCTTCCTCCAGTTGGAGTTGACAGAGTACCTCTTCCCCTGGCTGTAGTTCATTTCGATCGTATAAGATGATTTTCCCCATTACTTCTGATGTCGCAATATGCAAGCGGATCCTTGTCCGCTGTTTCAAAGGAAATTCTAAGTCCGACAGCATTTCAAATTTTATATCGACGCGATCACTCTTTTTAAAGTAATCCGGCTTAGTGAGTGTAAACCCGCGTTCCATCTCTTTAAAATCAATCCCACTCAGATTGATTGCCGTCCGTTGTCCAGCGTAAGCTGTGGTAACTTGCTGATGGTGGACGTGTAGCTGTCTCACCTTAACGGTTTCCCCTAACGGGAACACTTCCACCGTATCCCCTTCAGATACCATTCCTTCATATACAGTCCCAGTCACAACAGCCCCTGCTCCTTTTTTCGTAAATACCCTGTCCACAGGCATACGGAAGGGCTGGTCTGTATCCCGCTCAGGAATAGAGGTTAGCGTTTGCTCGATAACTTCCGTTAGTTGCTGTAGGCCATCCCCTGTATGTGAGCTCAAGGGAATAATAGGGGCTTCTTCAAGAAAACTACCCTGAACCCATTCTCTGACCTCTTCCTCCACCATTTGGAGCCATTCCTCGTCTACTAGGTCCTTTTTGGTAAGGGCAATGATCCCACGATTGATGCCGAGAAATCGAAGGATATCAAAATGCTCCTTCGTCTGAGGCATTACCCCTTCATCAGCTGCAATGACCAGGATTACTAGATCGATCCCCGCAGCCCCAGCAATCATTTGTCGAATGAACCGTTCATGCCCTGGGACATCAACAACACTCACCCGTCCCCCGTTGTTTAATGTGAGTGGGGCAAACCCTAGTTCAATGGAAACCCCGCGTTCCTTTTCTTCCTTCAATCGGTCTGTATCCACACCCGTCAACTTCTTCGTCAAGCTCGTCTTCCCATGGTCAATATGCCCGGCAATCCCTAAAGTATAATGCTGTTCGATCATTTCGGATTCCTTTCCTTCAACTATATCTATTTGATTAAAGCCGATTCTTCCTGCAAGGTAAAAGGTGAATAAATTGTCTTTAATGATTCCATTATAGCCCAAGTTTACGGAATTTTCTCGGGTGGGGGCATATTTAGGGATGAGGGTTTTCAAGTGGATCGGCGGGAGAATGTCTTGGACTTAGGGCACTTTAGTTTGGTGCCATAGCACAGAATCGTCTCTGCGTGGACGAGGGATAAAAGGAGGGAAGGTAAATTTTTTTAGGATGATGGATGGATTGTACCGATATTTGCTCTATTGGGACTCTGTGGAGCTATTTCATTAAATTTGGGTTATTGTATCAGGGTATTTTAGGCATTTTTTCCGTTTTAGAAGGAGTACGGCACCCCTTTTTCATTAGAACATGCACATCTTTCCTTTTCATTAATAACACAGGTCACAAAAATCGATATCCTGATCACAAAATCCTTGGTTTAGGTCACGGGAAATAGTGTCTAGGTCACAGGAAATGAAGTTCTGCTCATATTGGTGTAATGATTATAAATAAATACCTATATGGGTATGACCTCTGCATAGGTTATATTTGTTTCGCTATATGACCACTATCCCAACGGTTCAGCAACAAAGGCAGAAGCCCTATTTGAAACACTTCCCACTTGATTTTTGAAAGGGGATCTGATAATTTTAATAGGGCTACTTTAGTTATAGCTATTTATTTCATGGGAGTTGATGGGGTCCTGGTGGCCTCCCCGGTCTTCAAAACCGAGTGTGACGTCCGTGAGGCGTCAGGTGGGTTCGATTCCCACCTTCTCCCGCCAAAAAATGCTATTATATCAACGATTTCACGAATTTAATACGGTGATTTATAGCGAGATTTAAACTGATTTCCTACACGGATTTTTACAGAACATTATTTGTTATCCGAAATCAATCTCGTCAAAATCCATCATTGTACATAATCGAAAAGCAACGACCTTCTACGGATAAATTCCGAAGGAGGTCGTTTTTTTATGTCTAAGGCATTCCGCAAGTTCACTCGCAAGAAAGCTGATGTCTCTAGCAATCTATATGAAGGCGTAACGATAACAAACGCTTTCAACCGCTTTATACGAGTCAAGGAAATTGAAGGACTCGCCCCTCGCACTCTCAACGATCATCGAACCTTTTTCCGTTACCTTACGGATTGGTTGAACGGTGACACCCTCATGAGTGATTTATCCATTGATACCGTGAGAGACTACATCCATTTCATGATAAAAGAAAAGAACCTTTCTAACTCAACCATTAATATTCGTCTTCGCCCTTTGAAGACCTTCCTTCGTTTCTGTCAAAAGGAAGGGATTATCGAAAAACCTATAGCAGAACACATCAAGCTATTGAAGGTTCACGATGACAAACTCGAAGCCTTTACAAAGAAGGAAATCCAGATTCTTCTCAAGCAACCAGATATGAATTCATTCGCTGGCTTCCGTGACTACGTCATGATGTGTGTTCTTCTGGAAACTGGGCTTCGTATAAACGAACTCCTAAACATGAAGCAAAGTCACATTGATTTCAGTACGTTCATGATCGACGTTCCAGCTTCAACCGCAAAGACTCGAAGATTTCGTCAGGTTCCTATCACACGGAAAATCGCTCACCTTCTTGCTGAGTTAATCGAGGAAGTACGAGACTTTGGAACAGAATACATTTTCGTCAGTTACGAAGGAAACCTTCTTGAC
>Ga0180216_1000492_pt1 | contig 41792 bp, 49 predicted proteins | sample eDN3rd37CBELigMG_FD_128879 | JGI IMG/M metagenome (GOLD analysis project Ga0180216, IMG submission 128879) | Enriched Miracle-Growth compost microbial communities from Emeryville, California, USA - eDNA 3rd pass 37_C BE-Lig MG (version 2)... ...
CCGGCGATCTTTGCCGCGGCGAGAATGGCCGGTGCGAGTTGCCCATTGGGGGTCGGCACCACCATGGCGATGCGCTCGACACCCGCGACCCTTGCCGGCACGGCATTCATCAGCACCGAGGAGGGGTAGGAAGCAAGTCCGCCCGGCACATAGATACCCACCGCCTCGATGGCGGTCCAGCGCGTGCCAAGCGTGACGCCGAGCGCATCCTGGTAAATGTGATCGGAAGGCTTCTGCTTCTCGTGATGGGCGACAATGCGCTGATGGGCGGTCTCGAGCGCCGTCAGAACCTCGCGAGAAACCCGGGCGGCCGCCGCCTCGATCTCGTCCTGTGTGAAGCGCAGCGTGGCGGCGCTGACATTTGCCTTGTCAAACCTGTTGGTGAGTTCCACCAGCGCCTCGTCGCCACGCCTGCGGATATCGGCGATGATCGAGGCGACGGTGTCACCGACCTCTACGGATGCCTCGCGCTTGCTTTCGAGCAGGGTGACGAATGCGGTTTCAAAATCGGCCTGCCGGCTGTCGAGTCGCAAGGGCATGGAGACGCGCGGGTCCTTGGGTTAGTCGAGGCTGTGTTGTGGTTTGAGCTTGGCGGCCCAGGCGGCGCCGAGATCGGAAAGGCGAGCCTCCAGGCATTCGACCTCGAGCCGAACGGAGGCACCTCCGGCAAAGCTGAGTTCGACGATCCCGGCCGGTCCGTCAAGAGATTCGAACGTGATGGCGAGCAGTTCGAGCACGCCATCATGAGCGTTGGTATCGAAACCGGCGCTGCGGACCGACTGGACGGCATCGAAATGCAGCGCGGCGCGCTTGCGCAGGCTCTTGCCACGCGGCTTTTCGTCCTCCCAGGCGAAGCGGTTCATCAACATGGCGAAACGGCGATCGCGCCGGGCATAACCCATGTCTCCGACACGCACGACAGCGTCCTGCACATGGGCGGAAATGATCTCGAGGTCTTCGGGATCGAGCGCAATCAGCTTGAGGTCGGGCATGGGCAGGCAGAGTCCTCGGGCCGGTTCTGGTTGCTGCTTATCTGGTCGCTGTCCGCCCGATCTACAAGTTTGCTGCCGATACGGCAATGCGCCCCCATCAAGAAGGCGAATTTGCACGGGCACCGACGTCCACCCCGTCGTCCTAGTCGAAGACTTCCTGCGGGTAGACTCCCCACAGATCTGCCTGGGGTACATAGCCCGAATAGGTTGCCGGGCGCCCCTCCGGCGGATGGCTGGTGGCACTCACATGGCACCAGGTGCCATCGCATTCTGAGATCGAGACCGGGAAGCGCGAGCCCAGAATGGCACGAGGCTGGCCGTCGCTGCTCTTGCCGGGCATGATCGGAACCTGGGCCGCCGGATCCCAAGGCGCGGCATAGCCCGAGCGCTCGCCGGTGAGCAGGTTCTGGTGCACCCAGCCCGTTTCTCCGTCGACATCGCGAATCCTGCGCCAGGTATCGAACTCCTGGATGATTTCGACCGGCACGCCGGCCTTCTGGTAAATCCAGGAAATCTCATAGCGGGTGCCCGGACCGACGCGAACGTTGATCGGCGTCGAGCGCGTCGAGGCGAAGCGGGGCAGCGGCAGGCCGCTTGGATTGTTCTGTGCCATGGCCGGCGCAGCACCCCAAAGGGCGATGAGCGCCAGCAGCAGACACACGGCTTTGCGGAGCAGCCCGATAGACACCGGGCGCGGGGAATTGAACATGACTTTGCAGACGCGGTGCTTTTGACCTATCACTACCGCCAAGACGTTAATGGCCGCTGAAGGGGGCGCATGGACGAATTGCGGCCAGGCCCGGTGGCGGCATACCGGGAAAAGATGACGAGCGCTCGCCCCAGAATTCTCGTGACCAGGCGCCTGCCCGAGACCGTCGAGGCACGCATGGCAACGCTGTTCGAGACCGACGTCAACGCGGAGGACGTGCCGCTCGGGGCCGACGACCTGATCGCCGGGCTTGCCGGAAAGGATGTCCTGGTTTCCTCGATCACCGACCGGATCGATGCAGATCTGATCGCTCGTCTGCCGCGGTCGGTGCGGCTCATCGCCCAGTTCGGCAATGGCATCGACAATATCGATATCGAAGCCGCCTGGGCCGCGGGGCTGACGGTCACCAATACGCCCAGCGTCCTTACCGAAGATACCGCCGACATGGCCGTTGTGCTGATGCTCGCCCTGCCGCGCCGGCTCGTGGAAGGCAGCCGCATGCTGGTGCGAGACGGGCTGTGGGCCGGCTGGTCGCCGACCTCCATGCTCGGACAGCGGCTCCGCGGCAAGGCGCTCGGCATAGTCGGCATGGGCCGCATCGGCACGGCGGTTGCCCAGCGGGCCCGGGCTTTTGGCCTGAACATCCACTATTATTCGCGCAACCGCCGGCCGCCACAGGTGGAGGAAGCATTGGGGGCGACCTACTGGCCCTCGCTCGACGAGATGATCGAGGCAGTGGACATCGTTTCGCTGCACACCCCCCTTACCCGCGAGACGCACCATCTGCTGACCGCCGAGCGGCTGGGGCGCATGAAGCCGGGCAGCTATGTCGTCAATGTCTCGCGCCCCGAACTCATCGATGAACCGGCTCTGGTTGCCGAAATCGAGTCGGGGCATCTGAGCGGGGCCGCGCTCGACGTTTTCGAATACAAGAACGGCATCAATCCGCGCCTGCTGGCGCTTGCCGATGCCAACAGGGTGGTAATGACAGCCCATATGGCTTCGGCCACACTCGAGGCCCGCATTGAGATGGGCGAGGCGGTGATCGTCAACATTCGCACCTTCATGGACGGTCATCAGCCGCCGCACCGGGTGCTGCCCGAGGGCCAAAGCCAGTCCGGGCGCCTCGCCAGCGGCTGACGCCGGCACTGTTGCCGCGAGAACCCAGCGCGGCGAGGAACAACACGGTTCCCATAGATCACGTCTTGCCCCAGGGACGGACTCGCCCATATCTGGTCGCAACTGCCGCGCTCGCAGGCAGATTATCGTACCCGGCCCGCCGGAGGCCAGTTTTGACCCGCTCTGTCCTTGCGCTCATTGCCAGTCTTTCCCTGATCGCTCCCGCGTTCGCCCAGAGTGCCGGGCCGGCTCCGATCGCGCGCGACGGCGAAAAACTGGTGCTCGATGCGCTGTCGCACCGACTTTCGATCCCCCTGCCCGACTGGTTGACCGATGAGGACCGGCAGGTTGAGGACATCGCCGCCACCGTCGAAGCGAATTTTGCCACCGACGAACGCCAGGCGCTGCTCGAGATCATGCCCAAGGGCCAGAGCCGGGCCGACGAGTGGGACACGCTCTACGCGGCACGCATCACACTGGAGCCGCGTCCGCTCACCGATTATCGCCGCGCCACCATGGTCGGCTATGCCCAGCTTTGCCAGCCCGAACTGACCGGGTTCTTCCAGCTCGACGAAGACCAGGGCGACGCGCTGGCCCCGCTCGGATTTGTCTGCGGGGCATTCCTCAACCGCCTTTCGAATTATGCCGGACGCGGCGAAGTCGCGGTCATGGCGTTCAAGCGCACGCAGCAGGGCGTCGCCGTCGTCTATCAGGAGTGGCGGGGACGCGCGTTCGATCCCAGCAATCCCGAGACCTGGCCGGTGCCGACCGACGCCGTCGAAGCGCGGGCACGCGAACTCCAGGCCGAGGCCGAGCTGTTGCCGGCGGGCGATTGACGGGGCGGCGCGCAACGCCTAATTCCGTCCGAATGAGTAGAACTGACAAGCCCAAGGGCCCGACCCAGCGCATGCTGCGCGTCGGGGAACTCGTGCGCCACGCGCTGGCGGCATTGTTTGCACGTGGCGAAGTGGAGGACGAGGCGCTGCGCGACGTCGTCGTCACCGTGCCTGAAGTGCGCATGACGCCCGACCTCAAGATCGCCAATGCCTACATCATGCCGCTTGGCGGCCAGCATGCCAAGGATATCGTTGCCGCCCTCAATCGGCACCGCAAATTCGTGCGCGGCCGCATCGCCCCCCAGCTGGACCTCAAATTCGCCCCCGAAATCCGGTTCTTCGTCGACACCACCTTTGAGGAGGCCAGCCGCATCGATGCGCTGCTGCGCTCGGAGCGGGTGCAGCAGGATCTCAAAGACGATGACGATGAGGACGAGGCGTGACCTCGCAGAAGAAGCGCGTCAAGCGCGCCATCTCCGGTTGGCTGGTGCTCGACAAGCCCTATGACATGACCTCGACCCAGGCGGTCGGCAAGGTGCGCTGGCTCTTTGGCGCGGCAAAAGCCGGCCATGCCGGTACGCTCGATCCGCTGGCAACCGGCATTCTGCCGATCGCGCTGGGCGAGGCCACCAAGACCGTTCCGCATGTGCAGGATGGCCGCAAGGTCTATCGCTTCACCATCACCTGGGGACGGGCCACCAACACCGACGATGCCGAGGGCGAGGTGATCGCGACCTCCCACATTCGGCCCGATAAGGCGGCGCTGCAGACGGTGTTGGCGCGCTTTACCGGCAGGATCGAACAGGTGCCGCCGGCCTTTTCGGCCATCAAGGTCGAAGGAGAGCGGGCCTATGATATTGCCCGGGCCGGTGAAGCGGTAGCGCTTGCGGCGCGTCCGGTCGAGATCGACAGCCTGGCTTTGATCGAACATGGGAGCGAGGAATCGAGCTTCGAGGTCGTGTGCGGCAAGGGCACCTATGTGCGCTCGCTCGCCCGCGACATCGCCGAAGCGCTGGGAACGTGCGGGCATGTGGGCTCGCTGCGCCGCACGGCCGTCGGAGATTTCCACGAGGGCGATGCGGTGACCATCGACGCTCTGGAGGCACTGGCGCTCGAGGAACGCGATGCGGTGTTGAAGCCGATCGCCGCCGGTCTCGGCGCACTTTTAGAAGTGCGGTTGCGCCAGGACCAGGTCACGGCGATCCGCAATGGCAATCCGGTGCTGCTGACCGGCGCCGGCGCACCGGTTAGCCTGGACGAAGCCTGGGCGAGCTTTGCCGGTCAGGCCGTCGCCACCGGCATGGTGGAACGCGGGCAGTTCAAGCCAAAGCGGGTTTTCAACGCCGGCTAGTGGTCAAGGCATCAGTCAAGGCATCAACTGCCCGCCATTGACGTCGACGATCTGACCGGTGATGTAGCCGCTCATGGTTGAGGATACGAGGAAGACGTAGGCTCCCACACACTCCTCGGCCGTTCCCAGGCGTCCGAGCGGCACCTGCGCGCGGGCGCTTTCGCGGATCGGCTCGGGCGTGGCGTCGTGGAAGGGCGTCAGGATGAAACCGGGTGCCACCGTATTGACGCGGATATTGTCGGGCGCGAACTCGCGCGCGGCATTGCGGGTGATCGAGTGTACAGCGGCCTTGGCGGCGGCATAGACGCTGGAGCCGGCAAAGCCGCCGAAGCGCCCCGCAATCGAACCGGTGTTGACGATCGCCGCATCTCCGCTCGCCTTGAGGTAGGGGTAGGCCGCCTTGGTGGTCGAGAGCACCGAGCGCACATTGAGATCGAAGACGCGCTCATAGAGCTCATCCTTGAAGCCGGCATTGGTGACGCGTTCGATCAGCGAGCCGGCATTGTTGATGAGGATGTCGAGACCGCCAAGCGCTGCTACAGCCTCGTCGACGACACGGGTTGCCTCGATCGAGTGGCTGACATCGCCGAGCACCACGCAGGCATGTCCACCGGCGGCGCGGATGTCCTCGGCAACCTGACGGGCCGCATCGGCATTACGATTGCCATGCACCGCCACATGCACGCCAAGCGCACCGAGCGCCCTGGCGACCGCCGCTCCGATCCCGGTCGAAGAACCGGTTATCAGCGCACGCTTGTCCTTGAGGTCTTCCAGCATCCTCGCCTCCCGGCCGTAAAGTGTCCCCCAAGCATCAACTCGGGCCGCGACTCTGGCAACCCCCGTGAACGATATCGGAACCCGCCGCGGCCCGGGGCATTGACCCAATGAAGCATCGTCAGCCGACAGGAGAGCATCATGCCATTCGATACCCTGCGCGATCGCATGGGCGGCAAGGATCGGCTCATTCCCATGGAGATCGCCCACAATACGCTGTTCACGGCGCATGAGAAGCTGCAACTTCTCAACGAACTCAAGGCCGAGGCGACCGGCGCGCTCGAGGACGGCACCGATCTCGGCTTCAGCGCGGGCGAAGTCGACGAAGCCATAGCAGAAGTCAGGCGCGGCGTTCAGGAGGGGGTGGGCACCCAAACCGTGCTCAAGGGAGATTTCTGATGGCAGCGACACCCGACAGGCGCGAACCGGAAGAGGCAAAGGTCGATCATCTGGTCGATGAAAACGGCTCGCGAGTCGACGTTCCGGACGATTCCGCCCTCAAGATGGCTGACGACCTCGACCCGAGCGTGGGAGCCACCAGCCCGACCAATTGGTGGCTATACGGCCTTATCGGGCTGGCGATCGTCGTCGTGATCCTCTTTGCCCTGCAACTGCTCGGCAATGCACCGGGCAGCGATGTCGAACCGGGCACGCCGGTTTCCGAGCCGGTCGAGGAACAGATCGAACAGCAATAGGCAAAGAAAAGGCCCGGATCGCTCCGGGCCTTGGCGTTTCTTGCGTCAGGGGCTCAGCCCTGGATAGGCGAGAGCTTGATCTCGACGCGGCGGTTCTGGGCGCGTCCGGCCTCCGTCGCGTTCGACGCGATGGGCTGGGTCTCGCCCTTGCCTTCGATATAGAAGCGGCGCTGGTCGATGCCCTGATTGGCAAGCACGGTTGCGACTGAGACCGCCCGGCGCTGCGACAGTTCGAGATTGTAGTTGTCGTCGCCGGTCGAGTCGGTGTGTCCATAGACGTCGACGATGGTCTGGTCGAATTTCTTGAGCACCAGGCCAACCGACACCAGCGTCTGGGTAAACTGGGGCTGGACGGTTGCGCTGTCCGTCTGGAAGGTGATGTTGGACGGCATGTTGAGAATGATCTGCTGGCCAACGCGGGTCACCGAAACGCCGGTGCCCTGGAGCTGTGCGCGAAGCTCGGCTTCCTGCTGGTCCATATAGTTGCCGATGGCAGCGCCTGTCAGGCCACCGACACCGGCACCGATCAGCGCACCGACGCGCGGATCGCCGCCAACGGCGGCACCGACCAAAGCGCCGGCCACGGCGCCGCCACCGGTGCCGAGCAGTGCCCCGCCGGCAGTGTTGGAGAGCTGGCCTTCACCCGTATAGGGATTGGTGGTGGTACAGGCGCTCAGCGCCAATGCCGCGAGAAAGCTCGCAGCGATCATCTTCGACTTCATGAATGTCCCCCTGGACTCAACGATGGCTCTGTCTGGTATGCGAATAAGGCAGGAAGGTGGTAGGCTGCCGTAGCTGAACGGCAGATGAAGGCTTCTCGTTCAGGTGTGCGCCCACCCACCGTCGACCAGGAATTGCTGCGCCGAGATCATGGCGCTGTCGTCGGCGGCAAGGAAAAGCGCCATTCGTGCACAATCGTCAGGATGGACGCGCCCGGCAAGGGCCTGGCTCTCCTCGATGAGTTTTTCCCCAGATGCATCGAGCCACTTGCTGAGCTGACGCTCCGTCATGACCCAGCCGGGCACCAATGTGTTGACGCGCACGCCTGATTTGCCAAGCTCCCGGGCCATGGCCCGGGTCATCCCGTGCGCGGCGGCCTTGGCGGTTTCGTAGATCGGAATGCCGGGGCTCATGGTCATCCAGCTGATCGAGCCGAAATTGATGATCGAGCCCTTGCCCGCCCTGATCATGCCGGGTGCCACCGTCTGCATTGCAAAGAAGGCGTGCTTGAGGTTGACGCTCATGCGATCGTCCCACTCCTGCGGCATCACCTTGGACCAGTCGTGGCGCTCGTCATGGGCCGCGTTGTTGATGAGCACCAACGCATCGCCGTGAGCTGCGGCGAAGTCTTCGATCGCCTGCTGATAAGCACCGATTTCGGTAACATCGCACCTGGCAAAGCGCACGGCCTGGCCGGCGGCGCAAAGTTCTTGCGCCAACGCCTGCCCCGCTTCCTCGGCGATGTCGACGAAGCCCACCCTTGCCCCTTGCGCGGCAAAGCTCCTGACGAGCGCTTCCCCGATCCCCGAAGCACCCCCGGAGATGACAACCGGGCGATCTCGCAGGCTCGGATAGTTGGCAAAATCTGGCATGTGTCTGCTTCCTCTGTGCCCGCGAGACCTCGTAGCCATGGCAGCGAATTCAGGCAAGCCGGGCAGGACGATTGTATGGTTGCAGTTTAGGATCACTCTAAACTATGGTGCCATCTGACATGCCCGGGAGGAGGTAAGCGCGCGGCGAATTGACCTATGTCATCCACGCCGCTCGCCCACTAGGTTCAGCGCAAATTTGCGCGCCTAGCGCAATCGGCCGCGTTGGCCGCAGAAGGACGCTTTTGATGGATTATCGCGGCATTTTCGAAGATGCAGTGGACACGCTGCGCCAGGAGAAACGTTATCGAGTCTTCGCCGATCTGGAACGTATCGCCGGACGTTTTCCGCGAGCGGTCTATCGCGATCCTTCCGACAATGCGCGTGAGATCACCATCTGGTGCTCCAATGACTATCTGGGCATGGGACAGCACGAAAAGGTCGTCTCTGCCATGCAGGAAACCGCGGGCAAGCTCGGCGTCGGCGCCGGCGGCACGCGCAACATTTCTGGAACCAACCGGCCGCTGGTCGAGCTCGAGCGTTCGCTCGCCGATCTGCACCGCAAGGAAGCCGCGCTCGTCTTCACCTCCGGTTTCGTGTCCAATGAGGCGGCGATCTCGACCATTGCGCGCCTCCTGCCCGATTGCGTCATCTTCTCGGACCAGCTCAACCACGCCTCCATGATCCAGGGCGTGCGCCAGTCGGGCATGCAGAAGCATATCTTCCGCCACAACGATGTGGCGCATCTGCGCGAGCTGCTGGCGGCGACCGATCGCAAGCGCCCCAAGCTCATCGTCTTCGAGTCGGTCTATTCGATGGACGGGGACATCGCCCCGATCAAGGAAATCTGCGACCTGGCCGAAGAATTCGGCGCCATGACCTATATCGACGAGGTCCATGCTGTCGGCATGTACGGGCCACGCGGCGGCGGCATTGCCGATCGCGAAGGGCTGATGGACCGCATCGATATCATCGAGGGTACGCTGGCCAAGGGCTTCGGCGTCATGGGCGGTTATATCGCAGCCAACCGCGCCATCATCGATGCGGTGCGCTCCTATGCGCCCGAATTCATCTTTACCACCGCCCTTCCCCCTGCACTCTGTGCAGCGGCGCGCACATCCATCGAACACCTCAAGGTCTCCAACAGCGAGCGCGAGGGGCAGCAGCGCCAAGCCCGGGTGACCAAGGCCATCCTCGCCGATGCCGGCCTGCCGGTGATGGATACGCCCACCCATATCGTGCCGGTGATCGTGGGTGACGCGCGCCTCTGCAAGGCGGCAAGCGACATGCTGATGGAAAAGCACAACATCTACATCCAGCCCATCAACTACCCGACCGTGCCCAAGGGGACCGAAAGACTGCGCATAACACCGACGCCGCTGCATACCGACGAGATGATCTTCGAGTTGCGCCATGCTCTGGTCAGCGTCTGGGCGAGCCTCGAAATTCCGCGCATGCCGGCGAGCGCGGAACTCACCGCCAGCAAGCTCACCTCGGGTGACCTGACCCTGCCGACGATCGGCGGCTGATGGCCGACACGGGTATCGAGCGGCTCGATCTGACCGTGGGCAGCGGAGAGGACGCGCGCACCATTGCGGTCGAGCGCCGCGCCGGGACTGCTCCGGGGCTTTTCTGGCTTGCAGGCTTCAAATCCGACATGACCGGTTCCAAGGCGATGACGCTCGACCGGTTCGGCGCGCGGCACGGCCTTGCCGTCACCCGGTTCGACTATTCCGGACACGGTGTTTCGGGAGGCGATTTCGACAAGGGCACCATCACGCGGTGGCTGGAAGAGGCCGGCGCCGTTTTCGCGCTGACCGAGGGTCCGCAAATCGTCGTCGGCTCATCGATGGGCGGCTGGATCGCGCTACTGCTTGCCCGTCAGTTGCATAGGCAAGGACGCCCGCTCAAGGGCATGGTGCTGATCGCACCGGCGGCCGACATGACGCAGGAGCTGATGGAGAAGGACTTTTCGCCAGAAGAGCGTCAGTCACTCGCGCAAAACGGATATGTCGACCAGCCCAGCCAGTATTCTCCCGAACCCTACCGCATCACCAGCGCATTGGTCGAAGATGGGCGCAACCATCTGATGCTGGGGGGTGTCATCGAGGTCGGTTGTCCGGTCGTCATCCTTCAAGGCGGCAAGGATCCGGATGTGCCGCAGGAGCATGCCATCCGCCTCGTCACGCACCTGCTGCACGATCCCGTAACGCTGACGCTGATACCTGACGGGGACCATCGCCTCAGCCGGGACGAGGACCTGAAACGCCTCGAGGATGCTCTGAGCACACTGGTGGCCGAATAAAAAAGCGGGCCCGCGGCCCGCTTTGCACATCGACAAGGGTGGGCGCTTATTTGGGCGCCAGCACCATCACCATCTGGCGGCCTTCCGAGCGCGGCTGGCTCTCGACCTTGGCGATCTCGTCCATCTGCTCCTTGACCTTGTTGAGGAGCTGTATGCCGATATCCTGGTGCGCCATTTCGCGGCCACGGAAGCGCATGGTGACCTTCACCCGGTCGCCTTCGCCCAGGAACCGCTCCACCGCCTTCATCTTGGTCTCATAATCATGAGTGTCGATGTTCGGCCGAAGCTGGACTTCCTTGACCTCGATCACCTTCTGCTTCTTTCGCGCCTCGGCAGCTTTCTTCTGCGCGGCGTATTTGAAGCGTCCGAGGTCGAGCATCTTGGCGACCGGCGGATTGGAGTTGGGTGAGATCAGGACGAGATCGAGTCCTGCTTCCTGTGCCTCTGCCAAAGCTTCACGGGTGGCTACGATACCCCGGTTTTCGCCTTCTGCATCGATAAGCTGAACGTCGGGCGAGGAAATATCCTCATTGGCGGGCGGCCCCTCCTTCTGGGGTGCTATGGGTCTCATTGGACGGCGAATGGCAAGCGATCCTTCTGCTGATTGAGCTTGGGGTGAAAGAGCGCCTAAAATCGTGTTGCGCCGGTGAGAAGTCAACAGGCAAACGCTTAACTTGCGGCCTGTTGCCCCCAAAAACGCGACAATCGGGCAGTCCGGAGGGACTCTCCAGATGCTGGCACCCGGTGGGGGATGAGTCTCAGGCGGTTTCCTCTCGCAGCACAGCCTCAAGACCCTCGCGATAAGTGGGATACAGCAACTCGACACCGAGCGCCCGTTTGATCGCGGCGTTGGAGACTCGCTTGTTGTCGCCATAGAAGGACCGCTGCATGGCGCTCATCGGCGCCTCCTCGAAGGCGGTTTCGGGCGGCGGCGTCATGCCGCTGATTCTGGCGGCATAGCTGACGAGGTCCTGGGGTGGTGCCGGTTCGTCATCGGCGAGATTGAAGGTACCATCGAGCCGCGCGGCAGCGGCAAGCGCCGTCAAGCGGCCGATATCATCGACATGGATGCGATTGAACACCTGGCCGCGCTTGACCACTCGCCGGGCCGTGCCCTCGCGCAGCTTGTCGAAGGTCGAGCGGCCGGTGCCGTAAATGCCGGCAAGGCGCAGGATGGCGAGCGGCAGGCCGCGCCGGGCGGCATAGTCACGCCAGGCGGCTTCGGCAAGAATGCGTCGGCGCGAGCGCTCATTGCTGGCCTCGCATGGGGCGCTCTCGTCGATCCAGTCACCGTCGTGATTGCCATAGACACCGACGGTCGAGAAATAGCAGAGCCATTGCAGGTTCCCTGCGGCATCGAGATCGGCCTGGTGATGAATGAGAGCCGTATCGCCCGCCTCCCCCGGCGCTATCGAGAAGACGATATGGGTTGCCTGGCTCAGGTCGTCGGCAAGCATACCGGGTTCTTCGCCGGTAAAGAGATGTGCGCAAAAGCCCTGCTCTTTCAGGGCTTTGACACCGTCGGCGGTGCGGCTGGTGCCGGCGATATGCGCCTGAGGATCGACGAGTTTGCGGATGGCGCGGGCACTGGCGCGGGCGGAAAAGCCCAATCCGAAGAAAAAGACATTCATATTCAAAGCTCTTGCGTCCATTCGGTGCGCACCGAGCTATCGCGTTCCTTGGCAAGCGATGCAAGGGCCAGATGTCGGGCACGGTCCGGGTCGAGACGCCGCAGGGCCCAGACGGCAGCGCCACGAATCAGCGGTTCATCCGCTCTCATGCGCTCTTCGACGGCCTCGATCAGCGTTTCGTCGCCGCTATTGCCGATGGCGATGAGGACATTGCGCACGAACCGGGCATGGCCGATGCGCTTGATAGGGGAGCCTGCGAAAAGGGCGCGGAACCCGGCATCGTCGAGCGCCACCAGATCGGCAAGGCTCGGGCGGTCGAGATTGGAGCGGGCCTGCAGCTTCGCCTCGTTTGTCGCGCGGGCGAACTTGTTCCAGGGGCAGACGGCGAGACAATCGTCACAGCCATAGATGCGGTTGCCCATGGGCGCGCGGAATTCGAGCGGGATGGGCCCCTTGTGCTCGATGTTGAGATAGGCAAGGCACCGGCGCGCATCGAGCTGGAAGGGTGCCGGGAAGGCGTTTGTGGGACATGCATCAAGGCAGCGCCGGCAGGTCCCGCAGCTTTCCGGATGCGGTTCGTCGGCGGGCAGGTCCGCGTCGGTAAGGATGGCGCCGAGAAACAGCCATGAGCCGAATTCGCGGCTGACGAGGACCGTGTGCTTGCCCTGCCAGCCGATTCCGGAAGCCTCGGCGAGGGGCTTTTCCATCAGCGGGGCGGTATCGACGAAGACCTTGACCTCGGCGCCGGCACGGCGGGCCAGCAGACCCGCAAGCTCCTTCAGCCTGCCCTTGATGATGTCATGATAGTCGCGGTTGCGGGCATAGACCGAAATCGTGGCGAGCGACCTTTGCGCAAGAAGCTCGAGCGGATCCCGGTCCGGACCGTAGTTGACGCCGAGCATGATGATCGAGCGCGCCTGCGGCCACAGGCCTGCCGGCGAGGCGCGGCGCTCGGCGGTTTCCTCCATCCACTCCATGTCGCCATGCCAGCCGGCTTCGAGAGCAACACGCAGCTTTTCCGGCAGGTCGGGACGCGCATCGGCCCGGGTGATGCCGAAGGCATCGAATCCCAGGGCTGCGGCGCGGGCCTTGAGCTCGCCGATCATTTTCGCATTTGCGCCGGGAACTGCCATGACCGGCAAATGGCACCTCGCCCCGGATGCGTCAAATCACGCGCGGGATATCGGGTTCAGAAATCGAGGTCGGCATAGGTCTTTGCCGGCGGCAAAGCCAGGATGCGGTCGCTCAACAGGGTGCGAAAGGCCGGGCGCGACTTGATGCGCGAATACCAGTCGCGCGTCTCGCCGGCCGCGTTCCAGTCGATGTCGCCGATATAGTCGAGCGTCGAGAGATGGGCGGCGAGCGCGAAATCAGCCAGCGTCATCTCGTCGCCGGCCATCCAGCGGCGGCTGGCAAAGAGCCAGTTGAAGTAGAGCAGGTGCTCGATGAGATTCGCCTTGGCGGCGCGCAGCACCGAGGTGTCGGGACTGGCACCGCGCTGGTCGCGCTTGGCGATCTTCTCCTCGATCACGTAACGGGTCACCTCGTCGGAGAATTTCACCGTCACCCATTCAAACAGCCGCCACATCTCGCGCCGATCGGTTGCCTCGGCCGGAATGAGGCCGGCAACGGAGGTCGGCGCATAACGCTCCTCGATATCGAAGATCACGGCCAGCGGACCGACCGCGGTCACGGCATCACTTTCGATCAGCACCGGCACGCTTGCGGCCGGGTTGATTTCCAGAAAGTCGGGCTCGCGCAGCCAGGGCTTGATCTCCTCCAGCTCCACCGGAACGCCATATTCGGCCAGCATCAGCCGCACGAGACGTGACGATGGATCGAGCGGATGGTGGAGAAGGGTCAGCATTCGGCACGCTCCATGAAGCCGCTGCGCCATTCCGGCAGAAAAGCTCGGTTGGCGGCATCGGGCAAATCGGGCTAAGAGCACACACTCTCTTGGGCTCGCTTGCAGTGAATTAGGGGATCAAATGAACGCCGATCAAGGTCTTTTTGTGCCGCTGATCCTCGGGATCATCGAGGGGCTTACCGAATTCCTGCCGGTGAGCTCCACCGGACACCTGCTGCTGACAGGCTATTTTTTCGGGCTGACGGAGCCGGCGACCTTCGTCGTCCTCATTCAGTTGGGGGCGATTCTCGCCATCATCACCGTCTATTTCCTCAGACTGGGTGAACTGATCCGCGATGCGCTAACCGGCAAGGCCTATGCGTGGCGGTTCGCCCTGGCAGTGGCGCTGGCCTGCGTGCCGGCCGTCATCGCGGGCGTGCTGTTCCGCGATTTCATCCAGCAAGTGATCTACGAGACGCCCCTCGTCATCTGCATCACGCTCCTGGTCGGCGGCTTCGTGTTGCTGGCGGTCGACCGCATGAAGCTGACCCCGCGCTACACCGATATCTATGAATATCCCTGGCATCTGGCGCTCATCATTGGGCTCTTCCAGATGCTGGCGCTGATCCCCGGCGTATCGCGCTCGGGCGCGACGGTCGTCGGGGCAATGCTGTTTGGCACCGACAAGCGTTCGGCGGCCGAGTTCACCTTCTTCGTCGCCTTGCCGATCATGGCCGGGGCTTTCGGCTACGACCTCTACAAGAGCCGCGACCTCATCGACTGGAGCCTCGGGCTCGACATTGCCATCGGCTTTGCCGCGTCCTTCGTCGTCGGCACGATCGTGGTGCGATACCTACTCAACTTCGTCACCCGGCACGGTTTTGCGCCCTTTGCCTGGTGGCGCATAATCGTGGGTGGCGCCGGACTGATCGCACTCTGGTTCATGGGTTAGGCGGTCGGGCTAGGCTCCCGGGCTAGACTGCCAGGCCAGGCGATTTTCGCGCGCCTCAATAGAAGCGCGCGATGATCATGCTGGCAACGGTGATCATCAAAAGCCCCGCTGCGATGCGGTTGCCTGTCGCCATGCGCGCAACGATCTCCGCCTGCCCTTCGGCACTAGCGGAAGCCAGCGCTCGCCGGCCCCGCCCAACCATGCTGCCCTGAACGCCCGCGGCTATGATGGCGGTGATGATGCCGATGGTCAGGATCATCGCGTGCGCGCCAAAGCCCCCGCCTATGACCAGTCCCCAGAGCGCCAACCCGGTAAGGACGGTGAGCGTCGCCGATCCCATCTGGGCGGGAAACAGCCGCGCCGCCTCAGGCCCGGCAAGATTGGCCATGGCCGCGGTTGCGCCGACCCAGAACACGCCCGCCAGGACATGGATCGTGAGCAGGGCGATAATGAGATAGGTCATGGGACTCTCCTTCCATTGTGCTCCGGTGCACGCAGTTTTTCCAACAGGCGCCGAAGTGCGGTCAGTTCCGCCTCATTGAGCCGCGAAAGAGTTTCGGGCGGTTCGTAGAACTCTTCGAGAATGGCGTTCATCACCTTGTCGCCCAGCGGCGTTCGGGAAACCAGCTTGACGCGGCGATCTTCTGGGGACGCGCGGCGCTCGGCCAAGCCCTCGCGCTCCAGTCGATCGACCACCCAGGTCGCCGTCGAGGGATCGCAGCCCAATCTGCGCGCCAGCGTACCGATGGGGTAACCCATGTCCCGGTCGAGAAAGCTGAGGGCCCTCGAATCGTTGGGCGTCAGATTTCGGCGGGTCAGCGCCTCTGCGCGTTTGTCACCCGTTTCCATGAGCACATCGAACATCAGGCGCCAGACCTGGCGCGCGGTGGTTGCTTGCGACTGCGGTTTAGTCATATCCTTTCGTATAGGCCAATATTTGGATTTATCCAACTAATTTCATGAGGCACATTGCGGCAATGGACGAGAAACCGGCGCGCACCGACGACTACGCCTATGGCCACAATGGCGGCCCGCCTCTCGAAAAGCCGCATGAATGGGGCGAAGGACCGTTTGGCAATTATTTCGAGTGGCGCGGCGCGCAGCAGGCCGCCCGCAAGGTGCCGTTCGAGATCGCGAAGCGGCGCGCCGAGAAAGCTGCCGCGCTTGGCCTGACCTATCAGGAATATACGCTCGAAATTCTCGAGCGCGGCCGCTACCTGCAGGCGAACGATACGGCCCGCATCGCCGAGATCAAGCTGCGGCGCCCGCTGCGCTATTAGGCCACGCGCGGCGCATGATCGTGCCGATCGAACTGGCCATGCTTGCGGAAACGCCAGAGATAGCTCGGCAGCACCGTACCCATGCCGGTCGGCTTGATCCCGAACGCGGCAAGCGTGCGCTTTTCCTTGATGGCAGCCTCGCTCACGACATTGTCGTAGCTGAGCGTTTCCACCAGATCGCCGGTCAGGAGCGGCGGAAAGGGCAGGATTGTGAAGGGCAATGCTATCAGCTTGGCGACGCCGCGCGAAAGCGGAAGCAGCGGCCGCGCGCGACCGGTTTCGGCAAGGATACGCTCGAGCAATTCACGATGGGTGAGAATGTCCGGGCCACCGATCTCGTAGATGCGTCCAGCACGCACTTCGCCGTCTGCCGCCATGGCGAAGGCTTGCGCCACATCGCCGACATAGGCTGGCTGGAAACGCGATTTGCCGCCGATCAGCGGCATGACCGGGAAGTATCTCGACAGCGAGCCCATGAGATTGAAGAACGAATCGCCGGGCCCGAAGATCAGCGACGGACGGATCACCACCGCTGACGCAAAAGCCTTGAAAACTTCGGCCTCGCCGGCAAGCTTGCTCTGCCCGTATCGGCTGGTTTCGGCACCCTCGATACCGAGCGCGGACATATGCACCAGGGCTTTGGCGCCGGCAGCGGCGGCAGCGCGGGCGATATTGCCGGCGCCCTCCACATGCACGGCATCGAAAGTCTGCTTGGCGCGCTCGAAGCGCACGCCGACAAGATTGATCACCATGTCGGCGCCGGCCACCGCCCGCTCGATCGAGGCCATGTTGCGCACATTGGCCTGTACCGGAACGATCTGGCCAACGCTGCCCAGGGGCTTGAGGTGCCCGGCAAGATCGGGCCGGCGCACGCCAACCCGCACGCGATAGCCGCGGCGCGCCAGCAGCTGGACAATCTGCGTGCCTACAAATCCCGATCCGCCGAACACGGTAACGAGTTTGGGATTGAGATCCATCGCTTTGCTCCGACCGGGGCGGCGATAAGCCGCAAGTGCACTCTGCGATCGCCTTCTAAACAAGCACCGCGCCCCTGTCGAGTATAAGGCAGTACCGCGCGATGTCGTGCTGCTCCCTCTTGACTCATCGCCTGGATTGTTCTTGTTTCGTTCGAAATTGAGCGGAGAGAATCCATGCCCGAAACCAGGACCTATCACGGACAGTGCCATTGCGGAGCCGTGCAATATGAAGCCGCCACCGACCTTTCGGGCCTTGCCGACTGCAACTGCTCTCGTTGCCAGCGTCTCGGCTGGATCATGCAATCGGTGCCGGCGGCCGACTTCAAATTGATCTCGGGCCAGGACAAGCTCACGTCCTATCACTTCAACACCAATCACATCGATCATGTGTTCTGTTCGGTTTGCGGCATTGAACCCTTCGCGCGCGGCAGCGACGGTCAGGGAAACGAACTAGTGATGATCAACGTGAACTGCCTTGAGGATGCCCCGCCGGTGGACCGCAACACGATCAAGCACTGGGACGGGCGCAACTTTTAGGCCAGCGCAAGCGCCAGACTGCGCAGGCGCATTGACAAGCGAGCGCGGCGGCCCTAGTAACGCCTCCGCTTTGCCCAGGTGGCGGAATTGGTAGACGCGCACGGTTCAGGTCCGTGTACCGCAAGGTGTGGAAGTTCGAGTCTTCTCCTGGGCACCAATGCTTCGGCTACCGCTGAAGCGTCACATACTCCTGACATAACGGCTCGACCCTGACGCCTGTACCCATTCCGGGACGGGAGCTGTATGATATGTGGCCGGTTCCCTGGCCACGCGCAATCGTCGACAATCGGGCGCCTCCTAAGCCCTTGTTAAGGAAGCGGTTGAGTTCAACGGGCTGCGCAACTCGTGCGACCCGGTAACGTTGTGGCCGGCCAGGAGGCCGACCAATGCCCCGCTACTTTTTCGATCTTCACGACGGAACTGTGTTCCGCGATGAGCAAGGCGTGGAGCTGCCAGATCTCGCCGCGGCGCGAGAGGAGGCCACGCGCGCACTGGCCGATACCGTCCAGGACGAGCTGCCACGAGACGGCGACGACCGTCAGATCAAGGTCATCGTGCGCGGCGAAGACGGCGGGACACTGATGGAGGTTTCCGTCGCCTATCTGGTGCGTCCGCCCAAGGAATAGCCAGGCTCCAGCCGTGCTCAACGATTCCCTCGTGCCTGTGCTGCCTTCCCAAGCCTCGCGCGCTGTGGCATCACCACGCAAAGGATTTTTATAGAGGCGACGATGACCATCAGACTGCACCGGGGCGATCTGCCCGATCTTTCCCGTTATGGCCGGGAAGTGGCGATCGATACCGAGACTATGGGCCTCGCCCCGCATCGCGACCGGCTGTGCGTGGTGCAGCTTTCGCCGGGAGACGGCAGCGCCGACGTGGTGCAGATCCCGATGGACACAGCTTCTGCACCCAATCTCGAACGGCTGCTGACCGATCCGGCCGTCACCAAGATCTTCCATTATGCCCGCTTCGACGTGGCGGTTTTGAAGCACCGGTTCGGCGTCGTGACCGGACCGGTCTATTGCACCAAGATCGCATCCAAGTTGGTGCGCACCTATACCGACCGGCATGGACTCAAGGACCTCGTGCGCGAGCTTTTGAACATCGACCTTTCCAAGCAGCAGCAAAGCTCGGACTGGGGCAGCGAAAAGCTTTCGGATGCGCAACTCGACTATGCGGCATCGGACGTGCTCTATCTTCACGACCTCAAGCGCCATCTCGATCGCATGCTCAAGCGCGAAGGACGCATGGAATTGGCCGAGGAGTGCTTTGCCTTCCTGAAGACCCGCTGCGACCTCGACCTTCTCGGGTGGCAGGAGACAGATATCTTCGCCCATAGCTGACGGAGCGTCGATGAGCGCTTTTGCCGATACCAGCGAACGCATAGCCACTTATCGGGCACTCGAGCGGCGCAACCGGTTCGTTGGTGTGCTGCGCTGGGCGGTTCCCGCTGCTGGCCTCGTGGCGCTCGGCGTGCTGATCGTCCAGATCACCATCTCCAACATGTCGGCGCGCTTCAGCCCGCAAAGCATATCTGTAACGCCCGAAAGCGTGACCATCGAGGCGCCCGAATATGCGGGCGTTCTCGAGGATGGCGCACGCTATCATGTCTCGGCGCGCTCGGCCGTGACCTATACTCAAACCCCTGACCTGATCGGGCTGACGGATGGCGCTCTCGTCGTCAACCGCGCCAATGGCGTAACCATGCATATCAACGCCCCTGCGGCCCAGCTGCAAACCGTCGACGAGCTGGTGCTGATCGAAGGCGTTGCCAATGTTGAGGATTCGACCGGCACCACCGGCACGCTCTACAATTCTGTGTTCGACTGGGCCGAGCAGACGCTGACGAGTGACGGACCGGTCGAGGTCAACTATGCCGATGGTACTCACCTGGTTGCAGGGGGCCTGACCTACGATACCAGGACAGCCGTCTGGACATTTTCGCGCGTCACCGTCACCCTTCCCGACACACCAGGGGCCGACCAGCCATGAATCGCCTATCGCTCTGCCTCGCCGCTTTGGCGCTGTTCTCGCTGCCGGCCATGGCACAGAACCCCGTCGAGATCACCGCCGACAATTTTACCCTCAATGAAGCGAATCAGGAGGCGGTGTTCACCGGCAATGTCGTGGTGGTGCATCCCACGGTGACGGTGTGGGCGCCGCGCGTCGTCGTCATATATGGTGAGGGCGGTACCTCCGATATCGAGAGCTTCGAGGCGTTGGGCGATGTGCGGCTGGAGACAGATGAGCAGACGGCTACCGGCGAGCGCGCGGTTTTCGATCCCAAGGCGCAAACGCTGCACCTGACCGGTAATGTGACGGTGGTCAATGCCAGCGGCACGGTCAAGGGGCCGGAATTGCTGGTCAATCTCGATACCAATACCTCGACCTTTACCGGGGCCGATGGCAATCGCGTCACTGGCGTGTTCACGACGCAATGACAGGCAGCCAGACGAGAACCAGGATCGACCAGAGCGGCTGGCTCGTCGCGCACGGCCTTGCAAAGAGCTTTGGCAAGCGCGTCGTGGTGCGGGACGTGTCGATCGCGGTGCGGCGCGGCGAGGCGGTGGGGCTGCTCGGACCAAACGGGGCTGGCAAGACCACCTGTTTCACCATGATCATGGGGCTCGTCAAACCTGATGCCGGTGATATCCGGCTCGACGGGCGCGCCATCACGCATCTGCCGCTCTTTCAGCGCGGTCGTCTCGGTATCGGCTATCTGCCGCAGGAGCCTTCGATCTTTCGCGGCATGAGCGTTACCGACAACATAATGGCCATTCTCGAGAACAAGGTGCGCTCGCGCACCGAGCGCAAGAGCCGGCTCGAAGCTCTGCTCGAGGAGTTCTCGATCACGCATCTGGCCAGGGCCAACGCGCTCTCGCTTTCAGGCGGCGAGCGGCGGCGCGTCGAGATCGCACGGGCGCTCGCCGCCGACCCGATCTTCATGCTGCTTGACGAACCCTTCGCGGGCGTCGATCCGATCGCCGTCGCTGAAGTCAAGGGGCTGGTGCGCCAGTTGACGCAGCGCGGCATCGGCGTGCTGATCACCGACCACTCGGTGCGCGAAACGCTCAGCCTCGTCGATCGCGCCTATCTCATCCATGGCGGGCGCGTGATGATCCAGGGGCGGCCCGAAACCATCACCGCCGACCCGGACGCGCGCCGCGTCTATCTGGGCGAAACCTTCGAGATCTGAAGGCCTGGCAGGCTTTTGATGAAGATGGCATGAATTTTGCCGAGCTCCTTGTTCTTCCCGTACAAATGAGTCATGGTCCCGCGGTCGGCGATTGCTGGCACCAATGCGCATATGGGGGAACGTCTTCGCATGGCCTTGTCGCCACGGCTCGAATTTCGCCAGGCTCAAAGCCTCACGCTGACACCGCAGCTCATGCAGTCGATCCGGCTGCTGGCGCTCAGCCATCTCGAACTCAACGGGTTCGTCGAGGCCGAATTGCTGCGCAATCCCCTGCTGGAGCGCGAGGAAGGGGGCGAGAACGAGCCGGCCGAGCCACCCGAACGCCCGGCAGAACTGAACGCCTATGAGGATACGCTAACCCATTCCGAGCGCATCCAGAGCGCTGAATCGATCGCCGAAGGTTATGATACCGCCGTCGAGAACGTCTTTCCCGATCAGGCGGCGCAGGATTACCCTGCCGGCGGCGGTCGCTTCGAGAGTACAGGGGCGGCAGGCGGGGCCGAGGCACCGGACCTTGACCAGTTCGTGGCGGCGCGCCCGCATCTTTCCGACCACCTTGAGGAGCAGGCCAATCTGATTCTCAGGACGGCCGCCGATCGCATGATCGCGCGTCATCTCATCGATAATCTTGACGAGGCGGGGTATCTCGCCACGCCGATAGAGCAGATCGCCAAGGCGCTCGGGGCCGAAACCGCCGATGTCGAGGCAGTGCTGCTGGCGCTGCAGGGCTGCGATCCGGTCGGCGTCTTTGCCCGTGACCTTTCCGAGTGCCTGGCGATCCAGCTGCGCGAGCGCGACCGGCTCGATCCGGTAATGACAAGGCTACTCGCCAATCTGCCGCTGCTTGCCAATCACGACATTCCGGCCCTGCTGCGCGCCGTTGGGTGCGATCGCGAGGACCTTGCCGAGATGATCGGGGAGATCAAGGCGCTCGATCCACGACCCGGCCGCGCCTTCGACAGCGGCCCGGTGGAGTCGGTGGTGCCCGACGTCTTCGTGCGTCCCGGGCCTTCGGGCGACTGGCAGGTGGAACTCAACAGCGAGGTGCTGCCGCGTGTGCTGGTCAACCGCGAATATTATGCCACGGTTAGCAGGAAGACCCGCGACAGCGCCGAAAAGACCTTCCTTGCCGATTGCCTGCAGACGGCCAACTGGCTGGCCAAGAGCCTCGATCAACGCGCCCAGACCATAGTCAAGGTCGCCGCCGAGATCGTGCAGCAGCAGGACGGTTTCCTCGTCCACGGCATCGCGCATTTGAAGCCGATGACCTTGAAGATGGTAGCAGAGGCCATCGACATGCATGAATCGACGGTTTCACGGGTCACCTCGAACAAATATCTCATGACACCGCGGGGCCTGTTCGAGATGAAATATTTCTTCACCACCGCCATAGCCTCGGCGGATGGCGGCGGCGACCATTCGGCCGAGGCGGTGCGTCACCGCATCCGGCAGTTGATCGAGGCCGAAGCGGCCGGCGACGTCCTCTCGGACGACACAATCGCCGACATTCTCAAGCGCGAACAGGGTGTCGACATCGCCCGGCGCACCGTCGCCAAATACCGGGAGGGCATGAACATTCCCTCCTCGGTGATCAGGCGGCGCCAGAAACGATCGTTGGAAAAGATCGCCTGAACCCAAGCGATTCACTGAGCGCGAAGCCTAGCTGTCCCTGCTGTTCGTGTCAGCAAGACTCTTCACCCCATAGCCCTGTTTGCGCATTGCCACCCGGTTCCGACCGGGGCTAGCATCGGAACCGGCCCGTGCCCATATCCCTTTAGTGCGGGCAATGCGCGGCGCAAACGAGATGCCTCAAGCTCTCCTTGCGCCAGCGTCAACACCAGCAAGAGAGGGGACCATGACCTTACGCGTTTCCGGAAAGAACATGGATGTCGGGGATGCCCTGCGCAGCAGGGCTGTCGATCACTTCTCCACCGTCGTTGGCAAGTATTTCGACGGCGGATATGACGGGCACCTTACTCTTTCGCATGACGGCGGCGGCTTTCGAGCCGACTGCGTCGTTCACCTCGATACCGGCGCTACCCTGCAGGCAAGCGCGCAGGGCAATGACGCGACCGCTGCCTATGAGGGCATGGCTACCAACATCGAAAAGCGCCTGCGCCGCTACAACCGCAAGCTCAAATCGCACCGCAAGGGTAATGGCAACGGCAATGGCCTCGATATCGAGGCTCAATACACGATTTTCGGGGCGTCCGACGAGATCGAGGAACTCGACGAGGACTATGCGCCCCCGGTCATCGCCGAAACCACGCGGAGCCTACGCACGATGAGCGTAGAGGAAGCGGTGATGGAACTCGATCTCACCCAATCCGGAGTCATTGTGTTCCGCCATGCTGGACATGGCGGGCTGAATGTGGTCTACCGCCGATCCGACGGCAATATCGGCTGGATCGACCCGGCCCTAAGCACCCACTAGATGGGTGCCAGACCAGAAAAAGCACAATAGATTCGGGATTCCCATGGAACTGGCCAATATCCTGGCTGCACAGTCCGTGCTTGTTTGCTCGGACGTTGTTTCAAAACGCCAGTTGTTCGAACGTCTCGCCGATGCCGCATCACAGGCAAGTGATTACGACAGGACGGTAATTCTATCCGCAATTCTGGAGCGTGAGGCGCTGGGGTCGACGGGCCTGGGCAATGGCATTGCCATTCCCCACGGCAAGGTCAAGGGTCTCAGGGGCGTGACCGCGGTCTTCGCCAGGCTTGAAACGCCCATAGACTTCGAAGCGGTGGACGACCAGCCGGTCGACCTCGTCATGCTGTTGCTTGCCCCCATTGGCGCCGGCGCCGATCATCTGAAGGCGCTTTCGCGCGTTGCAAGGCTCCTGCGCACCGATGCCATCGTTCAGGACTTGCGCATGACGCGCGACCCGCGGCGCATACATGCGATTTTGACGGCTCCGGTCGAGGCGATCAACGCCGCCTGATCGCGCCACCAAAGAAAAAAGCCCCGCCGCGGACTGTCCGCGGCGGGGCTTTTTTCGGGGCACGACGTTGCTTTAATGCACCGATACGAGCCCGACATTCTTGTCACTGAGCCATTCTGTGACGGTTTCCGGCCTGTCGGCGACCAGCAGAGGCGTGCCGTCTGCCGACATCACCAACTGATAGGTCTCTTCTTCGTCGAAATCTGCGTCACTGATCATTGCTGACAGGTCGCTGCCGCTGATCGGACGGATGAAGGCTACCGCGCTGCCGCCGAGAGCGGCGAACTGTGCGGGCGTCAAGGTCTTGAGCGGGTTATCGCCCGTGGGCGTAAAGTCTTCAGTGCGTTTTTCAATCATTTCGTGCCCCTTCCTCGGTTCGGATTTCGATGCGGCGGGCGACCTTGGGCGTTTGGGGACGCTCAAGGGTTATAACGAGCAGACCATGGCTTAAAGTTGCATCCTTGACGATCATCCCATCTGCGAGCAGGAAGCTGCGCTGGAACTGACGTGTGGCTATGCCACGATGCAGATACTCACGGCCTGGGTCTTCTTTTTGCCGACCGCGCACGACGAGCTGGTTGTCTTCGGCCGTCACCTCGAGCTCGCCGGGCGAAAAGCCCGCCACAGCGATCGAGACCGCGAACCTCTCGGTTCCGTCAGGATCGACCTGGCGCTCGATGTTGTAGGGTGGATAGCCGTCCGACGATTTCGTCAGCCGGTCGACACGTTCTTCGAACGCATCGAACCCCAGCAGAAATGGGGCGGAGAATACGGAAACACGCGACATGATCGAACCGTCCTTGTAACAAGCAACGTCGTGTGCCGGACCCTTCACTGTGGCATCCGGCGGTTAGCCAGGATATGGGGCGCATGACGGTGCGCTTCAAGTGCGCAATGGCCTGCGGGGAGAGGTGATGAACAGCACGATCTGCGTGGTAACTCCGGCGTTTAGGGCCAAAGACACCATCGTTGCGACGGTCGCGAGCGTGCTGGAACAGACCTGGCCCGATTGGGAGCTCTGGCTGGTTGCCGATGACGGCGAGGACTATGAAGCGCTTCTTGCCAAGGCTGGAATTGGCGATCCACGCATCCGCCACCTGACGAGCGGCGGCATAGCGCGAGGCGCTTCGATAGCCCGCAATGTCGCGCTCGATGCCATCAGTGCGCCTTATGTCGCCATTCTCGATGCCGACGACCGGATGAAGCCGGATAAACTTGCCCGCGTGGCAAAGGCCCTCGAAACCCATGCCGTCGTCACCACCGCCCTCGATGTCATGACCAGCGATTTCCGCCATCTGCGCTTCGTTGGCGAGGGTCCCGACCGCGAGCTTTCAGCCGGAACGCATAAATGGGTGAGCCTTTCCATGGATTCCATGGTGGTCTGGAACCGCGGGCGAACCGATGCGCGTTACGATCCGACGCTCTCCAACATGACCGACCTCGAACTGCTGCTGCAGCTCTACCGCAAGGCGCCGCGTTCGCTCCATCTCGGCTTGCCGCTCCATGATTATATCAAGCGCGCGAACTCCATGAGCAACGGCAAGGATGTCGCCGCCGGCATGATCCGCTCCAAGCGCGAGATCCTGCGGCGGCTGCAGGCGGGTTATTATGGCCTGCCGGAAGAGGAGGTTGCCGGAATTGCAGCGTTCCTCGAAGTGTCGCTCCATGCCGAAGAGACCTATGGAACAGCGCTCGAGCAAAACCGGGAACTGCTCTTTGAAGACCATATCGAGCCGATGCTGGCCCGAGCGCCTCTCCGCCCGTTGCAGAACGCCTGAGCCCGCCGACCGCAGGCCTTGCCTTGCGGGCGCTTTGCCCCTATAGAGGCGCCTTCTCCGGACCGCCCGGCCAAAAGGCATGCCGTGGCGGTCTTTGAATGCGACTCGGCCCTCAAAAAGCCCGTCACAAGAACAAGGACCCGCAAAATGCCCAAGATGAAGACGAAATCTGGCGCCAAGAAGCGCTTCAGGTTCACCGCAACCGGCAAGGTCAAGGCCGGCGTCGCTGGCAAGCGCCACCGCCTGATCTCCCACAACGCCAAGTACATCCGCTCGAACCGCGGCACCAAGATCCTCGCCAAGGGCGATGAGAACCTGGTCAAGTGGTACATGCCGTACAACCGCTAACGCGAGAGGAACCTGAACGATGTCACGCGTTAAGAGAGGCGTTACCGCCCACGCCCGCCACAAGAAGGTCTTGAAGGCCGCCGAGGGCTATTACGGCCGCCGCAAGAATACCATCCGTACTGCCAAGCAGGCCGTCGAGAAGGCCGCGCAGTACGCCTATCGCGACCGCCGGGTCAAGAAGCGCAATTTCCGCGCCCTCTGGATCCAGCGCATCAACGCTGCCGTGCGCGACCATGGCCTGACCTATGGCCGATTTATCGACGGCCTCAGCAAGGCTGAGATTGCCGTCGACCGCAAGGTGCTCTCGGATCTGGCGATCCATGAGCCCGCAGCGTTCGGCGTGCTGGTCGAGAAGGCCAAGGCTGCTCTGGGCTACCTCAAGGACGTGGAAACCACCACCCACGACCGCATCAGCGCTTAAGCGAGCGGCGAGCCCAAGCGTCGACCTTTCTCAGCATTGCTGAGGCAATTCGCGCCTCGCGCCGCCCTGATTGGGGCTGGCGCGGGGCGTTTTTGTTTGTATTGTCCGCCCGCCAAACCCCGGAAGCGATAAATGTCTCTCGAAAACCAGATCAGCCAGTTGCGCGCCGAAATCACCACAGCGGTGGCAGCTGCTGAAAACGAGCAGGCGCTCGATACAGTACGCGTCGGCGCGCTCGGCAAAAAGGGTAGCGTGTCGGCACTGCTGGCAACGCTCGGCTCTATGACACAAGAGGAGCGCAAGACCGCCGGCCCGGCCATCAACGGGCTCAAGAACGACGTCGCCGCTCTGATCGAAGCGCGCGGCGGCGAACTCAAGGCCAAGGCACTCGAAGCCCGGCTTGCCGCCGAAAAGGTCGATATCACCCTGCCCCTGCAGCCTGCGCCTACCGCGCGCGGGCGCATTCATCCGATCAGTCAGGTGATCGACGAGATCACCGCCATCTTCTCGGACATGGGTTTTTCGATCGCCGAGGGACCGGACATCGAGACCGACTATTTCAACTTCACGGCGCTGAACTTCCCCGAAGGGCACCCGGCGCGCGAAATGCATGACACCTTCTTCCTCAAGCCCAATGCCGAGGGCGAGGCCAAGGTGCTGCGCACCCACACCTCGCCGGTGCAGGTGCGCGTGATGCAAAAGTCCAACAACCCGCCCAGGGCCGGCTACATCACGCCCCCAATCGATCCGCCGATCCGCGTGGTGATGCCCGGGCGTACCTATCGCAATGACAGCGACCAGACCCACACGCCCATGTTTCACCAGGTCGAGGGACTGGTCATCGACAAGACGTCTCATATCGGCCAATTGCGCTGGGTTCTCGAGGAGTTCCTCAAGGCCTATTTCGAAGTGCCCAATGTCACCCTGCGCTTCCGCCCGTCCTTCTTCCCTTTCACCGAGCCCTCGATGGAAGTAGACGTGCAGTGCGACCGCTCCGGCAGCGAGATCAAGATCGGCGAGGGCAGCGATTGGCTCGAGATCCTCGGCTGCGGCATGGTGCACCCCAATGTCATCCGCAATGCCGGGCTCGATCCCGACGGCTACCAAGGTTTCGCCTGGGGCATCGGCATCGATCGCATCGCCATGCTCAAATACGGCATGCCGGACCTGCGCGCCTTCTTCGATGCCGACCAGCGCTGGCTCGATCACTATGGCTTCCGCCCCTTCGACCTGCCGACGCTGTTCGGGGGCCTGTCGAGCTGATGCCGTCCTCAAGGCCGCACCGGAAGGCTGCCATCACCTCCGACAGCAGGCTATTGATGACGCGCGCGGCTTTGCCAACGTGCTCGTCGAGCTCATCAAACTCTCCCGGGCGCTGCCGGCCATCAACGGCACGCCTTCCGATTTCCGTTAAGAGACAAGACCGATGAAATTCACCCTCGATTGGCTCAAGGATCACCTCGAGACCTCCGCTTCCGTCGACGAGATCGCCAGAACGCTGACCATGATCGGCCTCGAGGTCGAAGCGATCGAGGATCAGGGTGCGGCGCTCAAGAACTTCGTCGTTGCCCATGTGGTCTCAGCCGAGCAGCATCCCAATGCCGACAAGCTCAAGGTTTGCAAAGTGGATGCCGGCACCGGCGAGATCATCGATGTGGTCTGCGGGGCGCCGAATGCGCGCACCGGGATGAAATCGGTTTTTGCCTCTGCCGGCACCTATATCCCGGGCAAGGACATTACCATCGGCAAGGGCGTGATCCGCGGACAGGTGTCGAACGGCATGCTGTGCTCGGCCATGGAATTGGGGCTCGGCAACGACCATGACGGCATCATCGAATTGCCTCAGGACGCGCCGATCGGCGAGCCCTACCCCAAATATGCCGGCATCACCGGGGTTACCTTCGACATCGCCATCACGCCCAATCGCGGCGATTGCACCGGCGTGCTCGGCATTGCCCGCGATCTGGCCGCGTTCGGGCTGGGCACGCTCAAGAACGAGACAATCGCACCGGTACCGTCCCCGGGCGGCAAGGGGCAGATCGGCGTCGAACTCGACTTCCCGGACATCGAGCCGGTCTGCAAGATGTTCGCCGGCCGCCTGATCACGGGCGTCAGGAACGGTCCGTCGCCTGATTGGCTGCAGCAGCGCCTGCGCGCCGTCGGCCTGCGCCCGATCAATGCGCTTGTCGATATCACCAATCTTGTCTCACTCGACCGCGCCCGTCCGCTCCACGTTTTCGACGCCGACAAGCTTGAGGGCAATGTCGTGGCGCGCATGGCAAGGAAAGGCGAAACGCTGCTGGCGCTCGACGGCAGGACCTATGAGCTCGACGAGACGATCTGCGTCATCGCCGATCAGTCCGGGCCGCTCGGCATTGGCGGCATCATGGGGGGCGAGGAAACCGGCTGCACCGACGAGACGGCCAATGTCTTCATCGAATGCGCCTGGTTCGAGCCGACCGCGATCGCCGCTGCCGGCCGCAAGCTCGGCATCAACTCCGATGCCCGCTATCGCTTCGAGCGCACGGTCGACCCGGAATCGGTGATTCCGGGCATCGAGCTCGCTGCCAGTCTCGTAACCGAGCTCTGCGGCGGCACCGTGCACGAGACCGTGGTTGCAGGCCATGTCGAGGCACCCGGTACCGTGGTCGATTTTCCGCTGAGCGAAGTCAAGCGCCTGACCGGACTCGAAGTTGGCGCCGACGAAATCGTCGCCGTGCTCACCCGCCTCGGCTTCACCATCGAAGGCTCGGGCGAGGTGCGCAAGGTGACTGTCCCCTCCTGGCGACCGGACGTGATGCAGAAGGCCGATCTTGTCGAGGAAGTCATGCGCATGGTCGGCGTCGACAAGGTACCCGTCGAACCGCTGCCGCGCCTCAGCCATGTGGCGCCGCGCATGCTCACGACCATCCAGAACCGGCGCCGTATCGCCCGCCGAGCGCTCGCCGCGCGCGGGCTTGACGAGGCCGTCACCTGGAGCTTCATCCCGCACGAGGAGGCGGTGCGTTTCGGCGGCGGGGCCGAGAGCCTGCAGCTTGCTAATGCCATCGCCTCGGACATGACCGACATGCGCCCCTCGCTGCTGCCGGGCCTCATCGCCGCCGCGCGCCGCAATGCCCATCGCGGGTTCGAGGACGTAGCCTTGTTCGAAGTCGGCCAGGTCTTCCTCTCCGACGAGCCTGAAGGCCAGCACACCTATGCCGCGGCCCTGCGCACAGGCACCGCGCGGCTGACCGGCGCCGGTCGCCACTGGCAGGGCAAGGCCGAGGCTGTTACCGTCTTCGATGCCAAGGCGGACCTCGCTGCCGTGCTCGACGCGCTCGGCATCGACATCGAGAAAGTCCAGCTCGTCGCCGAAGCTCCGGCCTGGAGCCATCCAGGACGCGGCGGACGCGTCCAGCTCGGCCCCAAGGTCATTCTCGGCTGGTTCGGCGAACTGCATCCGGCATGGGCCGAGGCACTCGACATAGACTTCCCAGCATGTGCCATCGAAGTCGACATCGACGCACTCCCAACGCCGCGCCGAAAGGCAACGAAATCGAAGGGCGCGCTCGACCTTTCCGCCCTCCAACCGGTGCGCCGCGACTTCGCTTTCGTCGTCGACCGCGACATCACAGCCGCCACAATCCTGCGCGCCGCCCGCGGCGCCGACAAGGCGCTCATCAGCGATGTCGGCATTTTCGACATCTTCGAAGGCCCCCATCTGGGCGAAGGCAAGAAGTCAGTCGCCATCGAAGTTACCCTGCAACCACGCGAAAAAACGCTGACCGACGAAGAGATCGACAAGGTTTCCGCCGCCATCGTTGGTGCAGTAACAAAGGCAACTGGCGGGGTATTGAGGGGTTGATGGCCGATCTGGCGGAAGAAATATCTGCCGTTGTTACGCCGCGGCCTGGTTTGCACTCTCTGGTGCTGCCGCAGGGTGCAATCCGGCGCGAATTGATAGAACCAGAGTTGCCGCGCGCCCCCGAGTTTCTTGCCCGATATGAACACTACTGCATCTTCTATGACGTCTATTGGGATGCAACCGGGACACGCATCATCATGCAGGGCCCGCCACCGATCAACCTTGCGAGGTTCTATCGCGAAGCCACCTATATTGCGCAGCCAAGTGGAATCGCGCTGACCGCAAAAGCGCACCACTCCGAAAAGGTCTATCTCTACTCACTGGAGGCACCGGCAGGTACGACCAGCCTCGACATCACCTTTGCCGGGTCACAATTTTCGGTTTCAGTTGGGCGCAACTACTCTTCGTTCTTCGAGAACGAGGATTTGCTCTGTACTGTCTCGAAGAATAACGATCTGCAATGGATTGTCGATTGGGCTCGGTTTCACGTCGTCAATCAGGGCGCAACGGCCGTACTGCTCTTCGACAACGGCTCTGATCGATATACACTGAGCAACCTGGAGGCGGCGTTGACCTCAGTCGTAGGCCTGCGAAAGGTGTGCGTTGTGCCGGTGCCGTTTGCCTATCAAAGACCTGACGACGCGCTTCCAAAAAAGCGGTTCTGGGCCCACTTCCTTCAACCCTCCTTGTTCGTCAACATGTTCCGTCGCTATGGCGCGCACGCCGGAGGCATTCTCAATTGTGACATCGATGAACTGCTGGTGCCTTTGAAGGGGCAGACCGTCTTCGAAGCCGCACGCGCCTCACGCTCAGGCACGGTATATTTTCGCAGTCGCTGGATAGAGCCGGTTCCCGGTGAACTGCGCCCGAACGGTTATCGCCACCGCGACTTCTATCTTACCCGCCCGCAGACCGACGCTACGCGCGGCAAAACCGACAAATGGGCAATGGCGCCAGACCGCAAGTGGCTGCAGGATTTGCGGGTTCACCCTTATACTCACTTGATCCAGAATCGCCCTCCATTCACGCGCCATAAGCCAAACAATGCCTACATTGCGCACTTCCGCGGCATTTCAACCGGCTGGAAATACGATCGACCCATCACCCTCGAACGATCTGAGAGCCTGGTCGAGGACGGCGAACTCATGCGCGCCATGGACAAAGCGTTCGGGGAAGCGAACCGTGGTGGTTGAACCGCGGACCAGTGATCTGCAACGACTGACGGCATCGTCCAGCATCTATCTCGATGAAGCCGCGACGCTGCGGCGCGAGCCGTGGTTCCCGGAGCGAGAGCGCCCCAAGGCGTTTTATGAAAGGTTCGAGGACCGGGCTCTCTTCTACGATATCTTCCGCAGCCGCGACGGTTATCATGTTTATCTAATCGGCCCGATGGCAATGAATCTCGAGCCCCACCTGCGGGAAATGCGAATCGTGGGGGTGCAATCGGGCAGCCAGCCGCGGGTGCAGATTCATTTCGGTTTGCAGATCGTCATAATGCGTGTGCGTTTGCCGCTGGAAGACACGCATTTGCGGGTGGTGATCGGCGAGCAGACCCACGAGGCCGAGATCTGTCCAAACCAGTCGGAGTTTTTCCGCAACGAGCGTATGCTTGTGACAATCAACAAGAACAACCGTCTCGAGTGGATCGCAGACTGGGCGCGCTTCTACGTCAAGGAGCATGGCGCTAGCGCCGTCATCCTCTACGACAACGGATCGACGGATTATTCGACTGATGACTTGCGTGAGACGTTCGCTTCGGTGCCGGGGCTCAAGCAAGCACTGGTCGTGCCGTGGAATTTCAAGTTCGGGATGACCGATCCCCATCGCGGTCCTAAACTGGGTGGCAACTGGGTGAGGTTTGCCCAGCCGCCGATCTACACCCATGCCTTTCGCAAATATGCGGCCAAGGCACGTTCCATCGTCAATGTTGACATTGACGAACTGGTGATCTCTCCCCACCGCAAGTCCGTATTCAAGGCTGCCGAAAGGGCGCCGTTTGGGGTGGTTCGCTTCAATTGGATCTGGGTGGAGAATATTCGCGAAGACCAGTCGGCCCTTCCACGCCATTCCCAGTTCGTCGTGAGAAAGAGGGGCTTGGCTGCCAAGAATAGAGGCAAGAAGTGGGCGATCAATCCGCGACGCTCCTGGCTAGCGAGTTGGCGAGCACAATTGTGGACCCATCAGGTCAGAGGGTGGTTCAATCTCACCGGCGCCAGCATCGACTTTTTCGCCTATCATTTCATTGGGGTAACCACCAACTGGAGTTGGGATCGCACTGCCACCCCCGACTTCGACCCGAAGCTTCATAGGAAAGACAAGCTCCTGATCGAGGTCTTCGCGGACGTGTTCGGTACGCCGCGCAACCGCTAGACGCACCTGCCAATTGACCCGAGAGGCGAGGCCTTTATCGGATAGCCGTGCCCTCCAGTGCTTCCACGCGGGCAGCGAGAACCTGCACAGCGCTGATCAGCGGCGCGATGAATTCGGCGTAGCGTAGGCCTTGTTCGCTTGCCTCATCGGCGGGATCAGCTTTCACGTAACCGCCGAAATCGGCAATGCCAATGCCGGTGAGGGCAGTGCGGACCTGTTGGGCGATCAGGCCGTAATGGATGCGCTTGCCCTCTTTCCAGCGATAGCGCACAGGCTCGAGGGCAAGGATGAAATCGAGGCCGAGATCACTGGGCTCGACATCGGTTTTCTGCCGGACATCTGAGGTGGCGATGGTGCCGGTTGCCGCCCAAACGGCGCTCCAGCGTGCGCCGCTACCACCAAGCGCTACGGCATTGTCGGTGGCGGGACGAATGGTGGCCCCGATGGTGATTGCGCCACTGGCGTTGTCGACGACGAGCGCTTCGGTCCAGTCGAGGCCATCGGGGCTGACCTTGAGGTGCCAGTGATTGTCGCCGGTCAGTCCCATCTCGGCATGGCCGGTCCAGGCGTTCTGGTAAAGAAGACTCGCCGTCTGCGGGGCGGCCGCCTTGTTGAGCTTCAATTGGTGCCCAGCACCGGCATGGCTGAGGAGCGTTGCGGGGGCCGAGACCGCGAGGTTGTTGATGGCGTCAGCGCTGGCATTGATGCCCAGGCGCGGCACTCCACCGGCTCCATTGCCTGCAAGCACGATCCATCCGCCCGCTTGAAAAACGACGAGTTCACGAGCATCGGCGACATAGGCCTGCCAACCTTCGGCAGGGTCGTGAAACATCCAGGCACCGGAACGCCAGACGGCAATCTCGTTAGCATGCCCGGCCCAATCGCCGATCGGCACGGCACCTACGATATAGGCTTCTCCAGAGAGGACATTGGTTGGCGGGACAGTGAGCGAACGGCTGGCGACGACCGGCTGCACGAGTGCGTCGAGCGCCAGGAGCGCTTCGTTATGCGTGACGTGCTTTTGCGCCTGTTGGGCGAGGATGAAGGGAAGCGAAAGGCGGGCGGTCTGATCCATGCTGCAATCCTTGCGTTGGCTTGTGCAAGCTTAGGTTCAGCCTGAGAGGGGTGAATAACTTGCGTCCGGTCGGCACGGGCGCAAGGACACCAACGGCGCAAACGTGCAGGAAAGCCTTGGGCATCGTGCAGGCCGGGCCGGCGACCAGCGGGGCAACTTGTGCGGACGTGCGCCGCAGGGGCGCGCGAGAAAGCAGGAGAGAGCTCAAGACGATGCGACATCTGATGACGACGATTTCCGCCGCCGTACTGGTGGCGCTCGCGGCGCCCGGTACATTGGCGCAGGATGCCGGCGAGGACGGGGTTTTTGCCAGCCAACAGGAGAGTGTCGGGCGCGGCACTCCGGTTCTGGAGACCGAATTCGAACTGGTGGGCGCCGGCGGCCCTTATGGCGGCAGCGGCAATGCGGCCGAAGGCGTCCCGCCGGTGTTTCTGGCACGCGACGGGGACGTGCCAGAAGGAATAGAGCCGCTCGAGGTCGATATCTTCAACACCAAGGACTTCTATGCAGACCGGGAGCTCTGGTCTGATCCGCGCTATTTCCGCTGCAACAGCTCGATCGGCCTTGAATCGGTATGGGGAGCCTATCCCGGCTCCGTCGATCTTTCGGGAGACAATTTCCCGGAGACGGCGCCGTGGGGACATTGCGATCGCGACTATCCGCGTGAGGCGATCGTGAGCCCCTATGAGTTCGAGACGGCCGAGGAGCACTACAATGCGCTGTTGGCCGAGGCCGAAGAGCGCGGCGGACCGACGGTTTATACGCAGCAGACCATGCCGGAATGGTCGGGACGCTACCAGCGCAGCAACGACCCGATGCCACCCTGGATATTTGCTCATATCAACCAGATGCCGACCTTCCTGTCGCTCTTGAGCGACGAGTACCAGACACGGTTCGTCCAGCAGGCGCACCATGCGGCTGCCGACAATGCCGCTCAGTGGCCCGCCTCCTATTGCTGGCCCGAAGGGTTCGGGCGCTATTTCTCGGGTCCGGGCATTCAGACCTTTCATACCTATTTCACGCCCGAGAGCGTGCTTTTCATGGGTGGCAATGCGGGCAACTTCGTGCGTCAGGTCATGATCGGGCAGGAATTCAACATGGACGGGGCAGTTCCGCGCCTCGGCGAGGACGTGCCGCGCTGGTACGGCGAGACCGTGGGATTCTGGCACGAGGACGTGCTGGTGACCTGGACCTCCAATGTCCAGGGCTGGACGACGCATGCAGCGTTCGAGCACTCGAATATGATGCAGACCATCGAGATCTACTCGGCCCGCTATGACGAGGATGGCGCCTATCTCGGGCTGCGCCACGAGACGGTATTCTACGATCCCGAAGCGCTGGCCGAACCGGTGCGGCTGGTTCGTGACCTCAACAAGGTGGGCATGCTCAATGAAGGCGCGCCCTATGTCTTCATCGAGTGCCTGCAGACCATCTATCCGATCGAGGGTCGTGCCGAGCCGCTGCCGCCCAACACCACCTTCGAGTACACCACGCCCGACTGGTTTGGACGCCCCTGGGCGCAGAACTGGGAGCGGTACTTCGAAGAGGATATGTCGGGTTCAACCACTCAGACGCAGCTCTTCGGCTTTTAAAGCGATGAGGGGCGGCCGCGTTCCGGCCGCCCCTATCCGGTTCTTCTTTGAAAAGAGGCTCAATCCTCCAGCTTCTGACCCACGCGCTCGTGGATGGCGCGGCCTTCCGGTGAGAGGACTTCACCGAAGTCGTCCAATTCGTATACCGGACGGATTTCGATCTCGCTTTCGCCTTCCATCGGGTTGGGGCAGCGTTTGACCCACTCGACGGCTTCGTCCATGTCCTTGACGTCCCAGATCCAGTAACCGGCGACAAGTTCCTTCGTCTCGGCGAAGGGCCCGTCGATGACGGTGCGGCGCGGACCGTTGAAGACTACGCGCTTGCCGCTCGATGAAGGCTTGAGCCCGTCTCCGCCCTTCATGATGCCGGCCGCGACGAGCTCCTCATTGTACCGGCCCATGGCCTCGAACAACTCGCTCGGCCCCATAACGCCCGCTTCACTCTCGGCAGTGGCCTTGACGAAAACCATAACACGCATGTCGTTTCTCCTCGGTTGGCTCAGGGCACGCTATTGGCCCTTTGACCATATGACGAAGCGGTGCCCGGGAAATCGACAAATGGTGTAATTCGCTCAGTCGTCGCCCATCTTCAGTGCCTTGATGAAGGCTTCCTGGGGAATTTCGACGCTGCCGAACTGGCGCATGCGCTTCTTGCCGGCTTTCTGCTTTTCCAAGAGCTTGCGCTTGCGGGTGGCGTCGCCCCCATAGCATTTAGCCGTCACGTCCTTCCTCATCGCGCGCACCGTCTCGCGGGCGATCACCTTGCCGCCGATGGCGGCCTGGATGGGGATGACGAAGAGATGCGGCGGGATCAGCTCCTTCAATTTCTCGCACATGACACGGCCGCGGCTTTCGGCGGCCGAGCGATGGACAAGCATGGAGAGCGCGTCGACAGGCTCTGAATTGACGAGAATCGAAAGCTTGACGAGGTCGCCGGCGCGGTAATCGGCAAGCTGGTAGTCGAACGAGGCGTAGCCCTTGGAGATCGACTTCAGCCGGTCGTAGAAATCGAACACCACCTCATTGAGCGGCAGGTCGTATTCGACCATGGCACGATTGCCGACATAGGAGAGGTTGCGCTGAATGCCGCGCCGATCCTGGCAAAGCTTGAGAATACCGCCCAGATATTCGTCGGGCGTAAGGATCGTCGCGCGTATCCAGGGCTCGCGAATTTCGGCGATCTTGACCGGATCGGGCAGGTCGGCCGGGTTGTGGAGGTTCACCACCTCCCCATCGGTCATCTCGATCTCGTAGACCACTGAGGGTGCGGTGGCGATGAGGTCGAGGTCGAATTCGCGGCTGAGGCGCTCCTGGATGATCTCGAGGTGCAACAGGCCGAGGAACCCGCAGCGAAAGCCGAAACCCAGCGCGGCGGAGGTCTCCATTTCGTAGGAGAAACTGGCGTCGTTTAGGCGCAATTTGCCCATTGCCGAACGCAATTCGTCGAAGTCCGACGCATCTACCGGGAACAAGCCACAAAACACCACCGGCTGGGCCGGTCGGAAGCCGGGAAGCGGCGTGGCGGTCGGCTTCTTGTCGTCGGTGATGGTATCGCCGACATTGGTGTCGGCAACCTCCTTGATCGAGGCGGTGAAAAACCCGAGTTCGCCCGGACCGAGTTCGCCCACATCGACAAGCTTGGGGGTGAAGACGCCTACCCGGTCGAGCTCATAGGCGGCACCGGTCGCCATCATCCGGATCTTCTGGCCCTTGCGGATGCGTCCATCGATGACGCGGATGAGAACGATGACCCCGAGATATGTGTCGTACCCCGAATCGACCAGCAGGGCCTTGAGCGGTGCGTCCTCCGCGCCCTTGGGCGCAGGCAGGCGCGTGACGATCGCCTCCAATACGCGGTCGATACCGAGACCGGTCTTGGCCGAGATTTCTACGGCATCGGACGCATCGATCCCTATGACGTCCTCGATCTGCTGCTTGACGCGTTCAGGCTCGGCGGCGGGCAGGTCGATCTTGTTGAGGACCGGCACGATTTCGTGGTTGGCATCGAGCGCATGGTAGACGTTGGCGAGCGTCTGCGCCTCGACGCCCTGGGAGGCATCGACGACCAGAAGCGAGCCTTCAACGGCGGCCATGGAGCGAGAGACTTCATAGGCAAAGTCCACATGTCCGGGCGTGTCGATGAGGTTCAACACATAAGTCTCGCCATCGGCGGCCTTATAGTTGAGGCGCACTGTCTGCGCTTTGATGGTGATGCCGCGTTCGCGCTCGATTTCCATCGAGTCGAGCACCTGCTCCTTCATCTCGCGCGCCTCGAGTCCGCCCGTCATCTGGATCAGGCGGTCGGCGAGCGTCGACTTGCCATGGTCGATATGAGCGACGATGGAGAAATTACGGATATTCTTGAGCGGCACTGCGGCGGTGGTTTTCATGGCGCGCTGATAGCAGAAGGGCGAGAGAGCGCAAAGATGGTTTATTAGCGGTAAACCGGGCCAAAGCAACATAAGGCTGTTTGGAGCGTTGAAGCTGCATGCGTGGGTCACTCCTTTTATCGGCCTGCCTTTTCGGCAGCCTCATCCAGCCTGTGCTGGCGCAGGATTTGCTGCAATCGTTCGGGCGCATGGTCGAGGAGCTGGTCGAGCCGGATGCTCCGCCCGGCCCTTCACTTTCGCCCGAAGAACCCGACGAGGCCGAGCCGCAAGCCGATCCACCGCCTGTGCCGCGGCCGCGTCCGCAAATCGAAGCTGAGAAAGAAGAGCCGGCGACGGCTGCGCCTGCCGCGATCGACGTTCCCGAAAGTGCTGATCAGGCGCCTGTGCCGCGCCCGCGTCCGGAGGATGACCCTGAAAACGGCCCGGCGCCTGCGGGCGAACCTTCCGAGAAAGCTTCGTCTCAAGCACGGGTCTATCAGGCCGCCTGTCCGGCGTTGCTGCTTGGACAGATCGAAGCCGAACCTCAGCCGCCGATCGAAGAAGAAACCTGCGGGGAACGCTCGCCGCTTTCGGTCACGGGCGTCCTGGCCAATGGCCGCATGGTGCCGCTATCAAGCCCGGCGACGCTCAACTGCGCCATGGCTAGCGCCTTGCCGCGTTGGATCGAAACTGTCGATTCCTATGTGCGATCGCGTGAGAACACCGGTGTCGCCGAGGTGTCGGTCGGTACCAGTTATGCCTGTCGGCCACGCAACAATGCCGAGGGCGCCGATGTGTCCGAGCATGGCTTTGCCAATGGGCTCGACGTTGTCGGCTTCACTCTCGAAGACGGACGGGCAATATCGGTCGCCGAGGACTGGCTGCCAGCGCAGCTGCCGCAAGGGCGGCTTCTACGCTTTGCCCATGGTGCCGCTTGCGCCGGCTTTACCACCGTTTTGGGACCGCAGGCCAATGAACAGCACGAGGATCATTTTCACCTCGATCTGGGCTGCCACGGCCAGAGTTGTACGGCGCGGATTTGCGAATAGCTATTCGGCAGGCGCGGGCTCGGCCGGTGCTGGGGCGGCTTCGGCCGGCGCTTGCGTAGTGGCTGCCGGCGTAGTGGTGCCATCCGGTTGCGCCGCAGCTGCGGCGCCCTGCTCTGGCTGGGCGGCGTAGGCAGCAAGCACTTCCTCCACGCCCGCTACATCGGTGCTGCCGGGATCGCAATCCGGCGCCCTGTCCTCTATCGCGGTGCGGATCTCGGTAAAGGCGTTGTCAGCGACTTCCTGGGTAATGCCGAGTTGCTCGATGAACCGGGCTTCGTCGCTTGCCATGGCTTCGACGGTCGCCGGATCGATGGTGATGCTGCACAGCTCAGCCACGGCGCGCGTGGCATAGAGGCCGGTCAGGAGATCATTGGCATTGGGCGGCAGCGCAAAAGCCGTGGCCTCGTCGGGCGCTACGGCCTGCCCGGCCGGCGGGGCAGCTTGTGCCGGGGCTGGTTGTGGGGCGGGAGCCGGCGCCGCCTCCTGGGCAATCACCGGGGCAGTCAACAGGGGCAGGCAGAGCAGCATCAGACGGGCAGGGCGCAGCATCGCTTCCTCATCAGCGTTCAAACATTTCAGTGTCGGTCAAACACCGCGAATGCGCCGGTTTAATGAGGACAATGGGGCATTTGTGCCATCAGTGTGGCGCCTGTTGCCCCTTAGCAGGAGAGACCATCGCGGCGCAGCGGGTGGTAAATGGGCAGGTCGGCGCGTTGGTGGGGGTTCATGGTTTCGAGGGGGTCGGGTGGGCAATCGCGGGCGGTGAGCCAGGTGAGGACTGCTTGCAGCTTTCTCGACAATCTCTCCATTTGTGTGACCTCGTAGTATTGGTTTCGTATAGGGTAGATGCGCTGATTTAGGGGAGATCGGCAATGGACAATGCCATGGCCTTTGCTGTAGAAAATCTATACATGGCCAGTCCGTTTCCCATCCCGCTGAACGCTCTGCGCGCTATCGAAATCGTCGCCCGTCGGGGTGCTTTGGTGCCCGCTTCGCAGGAGCTCGGTGTTACCGTCGGCGCCGTAAGTCAGCACATTCGGCGTGCCGAGGCGCGGCTGGGTGTCGACCTCTTCGAGCGCACCTCGCGAGGGCTGGTGCCGCTGCCGGCGCTGGCGCAGGTGCTGCCGCAGCTGACGGGCGGTTTCGCAACGCTCGCCGACGCCCTGGCCGGGCTCGGACAGGCCAATGAAACGGTGCTCAACCTCACGGTCGGGTCGGTATTTGCTTCGCGCTGGCTGATCTGGCGGGTGAACAAGTTCATGCATCAGCATCGCGAAATCGAGTTGCGGCTGGTGGTGAGTGGACAGGTGCTCGATCTCAACCGGGCCGATATCGATTGCGGCATCCGCTTCGGCACCGGCAACTGGCCGGGCGTGCGCGCCGAGAAGGTCGGCGGCTTCACCTATCGGCCGGTCTGTGCACCGCCCCTGGCCGAGCGGCTCAAGCGCCCTGAGGACCTCGCTTCGGTTCCCATGATCCGCGACGAGGTCAGCATGATCTCCTGGGCCGAGTGGTGGAAGGCGGCTGGCATCGCAAACCCACCCGAGATTGCAGGGCCCGCCTATACCGACCCTTCGCTCGCCTTCGATGCGGCGATCTCGGGCCAGGGCGTGCTGCTCGCCGTCGACATGATGGCCGCCGATGCGATCAGCGACGGCCGCCTGGCCGCGCCCTTCGACATCAGCGTCGAAAGTCCGCTCGGCTACTGGCTCGCGGTTGCCGAGACCCGGCGCGAGTCGCGAAAGGTCAAGGCGCTGCGCGAATGGCTGGCCGTCGAAGTGCCGGCCTCTGCACGCGGATATGTCTACCAGCAGCAGATGGGTGAGTGGGTGTAGCTTGCGCAGAGTTTAGAATGGTTCTAATGTTTTCTAGAACCATTCTAAACTTTGGCGTCCTCCATGCTGCTCACCCGCCTGTTCCAGACCGACCGCCGCGACTTCGATACGCTCGATGCCCGCGAAATCCTCTCCCTCGCCATCTCCGCCGAAGAAGAGGATGGGCGCATCTATTCGGAATTTTCGAGCCGACTGGCCGAGCAATATCCCGGCTCGGCGGCGGTGTTCGATGGCATGGCGGCCGAGGAGGACGAGCACAGGCGCCGGCTTCTCGACCTCTACATCGAAAAATTCGGTACAAGGCTCGTGCCGATACGGCGCGAGCATGTGCGCGGTTTTCTGCCCCGCAAGCCGGTCTGGCTGATGAAGACACTGTCCATCGAAGCGGTGCGCCAGCAGGTCTGGGAGATGGAGGAAGGCGCCTATCGCTTCTATCTCGAAGCAGCCAAGAGCACGACGGATGCCGAAATCCGTAAGCTGCTGGGGACGCTGGCCAAAGAGGAGCGCAAACATGCAGATGCTGCCGACCGGCTCGACGAGGCAAGACTGGGTGCGAGCGGGCGCGAGCATGAGAAGGACGAAGCGCATCGCCAGTTCGTGCTGACCTATGTGCAGCCGGGGCTTGCCGGGCTGATGGACGGGTCGGTCTCGACACTCGCGCCGGTCTTTGCCGCCGCCTTTGCAACCGGCTCCACCTGGCAGACCTTTCTCGTTGGACTGGCGGCAGCGGTTGGCGCCGGCATCTCCATGGGCTTTACCGAAGCGGCGTCCGACGACGGACGACTGACCGGGCGCGGCTCGCCTATCAAGCGCGGGCTGGCGGCAGGCATCATGACCGCCGTCGGCGGGCTGGGGCATGCCCTGCCCTATCTGATCTCCGATTTTGGGGTGGCAACGAGCATTGCCGTCGTCGTCGTGCTGATCGAGCTGTGGGCGATCGCCTTCATCCAGAACCGCTATATGCAGACGCCGTTCTGGCGGGCGGTGCTGCAGGTCGTGCTCGGCGGATCGCTGGTATTTGCCGCGGGCATCCTTATCGGCAGCGCCTGATAACCGGTCAGCCGCGCTTCGCCGCGGCCTTTGCCCTCGATGCCTCCCTTTGCAGGCGCTTGGCCTGCTTTGCCGCCTCGGCTGCCTGGCGGGCGGCATCTCCCAGATGCGCGGCACCGCGTTGCCGGGCAAGGTCTACCTGGCGTTGCCGCTCGGCCGCGGCAGCGCGCCTTGCCTCATCGTCTGCGCAATGAGGACAGGCGATACCTTCGAGGAAACGTTCATCGGCCCGCTCGGCCGGTGTCAGTGGATGGCGGCAGGCGCGGCAGAGGGTCGCCTCGCCCTGTTCGAGGCCATGGCGAACCGAGACGCGCTCGTCGAAGA
>Ga0180216_1000493_pt1 | contig 41737 bp, 36 predicted proteins | sample eDN3rd37CBELigMG_FD_128879 | JGI IMG/M metagenome (GOLD analysis project Ga0180216, IMG submission 128879) | Enriched Miracle-Growth compost microbial communities from Emeryville, California, USA - eDNA 3rd pass 37_C BE-Lig MG (version 2)... ...
CCCCCTCTATCCCCAGCGCTCGCGCACCACCTCCGGCTCCTCCATGCGCGCCCTGCGCCGGGCCCTTTCCCGCCGGGCGCCCTGGATGCCCGTCCACGAGGTTTGCTCCTTCGCGGACGCGCCGGGCTTCGTGCGGGCCTGGGTCGAGGCCATCCGGGAGATCCTCGACGGCCTGCCCGAGGGGAGGCGCGAGCGCGCGCACATCCTCTTTTCGGCCCATGGACTCCCGCAGTCGATCGTGGATCGCGGCGACCCCTACCTGGCCCACGTGGAGGCCTCCGTGCGAGCGGTGATGGCCTCGCTGGGGGAGTTGCCGCACAGCCTCGCCTTTCAGAGCCGCGCCACCCGCGCGAAGTGGCTCGAGCCGGCGACCGAGGACGAGCTCGCGCGTCTCGGCCGGGCCCGGACCGAGGACGTGGTGGTGGTGCCCATCGCCTTCGTCACCGAGCACGTGGAGACGCTCTTCGAACTCGACCTGCTCCTTCGCGAGCCGGCCCTCGAAGGGGGGATCCGAAACTACCACCGGGTCCGCGTCCCCCACCTCGCACCCTCCTTCGTCGACACCCTGGTGGAGAAGGTGCGCGGCGCGCTCGCCCCGGGCGGGCTCCCGCCGTGCCCGCCCCCTTGCAACAACCCCCTCTGCGTCGCGAAGCGCCGCTCCCCCTGAACGAGAAAGGCCCGCATGGGGCGGGCCTCGTCCGAATCGTCCGCGGCGGTCCGATCAGCCGCGCAGGGAGAGCGCTTCCGAGAGGCGCCGATCGGCGAACTGCCAGTCGATCACGTCGAAGAACTTGTCCACGTAGCTTCCGCGGTCGTTCTTGTAGCGCAGGTAGTAGGCGTGCTCCCAGACGTCGCAGACCAGGAGCGGATACGAACCCTGGAAGCTCATGTTCTGATGGTCCTCCACCGCGAGGATCAGCAGGCGGTTGCCGAGGGGCTCGTAGGCGAGGACGCCCCAGGCGCTGGCCTCGGCCGCCTTGCTCGCCGCCGCGAACTGCTTGCGGAAGGCGTCCACGCTCCCGAAGCTGGCGGTGAGCGCCTGCGCCAGCCGGGCGGGGGGCTCGCCGCCGCCGTTCGGGCTCATCGAATTCCAGTAGAGGCTGTGGAGGACGTGTCCGCTGCCGTGGAAGGCGAGCTCGCGCTCCAGCGCCTTCACGTGGGTGAAATCCCCCTTCTTCCGCGCCTCCTCGAGCCCGGCCAGCGCGTTGTTCAGCCCCCGCACGTAGCCGGCGTGGTGCTTGTCGTGGTGCAGCTCGAGGATCTCCGCGCTGAGGAAGCCGTCGAGCGCGTTCTTCGGGTAGGGCAGGGGAGGGAGGGTGTAGGGCTTCGGCGTGATCGAGGCCCCGGCCGGCGGCGGCGCGCCCGGCTTGCCCTTCTCCACCGGACGGGGCGCCTGGGCCGAGGCCAGCTCGGAAACCCCGAGCACCGGCGCCGCCAGCGCCGCGCCCGCCATCATGCCGAGCATCTGCCGCCTGTCGAGGGAACCGCTCTTCTTCTGGGTCATCGACATCTCCTCGTGAAGGTCGAAACCGACAGAGTCTAACACGGGCTCGGATTCGCTCACCCGCAGGGTTCCCCACGGCTTTCCGTTTCGCCGCGGGAGGGGAGGGCGGTAAGATCCACCGCCGGGGGCTCTCGTTCGTCAAGCTGGTAGGTACCCATGAAAGTCGTTCGATTCCTCGCCCTTGCCTCTCTCCTGGTCCTTCCCCTCGGCGCGCGCGCGGACCTCACCCTCTCGGTGGATGCCAACGCCATCGCGCCTTCTCACCGCGATTCGCTGGGTTTCGCCTTCGGCGCGGCCGGCGGCCTGGACCTGCTGGAACTCGGGCCCCTCGCCCTCGGTCCCCACGTCCGTATCGGCGCGGGAGGTGCGCAGCCGGATCTCTTCTGGCACGGCTCGGTGGGCGCGCGGCTCTCGCTCGACGTCCTCTTGGTCGTTTCCGCTGCGGCGCGGATCGGCGTGGCCAGTTACGACCGCGGGGTTCCGTTGGACGGAAGTCGAATCGTCGGCCCGAAAAGCGGAAGTGGAGCGCTCTTGGAGACCGATCTGACGGCGGAGTATCCCCTCTTCGGACCGCTCACGGTCGGTGCACGGTACGGATACTCGAGGATCCTCCTCGACGGCGCGGACTTCGACTGGCCCTCCTACGGGCTGCAGGTCGGACTCCGGCTCTGATCCCGGCCCGAGCCGACGGTCGCCGGCTCAGGCGCCCTGGCTGCGGAGGGTCCAGCCGATCATCTTGTAGAGCAGCCGGGCGCCCACGTTGCCGTCCCACTCGTCGCCCTCGGGGCCGGGGGCGACCTCGCAGAGGTCGAGGCCGACGATGGTCCGGCCGCTCTCCACCACGCCGGCGATCAGCGCGCACGCCTGATGGAAGCTCAGCCCTCCGGGCACGGGCGTGCCGGTGTGCGGGCAGAGGCTGGGGTCGAGGCCGTCGATGTCGAAGGAGAGGTAGACGCGCTCGGGGAGGTCGCGCACGATGCGCTCGACCTGCGCCTTCCAGGTGGCGCCGGCGAAGCGCTCGTTCGCCAGGGCCTGATCGAAGTGGGTGACGACCCGCCCGCCGCTCGCCTGGATGTAGCGGTACTCCCCCCGGCCGAAGTCGCGAATCCCCACCTGCACCAGCTTCGCCACCTCGGGGATCCGCTCCATCACGTTGTAGAAGATGGAGGCGTGGCTGTGGGTGAAGCCCTCGTAGGCCTCACGGAGGTCGGCGTGGGCGTCCAGGTGCAGGATGCCCATGCCCGGGTTGCGCTCGGCGTAGGCGCGGATGGCCCCGAAGGGGACCGAGTGGTCGCCGCCCAGGACGCAGGGGATCTTGCCCTGGTCGAGCCAGCGCGAGACCTCGCGGTAGACCCATTCGTTCAAGGCGTCGCCGATCTCGTTGACGCGGTCGATGCGCTTTTTCCGCTCGCCGTCGTCCAGCTCCTGGGCCTCCAGGGAGCGCGCGAGATCGACCGCCTCGCCGTTCCAGGCCTCCACCTCGGAGGGCGAGTCGAGCATGACGATCCCGTGCCGGTAGAAGTCGCCCAGCTCCAGGTCGAAGAGGTCCACCTGATGGGAGGCGGAGAGCACCGCGGCGGGACCGTCCGCGGCACCCGAGCCGTAGGAGGTGGTGGCCTCGAAGGGAACGGGGACGACGACGACCTTCGACTCCTCGGGGGTGAAGGTCAGACCGTAGATACCAGAGCCCGGCTCGGCGGGCGCATCGGGGTCGAAAGGCATGGCGCGGCCATCCTAGCGGGCGCGCCCCGGTCGTCAATCGGCCTCCGGGAGGAGGTGGAGGAGATGCCCGGCCTGCCAGACGGCGACCACGCGGCGCAGGGCGGAGACGTCCTCGAGCGGATTGCCGTCCACGAGGAAGAGGTCCGCGTAGGCGCCGGGAGAGACCACGCCGAATTTGGCGGTGGGATCGAGGAGTCGGACGGGAAGGCGCGTCGCGGCCATCAGGGCGTCCGCCGGCTTCATCCCCAGCTCGACCAAAGATTCGATCTCGTCCGGCAGGCCGTGCTCGCTTCCCGGCTCCGCGCCCGAGCCGGTGATGAGGGGGATGCCGGCCTCGCGCAGCGCGCGGAGGTTCTCCCGGATCCTCTGCTCGCAGGGGCCCGGCCGCCGGGTGCAGAGGCCCTGGGCGGTGACGACGGGGACGCCGGAGATCGAGAGCTCGTGGACCTGCTCTCGGCCGAGGGCGTCCTCCCACGGCGGGGCGAGGAGGAGGGCGACGCGCGATTCCGCGGCGAGCACCGAGGCGCCGGCGGTCGGGGCCACGGCGAAGACGGGCTTCTGGTAGGCGCCGGCCTCCGCCACCACCGAACGGGCCATCTCCTCGGTGAAGTCTTCGGTCCACTCGATGCGCACGAAGTCCGAGCGGTAGCGCTCGAGATCCTTTCGCGCGGCGCGCGCCGCCTCGAGGGGGCCATCCACCCGCTGCACCGCTTCCAGGCGGTAGGGTGCGTCCATCTCCGCCTCGCCCCGGATCGAGCGCGTGGAGCGGTAGAGGCGCGGACCCGCGAAGGAGCCGGAGGCGATCGAGCGCTGCAGCGACTCCACGTTGGTGTCGTGTCCCGCCACCACGGCGGTGGTGACGCCCTGCGAAAGCATGCGCTCGAGCGCGCGGCGCGGATCTTCGTCGCCGAGCAGGACGTGCATGTCGATCAGGCCGGGTAGCAGGACCTTCCCCTTGCCCGAGAACATCTGGACGCGACCGTCGAGCTCGTGCTGGCCCGTGGGGACCATGCCCCGCACCCTTCCGCCCACGAGGAGGACGTCCACGTTCCGCACGAGGAAATCGTCGAAGCCGGTGAAGACGTCCACCTCGGTGATCAGGGTGGGGGGCGCTTCGCGGGAGAGATCCGGCGCGTGCACGTGGGTGGGGCGGTAGCTGCCGCAAGCGGCGAGGAGGAGGGCGACGGCCAAGAACCTCATGCCTTCATCCTACCCCTCCGCGATCCGTGCGCGCTCGGGCGATCGGCGCGAGACCGAGAGCCCGAAGGATGGATCGGGCGAGGCGTACCAGGCCTCGAGTCGCAGGCCGGCCTTCGCGAGCAGCCGTTCCACCGATTGCCGGGTGAATTTCCGGCTGATCTCCGTGCGGATCGTCTCCCCGCGGGAGAAGGGGATCCGCAGGCCGAGCCGCGGGATGTGCACCTCGTGCGCCTCCTCCGCCCGCAAATGCATCTCGATCTGCGATGCCTCCGGCCGCAGGAAGGCGAGGTGCGTGAAGCGCTCGAGCGCGAAATCCGCGCCCAGCTCGCGATTGATCACCTGCAGGATGTTCCGGTTGAAGGCCGCGGTGAGTCCCTGGGCGTCGTTGTAGGCGCGATGGAGGACCTCGGGGGATTTCAGGAGATCCGTGCCGAGGAGGAGGCGATCGTCCTCGCGGAGCGTGGAGGCGATCCGCCCCAGGAAGGTCACGGCCTCCTCCTCCGTGAAGTTCCCGATCGTCCCGCCCAGGAAGGCGACGAGGCGTCTCCCTTTTCGAGGGATGCTCTCCAGGTGGAAATCGTAGTCGCCCACCAGGCCGTGGACTTCGAGCCAGGAAAACTCCTGGAGGAGCGAGCGGGCGCTCGCGCGCAGCATGGACTCGCTCACGTCGAAGGGGACGTAGGTGCAGGGCTGGCCCCGGCGCTCGAAGGCACCGAGGATGGTGCGCGCCTTTCGGGCGGGACCGCTGCCGAGCTCCACGAGGTGGGTGGGGCGGAAGCGCGTGACCAACTCCTCCGCGATTTCGGCCAAGAGACCCGCCTCCGCCCGGGTCGGGTAGTACTCCTCCGTCTCGCAGATCCGATCGAAGAGGATGGAGCCCGTCTCGTCGTAGAAGTACTTGGAGGGGAGCCACTTGGGGGATGCCGAGAGACCCTCCCGCACGTCGCGCGCGAGGGTGGACGCACGACGGGGGAGGACCTCGATGACGAATCGGGACGAGGATTTCTGAAGTTGCACACGCGCCTCCCGGAAAACATTCGGCGGAAGTGCGCGAAAGACGAACCCCCGCCTGGACGCACGTGGCACGCCCGTGCACCATCATAGAAGGAGGGGGAGGTTCGACCCAAATGGCAGCGGGCCTTTTTCGAGAAATGGAACGAGCGCGGGCGCTCAGCCGGAGGCTCACCGAGGATCTCGACGACGCGCAAGCCCGCGCCCGACCCGATCCGGCCTTCTCGCCGATCGCCTGGCACCTGGGCCACGTCGCCTGGCAGGAGGAGCTCTGGCTGCACCGCAAGGTCTGGGGACGCCCGCCGATCGCGCCGGAGCTCGATTCGCTCTTCGATTCCTTTCGCAGCCCGAAGGCGTCGCGAAGTGCGAGACTCCCGCCCCTTTCCGCGATCCGCGACTACGCCGCGCGCGTCCGCGAGGAGAGCGCCCGTCTCGCCTTTCGGGCCTGCGATTCGGAACTCATGGAGGATGGCTGGGTGTTTCGCTTTTTGGCGAACCACGAGCGCCAGCACGCCGAGATCGTCGGGATCGCTCGCCTCCTCCTCCGGCTTCCGCTGGAGGGTGGATTCGAGCCCCCACCCCGTTCGAATGCGACCGAGTCGTGGTCTTCCTACCCCGAGGGGAGCTTCCTCATGGGTTCGGAGGATCCCGACGGATGGGACAACGAGCGCCGTCCGCACCCTCGGCATCTTCCGGCCTTTCGGCTCGCCGGGCGCCAGGTGACGAACGGCGAATGGCTCGAATTTCTCGAGGCGGGGGGATACGAGACGCGCTCGCTCTGGAGCGACGAGGGCTGGGCCTTCATGCGCGCGAACGCGGTCGCCGCGCCGCTGCACTGGGAGCGGGATGCCGACGGTTCGTGGCGGCGCTTCTCCCTGCGGGGGTGGGTGCCGCTCGCGCTCGACCACCCCGTGGCGCACGTCTCCTTTTTCGAGGCCGAGGCCTACGCTCGATTCGTGGGCGCGCGGCTCCCCACCGAGGCCGAGTGGGAGCGCGCGGCCCGGGGCGAGGCGGACCACCGCTTCCCCGGCGGGGACCCCTCCGGAGCCAACCTGGAGTTGCGCCACGGCGACACCTCCCCGGCGGGAGGGCTGGCGGGAAACGTCTGGGAGTGGACCCGAAGCGCCTTCGTGCCCTATCCCGGCTTCCGGCCGGGACCCTACCGGGGCTACAGCGAGCCCTGGTTCGGGGAGAAGCACCGCGTCCTGCGCGGCGGCAGCCACCTCAGCCACCCCCTGATGGCGCGCTCCGCCTTCCGCAACTGGCTCGAGCCCCAGATCCGCGCCTATCCCGCCGGCCTCCGCCTCGCCCGCGACGCCTCCTAATCCGCCAGGCAGGCCAACGGAACGGCGGTGAGGTTCTTTCCGAAGGGAACGACGTCGGAGCCGTCGTAGAGGACGACGCCGCTGGCGAACTGGCCCGGTACGGCGTCCCCGAGCGTGCGGAGACCGCGGAAGTCCTGGTGCGTCACGGTCGCGGAGGCCTTCACTTCCACCCCGGCTAGGCGGCCGTCGTCCCACTCCACGACAAAGTCGACCTCCCGGTTGGATTGGTCGCGAAAGTGGTACAGCCGGGCGCGGGTTTCGGAGACGGATAGCAACTTCGAGAGCTCACCGAAAACGAACGACTCCAATAGGGTGCCGAATGAGCTTCGGTCAGATCCGACTCGTCGGTGGGTGAGCCCCAGGCTGGCAGCCAGGACTCCGGTGTCGAAGAAGTGGAGTTTCGGCGATCGGATGAGACGCTTGATTCCGTTGGAGTACCAAGGCTGTAGAAGTCCCACGAGGAAGATCTGCTCCAGGAGAGCCACGTAGCGCTGGCTGGTCTTGTGGCTGATCCCGAGGCTTCGGCCGATCTCGGAGAAGTTGACGAGCTGGCCCGCATGATGTGCAACGAGGCGCACGAACGCCGGCAAGTCGGTGAGCCTTTCGACGTGCGCGATGTCCCGGAGGTCCCGGTTCAGGACGGCATCCAGATATTCACGCAACCAGGCGAGGCGACGGCTTTCCCGCGGCCTTGCGACGGCTTCGGGAAAACCTCCCTCGAGCACGGCTCGAACCAGGTCGTCCCCGATGATGGGCTTTCGCGGGTTCTGGAACCGACCTTCGTAGAGTCGGTCGAGAAAGTCGCCCCGTCCCTCGGCGAGTTCGGCTTGCGCGAGGGGAAGGAGCCGAATCGTCTCCATCCTCCCAGCCAGGCTGTCCGCCACCTTGGGCAGCGTCATCACGTTCGCCGAGCCCGTCAGGAGGAATCTCCCCGGGCGATGGTCGTCGTCGACCGCCTTTTTGATGGCCAGAAGCAGTTCGGGGACGCGCTGCACCTCGTCGATCGTGGCCCGATCGAGCCCTCGAACGAAACCTGCCGGATCGGTCCGAGCGGCATCGAGTGTCGTCAAGTCATCGAGGGTGAAGTACGGGCGGTCTTCGCCATCGATCTGGCGCACCAGAGTCGTCTTTCCCGCTCGACGAGGTCCGACGACCAGAACGACGGGCGTGTCGTCCATCGCCTCTCGGATCCGGCTTTCCGCAAGGCGACGGAGCACGGGACCCGCTCCGGCATGTGGGAGGTCGTGCACGATTCGGTCCTTTTCTCCCTGTGGTATTGGCGGAGATTGGAACACGGACTCGCGGAATTTGGAAGCTAGCTATGCGGTAATTGGAAGTTGGAAGCCCGAAAATTGGAAGTTTAGGGCTTGGGAATTGGAAGTCTGGCCACCGGGGATTGGGATCGCACGCGCGGAGCTGGGAAGGCCGCCGCGCGGCGATGGGAAGTCGCAGGCCCTGGGCATGTGAACCCGAGCGCCTCAGTAGACGTTGTACTTGCGGCGGAGGGCCTCGTGTTCCGCGGCGTTCCGCGAGGGCCGGAGGATGCGGTCCTTGTCGTGGAGGTAGAACCAGTAGGGGCTTTCCTCGGGGCGGAGCGCGGCGATCAGCGATTCGAGGGTGGGCGCTCCGATCGGCCCGGGCGGGAGCCCCCGGTGGAGGCGCGTGTTCCACTCGTCGCCGGGATCCCGCAGCCGCTTGAGGAAGGCCTTCCGGTCGTTCCACTGCGGAAGCTCGTAGCGGCTCGTGGCGTCCACCCCCAGGGCGATGCCCGAGTCGAGGCGCTTCCAGAGGATGCCCGCCACCAGCGGCCGCTGCTCGGGCAGAGGCTCCTCCCGCTCCAGGAGGGAGGCCATGATCACGATCTCGTGCAGCTTCCGCCCGCTCGCCTCGATCTCCTCCCGGTGGGGATTCCAGAAGCGCTCGACGAAGGTGTCGAGCTGGCGCTGCACCAGCTCCTTGACGTCGAAGCGGTCCGGGACGATGCCGTAGGTCTCGGGGTAGAGGTAGCCCTCCAGCGTCCGGCCCTCGAGGGGGAAGGGGGCGCGGGCCCAGGAGGGATCGGAGGCGGCGGCCAGGTAGGCTCCGGCCTCGATCCAGCCCTTCTGGGCGAGGGCGGCGTCCGTGTCGCGCAGCCGCCACCCCTCCACGATCACGAAGGGCTCGTCCTCCGGGAGGGGGGCACCCTCCAGGATGGAGGCGATCTCCGCCAGGGACATCCCCGGGCCGATCTCGAAGCGGCCCGCCTTGGCCGAGAGGCCGCCGCGACGCCACAGGTGGTAGCGCCACATCCACTCGGCGCGGATGAGGCCGTCCTTTTCCAGCGAGGCCCCCAGCGAGCGGCCCGTGGCGCCTCGCGGGACCTCCCACACCACCTTTTCTTCGGATCCCGGGCGGATGGGCGTCGAAACGGCCCGCTCCAACCAACCGTACCCCGCACCACCCGCGAGGGCGGCCACCAACGCCAACAGAGCGACCTTCCTCATCCGCACGGAGGTTAACACAAAGCTCCGGGGGGTGCCGACTTCCAGGCGGGCCTCCGCCCCCGATGGTGCGGTGGCGGCTGTGCACACCGCGCGCAAGTTTCCGAAAGCGCCCACTCGAGAGACGGGGCGTGGAAGGAGAGGCCGCACGACGCGGTCGAGCTCGAGAGGAAGCGAGATGAAGAGGTTTCGGGCATTGGGATGGGCGTTGGCGTCGCTCGTGGGTGTCCTGCTCGCCGTGGGCACTCCGACCCAGGCGCATGCGGTGGACTTCGACCTGATCGTCAGCGGCGACGTGAACGGCGTGTTCAAGACCAGCGAGGGCGACGATCGGGATCTCGGCATCGGCCTGGCGGCGCGCCTCGGGTTGGGCTTCGACACGGGGACGGTGCGCGTCACGCCCGAGGGCATGTTCGAGTGGGATCGCTTCGGCGAGGACGACACGGTGATCCGGGTCCTCGGCGGCCTGCGGATCACGGGTGGCGAGATCTTCGAGCCGAGCGTCTTCGCGCACGTGGGTTGGGGCCGGCGCAACCTGCACGATACGGACGACGACGCCGTGGCGATCGACGTGGGAACCGCGCTCGACTTCACGGCGATCCCCTATCTGAAGATCGGCGCGCAGGCGGCCTACAACTGGCTCGAGCTGGATCCGGTCTTCGACTTCGTGACCTTCGGCGCGCACATCACCTTCCTCTTCTGACGGAAGGTCGGCCGTGGTTCCGATGGCCGTGGCGGGAGGAGGCTGGTAGGCTCGTCCCGTCATGTCCATTTCCCGTCGCGCGCTGATCCGGTACGGGTTGGGGGGAAGCCTGTTCCTCCTGGCGGGGGGAACGGGCCTCGCCCTCCGGCCCTCCAGGCTCCGCGCGCCGACGGCCGAACTCCGAGCCCTCGACGAAAAGAGCTTCTCCGTCCTGGCCGCGGTCGTGGATCGGCTGCTTCCGCCGCGGCCGGGATTTCCCAGCCCCGCCGAGCTTCGCCTCGCCGAGCGCATCGACGCCTTCTTGGCCGCGGGGGATCCCTCCGTGGCGGCGGAGTTTCGCCAGGCGCTCCTCCTCCTGGAAAACGGCCTGGCGGGCTTCGTCCTGGACGGTCGGGCCACTCCCTTCACGCGCCTCTCGCCCGAGGAGCAGGATCGCGCGCTCGACGCCTGGCGCACGAGCGCTTGGTCCTTCCGCCGGATGGTCTATCGCGCCCTCCACGGATTGTGCATGGCCGTCTACTTCGCTTGTCCGGAGGCGCAACCGGGCACGGGCTATCCGGGGCCGCCGGAACTGCATCCGCTTCGATGAATCCCCGCATCCATCTCCGACTCGACGACGATGCGAACGTCGAATGCGACGCCTGCGTGATCGGCTCGGGCGCGGGTGGGGCGGTCGTCGCCGCCCGCCTCGCGAGGCGGGGGCTCTCGGTGGTGATCCTCGAGGAGGGCGCGCATCACACGCGCGAGGATTTCCGCATGGACGAGGGCGAGGCCTTCCGCACGCTCTACCAGGATCGCGGGCTGCGCTCGACCTCCGACCTCGCCATCACCGTCCTCCAGGGGAAGGCGGTGGGCGGCTCCTCCGTGGTCAACTGGACGACCTGCTTCCGCCTTCCCGACGCGGTGCTCGGGCACTGGGCCCGCGAATTCGGCGTGAGGGGACTTTCTCCCGAAGTGCTCGCCCCGCACTTCGACGCGGTGGAGGAGAGGCTCTCGATCGCCGAATGGCCCGAGGCGATGGCGAACGCGAACAACCGCGTCCTCCTCGATGGCTGCCGAAGGCTCGGCTACTCGGTGAATCCGCTCCGCCGAAATGTGAGACATTGCGCCAACAGCGGCTACTGCGGGATGGGCTGTCCCGTGGACGCCAAGCAGGCGATGCACCTCACCTACCTCCCCGACGCGCTCGAACGCGGGGCGGAACTCTACGCCTGCGTCCGGGCCCATCGGATCGAGGTCTCGCGCGGGAAGGCGACGTCGGTGCTGGGCATCGCGGTGGAGCCCGAGAGCGGTCGGCCCACGGGCCGCCAGATCCGCGTGCGCGCGAAGACGGTGGTCGTGAGCGCGGGCGCGCTCAACTCCCCGACGCTCTTGCTCCGCTCCGGCCTCGACGACGGCAAGGTGGGAAGGCGCACCTTCCTCCATCCCACCGTGGCCACGGCCGCCTTCTTCGACCACCCCATCCACGGCTACTACGGCGCACCCCAATCCATCGGCTCCCATCACTTCGCGGATCGTGGAGAGGGGAGGGTGGGCTTCTTCCTGGAGACGCCCCCGATCCATCCGATGCTGTCGGCCACGGCCTCCCCCGCCTTCGGCGAGCGCCAGTTCGAGGTGATGTCTCGACTTTCCCACATGCAGTCGCTGATCGCGCTCGCCATCGACGGCTTCCTCCCCGGCGACCCGGGTGGAAGGGTCACGCTCGACCGGCGGGGTCGGATGCGGTTTTCGTATCCGATCCGCGAGCCCCTCGAGGAGGCCTTCCGCGCCGCGACGGTGGAGATGGCGCGGATCCAGCTCGCCGCCGGCGCGAAGGAGGTTCGCTCGCTGCACCTCGAGCCGGTGATCGTCCGCAGCGAGGCCGACCTCGAGAAGCTGGAGCGGGCGCCTTACGGCGCGAATCACCATTCCATCTTCAGCGCGCATCAGATGGGCGGTTGCCCCATGGGCGAGGACGAGGAGGTCTGCGTGGTCGATTCCGAACTCCGCCACCGCCGCGTGGACAACCTCCACGTGGTCGACGGCTCGGTCTTCCCCACCTCCCTCGGCGTCAATCCCAGCGAGACCATCTACGCCCTCGCCCACTGGGCCGGCGAGCGCATCTCGACCGAGGTCCGTTGACGCGGGCGAGCGAGCGCCCGGACGTCCCGCCCGGGGTTTGACCCCCGAAACGGATGCCTAGATTCTCGGTCGGAGGGGAGGTCGCATCCGAAGCATGTTGAGCCCATTCATCGAGCGCTATCTGCGGGTCAACGGGATTCCCTTCCGGCTTCTCTCGCCGGAGGACGCGGAGGTCCACCCTCCCCGGAGCGAGGACGATCTGGTCGTCAAGCGGGTGAAGAGCGTGCTCGTGGAGGCGGACGGCGACGAGGTGCTCTGCGCCATCCCGGAGGACGCCGAGGTCGACCTCGACGCCCTCTCGGATCTCCTGCAGGCCGAGGAGGCGGTCGTCTGCGAGGAGGGGAGACAGCTCGACCTCTTCCCGGGATGCGAATTCGGCGCTGCGCCGCCCTTCGCCGGCCTCTGGGGCCTGCCCTTGATCGTCGACTCGGAGATCGAATTCTCCGACCGCCTCCTCATGCCGGCGGGCCATTTCGACGCCTTCATCGAAATGCGAACCACCGACCTCCTCTACCTGGAGGAGCCGACGGTGGCGGAGGTCTCGGTTTTCCCCGGCGAGCCCTGGAAGCACGCCATGCCCATCCAGTGGCATCCGCCGGAAGAAGTCCCCACCGTCCGCAGGTGATCGGAGCGCCGGAGGGGCCGGCTCATCCGCTGGGCGGCGCGCCCATCGAGGCCCGCAGTCCGGCGAGTCCCACCTCGAGGGCCGCCTCGAGATCGGCTCGGCTCACCCCCAGCCTAGCCTGCATGCACATCCCCTCCAGCAGCGCATCCGCGAATCGGGCGAGGGCCCGAGCATCGGTGCCCTTCGGAAGGATGCCGGCATCCACGTCGGCCTGGATCCGGCGGCGCATCCGCCTCTCCTTCTCGCGGCGCATCCCTTCGAGCGTCTTGCGAACCCCGGCGGAGGCCTCGTCCACGTGGAGCGCTCCGCAGATGACGAGACACCCCCGCGGATGCGAACGTGACGTGAACTGCGCGGCCGCGTGGCGGAGCAGACGGGTGATCGCTTCGAGCGCGGTGGCCTCCTCGTCCAGCGCCCGCTGGATGTAGGCGCCGTAGGTCTTCGCGTATTCCTCGACGGCCCGGAGGAAGAGCTCCTCCTTGCTCCCGAAGGCCGCGTAGAGGCTCGGAGGGGAGATCGGAGCGCCGAAGATGGTGAATCCGACCTCGTGGATGGGGCCCGAAGGGCCTCCCGGCTGGCTTCAGGCCCTGGCGGCGATCGCCGAATTCGGAGGCGGCCTCGGATGGTTGGTGGGCGCGCTCACCCCGCTGAGCTGCGTGGGGATCCTCGCGACCATGCTCACCGGCATCGCGATCGCCCACGGGCCCGCCGGTGATCCCCTGCTCCGTTTGACGGTCACGGGGATCGCTGAGGGTCCCAGCGGAACCTTCGCGGGCCTGCCTCGCTGGCTGGTGCAGACGGATGGCGCCATCCAGGGCGGTTCCGGCTCCGGGGAGCTGGCGCTCCTCTTCTCCGGCATCGCCATCCTGCTCCTGTTCACGGGGCCGGGTCGCTACTCGCTCGACCGCCTCTGGTTCGGGAGGTCGCCGGAAGCCGGAGGGCGGGGGCGAGAGGAGGAGCGGCCCGCCCCGCGATAGGTCACCAGGAGAGGATCACCTTCCCGAAGGTGCGGTTGGTCTCCAGGAGGCGGTGCGCTTCGGCGACCTGCTCGAAGGAGAAGACGGCTTCCACCACGGGCTTCAGGCGGCCGTCCTCGAAGAGCGGCAGGATCTCGCGGGTGAAGCGCTGGGCGAGCTGGGCCTTCTCCTCGGGGGGGCGGGAGCGGAGCACGGTGCCGACGACCGTGGCGCGCTTCTGCAGGAGGACGCCGAGGGGGAAGTTTCCCTTGGCGCCGCCGAGCAGGCCCACGCAGACGAGCCGCCCCCGGGGCGCCAGCGCGGCGAGGTTCTCCTCGAGGTAGGAGGCGCCGACCAGATCGAGGACGACGTCGGCCCCCTTCCCCCCGGTCGACTCGCGCACCTCCTCCGCGAAGCGGCCGTCGGTGAGGATGGCGACGTCCAGGCCCATCGCCCGGCAGCGGTCGAGCTTCTCCCGGGTGCGCGAGGTGCCGAGCGTGAAGGCCCCCGCCTCGCGCGCGAGCTGGAGGGCCGCCGTGCCCACGCCGCTGCCGACCGCGTGGACGAGGAGGCGCTCGCCCAGGCAGAGCCCGCCCTGCAGGAAGAGGGCGTCGAAAGCGGTGAGGAAGACCTCGGGGATCGCCGCCGCGTCGGTCGCGCCCATTCCCGAGGGGATCGGGATCGCTTCTCGCCCCGAGACGGTGAGGTGCGTGGCCATCGCCCCGCCGCCCACGATCCCCATCACGCGATCGCCGACCTTCCAGCCGGCGCCCTCGCCCGCCTCCTCCACCACCCCCGCGTACTCCAGGCCGGGGATGTCCGCCGGGGAGCCCGGCGGCGCCGGGTAGAGGCCGCGCCGCTGCAGGAGGTCCGCGCGGTTCAGCCCCGCCGCCTCCACCCGCACGAGGATCTCCCCGAACCCCGGCGGTCGCGGCGTGAACTCGAAAAGCTCCAGGACCTCCGGCCCCCCGAATTCGCGAATTCGAACCGCTCGACCCTTCCGCATGGGGCCGAACCTAGCACGCTCTCCGCCGCGCGGTACGCCCCGTCGGGCTTCCGCCCGTTTCCTGCCTCCGAGCGAAGAGAAGCTTCCCTCGCAGGTCGCCAGGATCCGCGCGAACCTCGACCGATACGGCTTCACGGTGATCGAGGAGATCGCCGCCCCGCGCGCCGCCGGCCCCGGGGCCTGCCGGATCGCCCGGGCCTTGCCGTCCCGATGACGCCGCCGGGTTCCCTCGAGGGCACCCGGGGACCGGGCTTCTTCGAGCCGCCCCCCGACGGGGAGCTCGAGGCCCGGGAAAGTCCACGCCGCGAGGGAATCCCTTCAGTGCACCGCGGGGGAGGGCGCCGCCGGGAGGGCGGAGGGCATCCGGGAGGCGAGGCGCCGGCGGCGGATCTCGCGGCGCGTCCCCTCGTCCAGCTCGGGCGGGGCGCGGTGGCGGAGGTCGGCGTAGGTGAAGGTGAGCTGGCGCCGATGGCGGCTCACCCAGTCGTAGAGGAAATCCCCGAGCCGGTGCAGGCCGGGGACGAGATAGAGGGTGCGAAACAGCGGCAGACCGAAGGGGAGGAGGGCGTCGAAGCAGACGGCCGCGGAGCCGGCCCCCCTCCACAACCTCCCGGAGGGGGTGAAGGCCATGGCGGTCTTTCGGGCCTCCTTGCGGTTGCTCCCCACTTCCTCGGGCAGTCCCTCGACCTGGTAGGGGAGGGTGTAGATCCTTTTGCGCCAGTCCAGGCGTCGCAGGACGCGGGCCACGCTGGAGCAGAATCCGCATTTCCCGTCGTAGAGCAGCAGGATCTGATCGGGCTGCAGCATTCCTTGAATCTGCGGATGATCTCCCCCGAAAGCAGTATGATGGAGCCATGATTCGCCACGTCCTCGTCGGCTTCGACGGCTCGGAGGGTTCACGGCGGGCGGCGGACCACGCGCGCCGGCTCGCGGAGGCCTTCGACGCCAAGATCACCTACGTCTTCGTCCTCGAGCCCATCCCCGTGGTGAGCCTGGGCTTCGCGGAGTCCTTCAGCCTCGCCCACCAGCAGATGCAGGCGAAGGACCTCGAACGGGTGCACGAGATCCTCGACGAGCTGGCGAAGGGTCTCCCGGCCGACCGCGTGGACAAGCGCGTCGAGTACGGCCCGGCCGCCGACACCATCTGCCGCCTGGCGCGCGAACTGGACGCCGACCTGGTCGTGGTGGGGGCCCGCGGCCTGGGCGCGGTGGAGCGCCTCCTCATCGGCTCGGTGAGCAGCCGGGTGGTGCACGTCTGCGATCGGAACGTCCTGGTCGTCCACTGAACGCCCGCTCTTGACGACCTGAACGAATGTTCCTATCGATCGCCGAGTGGCGATCCCGAAGCGCGATCTCTCGGCACGGCCCGAGCTGGCCTCCCTGGTGGCCGATCTGCGGCGTTCCCGCCTGCTGGTGGGTCCGCAGGAACTCGAGCATCGCCTCCCCACGCCCCTGCCCACGGGGCTCGCGCCCCTGGACCGCCTCCTGGGCGGGGGCCTTCCCCGGGGGCGGATCGTCGAGCTGCCGGGGGAGAAGACGGGTTCGACCGCCCTGGCCCTCTCCATCGCCGTCCACCTCAGCCGCACGGGGCGGCTGGTGGCCTGGGTGGACGCCGCGGACGCCTTCGACCCGCGGGGGGCCCGTGAGGCGGGGGCGGCGCTCGCGCGGCTGCTCTGGTGCCGGCCCCGGGATCTCCGCGCGGCCATCCGCGCGGCGGACGCCCTGATCGCCTCGGGCGCCTTCCCCCTGGTGGTCCTGGACCTCCGGCGGGAGACCCCGCGCCTCGTGGCCCAGGGCGCCTGGCTGCGCCTGGCGCGAGGGGCGGAGGCGCACCGGAGCTGCCTCCTCGTGCTGGGGGAGGCGGGCGCGCAGAGCTTCGCCGCCGCCACCCTGGTGCCGTCGCGGGCGAAGGCGCGCTTCTCCGGCAAGGGGCCGGGACGGCTCTTCGAGGGGGTGGAGCTCGACTGCCGCCTGAAGCGGAACAAGCTGGGACTCGCGCCGGGGGAGACGAAGCTCGCCTTCCGGGCGCCCGAGCACCTGCCCTCGCTCGCCTGGGATCCCCCGCCCGGGACGCTGCGCTTCGGAGGGGGGCGATGAGGTTCGGCTGTCTCTTCGTCCCCGACCTCCCGCTCCAGGCGCTCCTCCGCGTGGAGCCCGATCTGCACGGCCGACCGGTGGCGGTGGCCCAGGGGGAGGGGGCGAGCGCGCGGGTCGTCGCCGTCTCGGTCCCGGCCCGCACCCAGGGCGTGCTCCCGGGCGCGAGGCTGAAGGAGGCTTTGGCCCTCTGCCCGGACCTCGTCCTGCGCTGGGACGACGAGGCGGTGCGGGAGGCGGCGCGCGAGGCCGCCCTCGACGCGGCCGCGGCGGTATCGCCCCGGGTGGAGGAGGTCGCGCCCGGCCTCGTCCTCGTGGACGCCCGGGGCCTCGGGAAGCTGCACGGGGGCGATCGCGGCCTGGCCTCGGCGCTCCTCGCCGCCGCGCGGAGGGTGGGGCTGGAGGGGAAGGCCGGCGTGGCCTCCGGCAAGCGCATCGCCCGCATCGCCGCCGTGCGCGGCGAGGGGATCGAGGTGGTCCCCCGGGGAGGGGAGCGCGCCTTCCTCGCCCCCCTGCCGCTCGCGGCGCTCGGCGCGAGCCCGGCCCTGGCCGAGACCCTGGCGCGCTGGGGCGTCGGGACCGCGGGCGCGTTCGCCGCCCTGCCGGAGAGCGGCCTCGCCTCGCGCCTGGGGCCGGAGGGGGTGCGGCTGTGGAGGCTCTGCCGCGGCCGGGACGACGAGCCCATCGTCCCCCGGGAACTCCCCCCGATCTTCGAGGAGGGCTGCGACCTGGACCACGAGATCGTGGCGATGGAGGGGCTCCTCTTCCTCCTGCGGCCGGCGCTGGAGCGCCTCGTGGAGCGCCTCTCGTGCCGGGGCTTCTCCTGCGGCGGGCTCACGATGCGCCTTTCGCTGGAACCCGCGGGGGAGGCCATCCTCCCCGTGGAGGTCGCCGCCCCCACCCGCGACGTGCCCACGCTGCTCGCCCTCTGCCGCTCGCTCCTGGAGCGGCGGCCGCCCGGCGCGCCGGTGCGGGGCCTCCGCGTCCGGGCCGAGGCCGCCGGCGGGCGGATCGAGCAGCTCCGCCTCTTCGGCCTGCCCACCGTCTCGCCGGATCGGCTCGCCACGGTGGTGGCCAAGGTGGCGGCGATCGTCGGCGACGGCCGCCTCGGAAGCCCCGTCCCCGAGGACTCCCACGTGCACGAGGCCTTCGCCATGGGGCGCTTCGATCCGCCTCCGCCGACCGAGGAGGAGACGGCGCCCGAGGGGGAGCGCCACCTGGCGCTGCGCCTCTTCCGGCCGCCCCTCCCCGCGGAGGTCCGCATGGCGGCGGGCCTCCCCCAGGCCATCTCCGCCCGCGGCGTCACCGGGTGGGTGGTCTCGCTGGCGGGGCCGTGGCGGGTGGACGTGGGCTGGCACGAGCGACCGCTCTGCCGCGACGGCTTCGACGTGGAGCTCTCCGACGGCGCCGTCTACCGCCTGGCCCACGACCTCTCGCAGGACCGCTGGTTCCTCCTGGGGCGCTATGACTGAGGTCCGAAGAAAAAGGGAGACATACGTCGAGCTGCGGGCGCGCTCCGCGTTTTCCTTTTTGCGCGGCGCCTCCCAGCCCGAGGACCTGGCCCTGCGCGCCGCGGATCTCGGCTACGAGGCGATGGCGCTCGGTGACCACGGCGGCTTGTACGGCATGCCCCGCTTCCACGCCGCGGCGCGCGAGGCCGGCCTGCGCCCCATCGTCGCGGCCGACGTCGACGTGGAGGGGATCGGCTCGCTCCGCCTCCTGGTGGAGGACGAAAAGGGATACAAGAACCTTTGCCGCCTCTTCACCCGCGGGCACGCGAGAGGACCGAAGGGGACGCACCTCGTCACCCTGGACGAGGTGGCCGCCCACGCGAGCGGGCTCTTCGCGCTGCTCGGCGCCTGCCAGGACGTGAAGGCCGCCGACGCCGCCGTGCGCCGGCTGGGGCGGGAGCGCGTCGCCGCCGAGGTCTCCCGGCATCTGGACCCCGCCCAGGAGCGGTGGAACCGCGCCATGATCCACCTGGCGGAGCACCACGGCATCCCGCTCGTGGCCACGGGCGACGTGCGGCACGCCGAGGAGCGCGAGCGGAGGATCCTCGACGTGCTCACCTGCATCCGCGAGGGCGTGACCCTGGACGGGGCGCGGACGCTCCTTCTGCGCAACGCGGAGCGGCACCTGCAGCCGCCGGAGCGGATGCGCCGCCGCTTCTCGGATCTGCCGCACGCCGTGGAGGCGACGCGGCGGATCGCCGAGCGCTGCGCCTTCTCCTTCGAGGCCCTGCCCTACGAGTTCCCCGACTACCCGACGCCGCCCGGAGAGAGCCAGCAGTCGCTCCTCGAGAAGCTCACCTGGGAGGGCGCCCGGCGGCGATACGGGAAGCGCTTCGGCCCCAAGGTCCGCGCCCAGCTCGAGCACGAGCTCGCGCTGATCGGAAAATTGAACCTCGCCGGCTACTTCCTCATCGTCTGGGATCTGGTTCGATTTTGTAACGAGAACCGAATCCTCACCCAGGGGCGCGGCTCGGCGGCCAACTCGGCGGTCTGTTATTCGCTCGGGATCACCGCCGTCGATCCCGTGGGGATGGAGCTCCTCTTCGAGCGCTTCCTCTCCGAGGAGAGGGGCGAGTGGCCCGACATCGATCTGGACCTCCCCTCCGGCGAGAAGCGCGAGGCCGTGATCCAGTACGTCTACCGGCGCTACGGCCGCAGCGGCGCCGCCATGTGCGCGGAGGTGATCACCTACAAGGGCCGCTCGGCGATCCGCGAGGTGGGAAAGGTCCTCGGCATCGCCCCCGACGCCGTCGACCGCCTCGCCCGCGGCCATTCGCGCTTCGAATACCAGGAGGAGATCACCGCCGAGGAGAGGCTTTCGCAGCTCGGCCTCTCCACGCAGGACGATCGGCTGCGGCTCCTCTTGGAGCTCTGCGCCGAACTCCGCTCGCTCCCCCGCCACCTCTCCCAGCACTCCGGCGGGATGATCGTCGCCAAGGGCAGGCTCGACGAGGTGGTCCCCCTCGAGCCGGCGGCCATGCCCGACCGCACCGTGCTCCAGTGGGACAAGGACGACTGCGAGCGGCTCGGCCTCATCAAGATCGACCTCCTCGGCCTGGGCATGATGGCCGCGCTGGAGGAGGCGATGGAGATCCTCGAGGAGCGCGGCACGCCCGTGGATCTCTCGCAGCTCCCCCACGACGATCCCGCGGTCTACGAGGCGGCGTGCCGGGCGGACACCGTGGGCGTCTTCCAGATCGAGAGCCGCGCGCAGATGGCCACGCTTCCCCGGATGAAGCCGCGCCGCTTCTACGACCTGGTGGTGGAGGTGGGGCTCATCCGCCCCGGCCCCATCGTGGGGAAGATGGTGCACCCCTACCTGAACCGGCGCGCGGGGCGCGAGCCGGTGACCTACGCCCACCCCTCGCTCCGACCCATCCTCGAGCGCACCCTCGGCATCCCGCTCTTCCAAGAGCAGCTCATGCGCGTGGCGATGGTGGCCGCGGACTTTTCGGGCGGCGAGGCGCAGGAGCTCCGCCGCGCCATGAGCCACAAGCGCTCACGCGAGCTGATGCGGCGCTTCGAGGAGCGCCTGCGCAGCGGCATGGCGAAGAACGGCTTTTCACCCGAGGCCGCGGAGGAGGTGATCACGGGGATCCGCTCCTTCGCCGAGTACGGCTTTCCCGAGAGCCACGCCGCGAGCTTCGCGCTCCTGGTGTACGCCAGCCTCTGGCTCAAGGTGCACCATCCGGCGGTCTTCCTCGCGGCGCTGCTCAACAACCAGCCCATGGGCTTCTACGCGCCGGCCACGCTGGTCAAGGACGCCCAGCGCCACGGGGTCCGGGTGCGCCCGCCCTGCGTGCTCGCCTCCGACGTGAAGGCGAAGGTGCTCGGAGATCGGGAGGTGCGGCTCGGCCTCGCCTCCGTGGTCGGACTCGGGACGAGCGCCGCGCGGCGGATCGTCGAGGCGCGGGAGGAGCGGCCCTTCGGCGACGCGGCGGACGTCTGCCTGCGCGCCGGCCTGGACCTTCGACGCGCGGAGGGGCTGGCCGAGGCGGGGGCCTTCGCCGGGCTGGGGCTTTCGCGCCGGCAGGCGCTGTGGGCGGTGCGCGCCGCGCTCTCCGGGGCGGGACCGCTCGCGCCTCCCGCCTCCGACGAATCGCCCCTGCCGGAGATGGACGAGTGGGAGCGCACCCTGGCGGACTACGCCGCCACCGGCCTCACCGTGGGGCCGCACCTCGTCGGCCGGATGCGCGAGGCGCTCGACGCGCGCGGCATCACCCGCGCCCGCGCCGTCCCCTCCATCCCACACGGGCGCCGCATCCGCATCGCCGGCCAGGTCATCGTCCGCCAGCGCCCCGGCACGGCCAAGGGGATGGTCTTCATCACCCTCGAGGACGAGACGGGGCTCTCCAACGCCGCGGTGGATCCGGAGACCTTCCACCGCAACCGCCTGGTCATCCTGCGAAGCCCCCTCCTCGTGATCGAGGGGAAGCTGCAGAACCTGGAGGGCGTGGCCGCCGTGAAAGGGGAGCGCTTCTTCCCTCTGGACCTGGCGCTGGAAGATTTGCCGCCCTCCCGCGATTTCCACTGAGGAGACTTTCATTCCTCCTGCGCCGGCGGTCGGCAGTAGGGCGCGACCTGCTTGCGGAAACCGTCGGTCCAGGGAGTCGGGCGGTAGGTGTGGGGATCGATTCTGACCATCACCCGGTGGCCGACCGCGTAGTCGGTGTCCTCGTCCACCGGAAGGACGCGGAAGCCGAAGACGAGGCTGGTTCGGCCGAGCTTCTCGATCCAGATGCGGACGCGGACCTCGCCCACGCCCTTGACGGGACGCTCGTACTCGATGTGGTTCGCGCGGACGAGCTGCGACTGATCCGGATTGGCGTCCGGCTCGAGGAGCCCCTTCCAGCCGCAGACCTGGTCCCAGAAGGCACCGATGGTCCGCTCGATCAGGAGGACGTACTTGGCGTTGTGGAGGATCTGGAAGGCGTCCAGATCGTCGAAGTAGACACCGTGGATTCTCTCGAAGAAGCGCATGGCGGGGGCCATATAGCCTCCGCCATGTGCCCTTTGCCAGCCCTTCCCCCGGGACGGTCGATCTCCGTCCCGCACGAGGGTATGTAGCTCGCGCCCCCGGCGCTTTTTTCCATGTCGAATCTGCCAGCCGATCGTCGAGACATCTCCAGCCCCGTCGCCGTCCCGGCCGGCAGGAGGGAGAATCTCCTCACCCCCTTCCTCGCCCTGGATCGACGGATCTGGCTCATCGCCCTGGCCCGGATGATCAACACCATGGGCTTTTCGCTGGTGATGCCCTTCATCGCCATGCACCTGGTGGAGGATCGGGGCGCCACGGGCGCGGCCTACGGGCTGATCTACCTCCTCTCCGGCCTCTTCTCCGCCGCGGGCCAGGGGATCGCCGGCGAGCTCTCCGATCGCGTGGGGCGGCGGGCCGTCATGATCACGGGGCTGGCCGCCCGCTCCCTGAACATGCTGGCGCTCGGCCTGGCCGTTTCGCTGGCCGCGCCGATCTGGGTGATCGGCAGCCTGGTCGTGCTCAACGGCCTCCTGCGCGCCCAGTTCGAGCCGGCGGCGGGGGCCGCCGTGACCGAGCTCTCGCCTCCCCACCTGCGGGTGGCCGCCTTCGGCCTTCAGCGCATCGGCGTGAACCTGGGCTGGGCCGTGGGGCCCGCGCTGGGCGGGCTGCTCTCCACCCGCTCCTACGGCACGATGTTCTTCGTCGCGGCGCCGGCGACCCTGCTCGCGATCCTCGCCGTCCTCCCCCTCGGCCGCGGGCAGGGGAGGAGCGCCGCGCCCCGGGATCGGAAGCGGCCCTCCCTCGCGCAGATCGGCGCTGCGCTCCGGGAGAACCGCGTCTTCGCCTCCTACCTGATCCTCGTCCTCTGGGGTTCCATCCTCACGGTCCAGATCTTCGCCACCCTCTCCGTCTACGCGAGCACGCACCTCGGCCTGGAGAAGGCGGACATCGGCCTGCTCTACACCGTGAACGGCGTGATGGTCGTCGTGGCGCAGGTGCCCGCCGTCGGCCTCGCCCGGCGGTGGGGGATGCGGCGCGCGCTCGTCGCCGGCGCGATCCTCTACTCCTTCGGCTACACCCTCTTCGGCCGTGCCGCGGGCTTTTCCCACCTGGCGGTGGGCATGGCCATCCTCACGGTCGGCGAGGTGATCTTCTCGCCCGCGCTCAGCGATACGGCGGCGACCCTCGGCGATCCGCGGAGGCTGGGGCGCGCCTTCGGCCTCTTCGGCCTGGTGCAATCGCTCGGCATCTCCCTCGGCCCCCTTGTCGGCGGCCTCGCCTTCGACTTCCTCCGGGCGAGGCCCGAGGACCTCTGGGTGGGACTGGCGGCCGGGATGTTCCTCCTCGGGATCGCCTACTCCGTCTTCGGGCGGCTGACGGGCGCCTTCGATCGCATGGACGCCCGCTCCGCCCAAGCTCAATAGCGGGGGACCGAGGGATCGATCCGCCTCGACCAGGCGTCGATGCCCCCGGCCAGCGAGACCGCCCGCTCGATCCCCGCCCGCTGCAGGATGGCCGCGCCGCTCAGGCTCCGGATCCCGTGGTGGCAATAGACCACGACCAGGGCTCCCTCCTCCGCGGGGAGATCCTCGGCATGCTCGCCGAGCTCCCCGAGGGGCGCGAGGACGCTGCCCGGGAGCCGGGCGATCTCGTGCTCCCAGGGCTCGCGCACGTCCACCAGGAGCGTCGGCTCCCCCCTCCTCAAGCGCTCGGCGAGCGCCTCCACGGAGATCTCGTCCACCATCACCTCTCCGGTCCTCCCTGCGAGGCGCCCCGAGCGAGGAATTTCCCGCGCTCCTTGGGCTGCCTACTTCTCCCAACCGAATCCACTGACGAGCCACCGCAGGGAGAGGACCATGCAGCCCCACGACAACGGAAGTCTCAATATAGACGCGGCGCTCGGTGACGTCGCGCGCATCTACCGCTCGATCACCGGCCAAGAACTCCCGCTGGGCAACACCGTCCGCGCTCCCCACCTCGCGAACGTCCCCGTGCGCACCATCCCCGCGGTGGATTGCTGGGAGATGGAAAGCGAGCTCCTGATCGTGGTGGACCTCCCCGGGATCGAGCGGGACTCCCTCCAGGTTCGGATCGAGCCGGGGGCCTTGCACGTGGCCGCGCGGCGAGAGCGCGGTCCCCTCGAGGCGGCCCGGCCCGCGGCCCTCGAACGCCCCATGGGAATCTTCGAGCGGACGATCGTCCTGCCGCGATCCATCACCGCCGAGCCCCTCGGCGCCGAGCTCGTGAACGGCACCCTCCGGATCCGCCTGTCGCGCAAGGAAGGCGCCATGGTCTCGCGCCAGGTCCAGGTGAGCTGACCCCAAGACGCCGACCTCTGCGCAGAGCGGGGCCGGAGGATTCGATGAGCGATTCGAATCGGCAGGAGCGCGTCCGGATCTTGGTCGATGCCATCCGCCTGACGGTGGCCGCGCTTCGGACGCGAGAGTGGGAGGTCGCGCATTCGCGCGCCCCCCTCGGAGAAATGCGGCCCGACGCCGCAGCCTGGTGGCCCATGCCCGAGCCGAGGGGCTGGCCCACGACTCAACTCGGCACGGAGAGAAGAGTGATGATTTCGTATTTCGTTCCGCAGATGATCCCGATTGGCTATGGCTCGCCCATGATCGGCGGGATCGGCTCTCCCGTCATCGGGGGAATCGGTGGTCCCGGCCTGATCCACTCCGGCATCGGCGTCCAGCCGATCTACCGGTCCCATGGGATGATCCCCTACGGCCACGGCTACGGCCTCCTCCACTCGGGCCAGGAGATCCCCGCGTCGGTGGGCTACGGGGGCATCGGCTACGGCTCGATCGGGCCGATGGGTTCGCTCCCCATGGGCCAGCTTCCCGTCGGCTACGTCCCCGTCGGCCCGCAGGGATCGATCCCCGTCGGTTCCCCGGTCGGGAACCCCATGGGCCCGGCGCTTCAGCCGGCATGGTCGGGGGTGATCGGCTCCGGCATCTGATCGGGCGACGGCGAGAGGGGAGGTGGCGAGGTGCCCGCCTCCCCTCTATCCGATCCCGCTCGACAGCGCGGGCCGCGGCCCGGGCGTGTCGCTCGCGAGCGAGAGGAGCCAGTCGAGCGCTTCGTCGAGCGTGGCCACGAAGACGGTGGATCGCTCGGCGATCCGCCGCGGAACCTGCTCTCCCGAGAGAGCCTCCTCCCGCTGGGAGGCGGGGAGGACGAGGAGGCGCGCGCCGGCGTGGAGCGCGCCCTTGAGTTTGAGGTTCACGTCTCCCACCGGGAGCACGGCGATCCGACCCAGGGCGTCGTAGGAAAGCGCGCCGGTGAAGACCACGTGCCGGGGGATGGAGAGGTCCAACATCGCGGAGACGAAGGCCATCGCCGCCGGGAGCCCGAGGGAGGGGCCGCCGGAGGGCTGGTCCTCCTTGGTCACGTGGATCCCGTATCCCCATGCGTCGAAGGCCTCGCCGCGTTCCGGATAGCGGGCGTGGAGCCACTCCCGCACCGCGGCGAAGGTGCGGCGGAGCTGCTCCCGCGATCCCGGCGCGAACTCGCCGAGGACCTCGCTTTCGATGAGCCGTCCGCGCTCGGCCTCCCCGGGCCGGAAGCGGCGGGCGATCACGTCGTGCACGAGGCCCCTCTGCCTCCCTCGCAGGGAGCAGATCGCCGCCGCCCGGGCGACGCCCGCCGGGGGCCAGCCCTGCCCGCGGAGGGCCTGGAGCCGGGAGAAGGACGTCCGCGCCGCCCCGTGGCGCCCCAGCCGCTCCTGGAGGAGGGCGAGGTAGAAGAGGGCCTCCTCGTCCGGCCGCGCCCGTTCCACCATCGGCCGGAGCGCCTCGAGAGCGAGTTCGAGGACGCCGGGGCGGAGCCTCGCCCGCGGGGCGATCGCCACCGCGTTCGCCAGGACGAAGGCCGTCGGCGCCCGAGGCCCCTCCTTTTCGAGATGCTCGGCGGCGATCCGCACGGCCCGCTCGCCCTCGCCGCAGCCGAGCTCCGCGAGCGCCAGCCATCCCCCTCCCTCTTCCTCGAGCGCCCGCCTCGCCGAGGCGAAGCGACCGCGCGCCAAGAGGGCGATGCCGCGCGCCTTCTTCTCCACGAGCCGATCGAGAGGGGGGAGTTCCAGCCCGCGCAGGCGCTGCATCGGGAGCGGGCGATCCAGGAGCGCCCGCATCCGCTCCTCGGGCGAGAGCCAGTGCATCCGCCGGCGGAAGGCCTCCTCGTAGGCCTGCTCGGCCTTTCGGGCGCCCGCCTCGTTTCCGAGCCGGCGGCGACTTTGGGCCAGCCGCTCGTACGCCGAGAGCTTCCCCGAGCGGGCGAGGAAATCCCAGGTGCGCGCGGCCGAGACCCAGCCCTCGGCCGTGGGGGCGCAATCGTTCGCGGCGGCCAGGAGGCTCAGCCGCTCCAGGCCCGAAGGCGACGAGGACGTCACCCCCAAGGCGTCGTAGAGCGCCGTCCAGTGGCGCATCGCCTCGCTGATCGCGCCCGCCCGGTGGGCGAGGTTTCCGAGGAGGCCCAAGACCTCGGGCTCCCGTGGCCACCTCGCGAGCAGGCGGTCTCCGAGCGCGCGGGCGTCCTCCCAGAAGCCGGTCTCGGCCAGGAGGCGGATCTCGTCGCAGCGTGCCCGGATCTCGTGCGCATGTGCAGGACTTTCCCGCAGCATGAGGGAGAGTAGGGCCGGCCGGCGGGATCCCGCAGCGCCCCGTGCGGCGGCCGCTCGCCCCTCCGTGGTGGCGCGCCCACGACGCGGAGCGTATAGAAGGCTCGACTTGCGAAGCACCCACCGGCCACTCACCCTCGTCGGGATCCTCCTTTCGCTCTTCATGTCCGCCATCGAGATGACCGTGGTGTCCACGGCCATGCCGACCGTCGTGGGGGACCTGGGAGGGGTGCATTTCTACGCCTGGGTCTTCACCGCCTACCTCCTCACGGCGACCATCACCGTCCCGCTCTTCGGCAAGCTGGCGGACCTCTACGGGCGAAAGCCGATCCTCATGGTGGGGCTCGTCCTCTTCACCCTGGGGTCCATCGCCTGCGGGCTCTCGGAGAGCATGCTCCAGCTCGTGATCTTCCGGGCCTTCCAGGGCCTCGGCGCGGGCGCCCTCCAGCCCATCACGCTCACGGTGATCGGCGACATCTACTCCCTGGAGGAGCGGGCCCGGATCCAGGGCTATACCGGCGCGGTCTGGGGGATCTCCGGCCTCCTCGGCCCGATGGTGGGCGGCTACATCACCGAGTGGCTCTCCTGGCACTGGATCTTCTACCTGAACGTCCCCTTCGGCGTGCTCGCGGGCATCCTCTTCGCCCTCTTCTTCCACGAGGAGGGGAAGGCGCGCGAACGGGTGGAACTCGACCTCGTGGGCGGCGGCCTCCTCGCCGGGGGACTCCTCCTGCTCCTCATGGCCACCGAGCGGCCCTCGTGGGGCCCCTGGCCCTTCCTGGCCGTGGCGGCGATCGGTTGGATCTTCGTGCAGGTGGAGCGGCGGGTCGACGAGCCGATCCTCCCCCCTTCGCTCTTCTCGCGCCCGGTGATCGCCACGAGCAGCATCGCGACCACCCTCTTCGGCGCTACGGTCCTGGCCACCACCACCTACGTGCCGCTCTACCTCCAGGCGGTCACCGGGGGCTCGGCGCCCGAGGCCGGTCGGGCGATCACGCCCATGGTGATCGGCTGGCCGCTCTTCTCCGCCATCAGCGGGCGGGTCATCCCGAGGTTCGGCTTCCGACTCCCGATCCGGGTGGGTTTCTTCGCGGCGTCTCTCGCGGCCTGCGGCCTGGCCTTCCTGTTGGGAGGGGGCGGGCCCTCGCTCCTCCTCCCCGCGCTGATGTTCCTCCTGGGCTCGGGCCTCGGCTTCGCCAACACCGGCCTCGTCCTCTCGGTGCAGACGAGCGTGGAGTGGGAACAGCGGGGGGTGGCCACGGCGAGCACCATGTTCTTCCGCACCATCGGCGGTGCGGTCGCCGTGGGCGCGGTGGGGAGTTTGCTCGTCTCCCGCCTCTCCCGCGTCCCCGGCTCGAGCCACGAGGCGATCGACGCGCTGCTCGGACCGGGGCATGGCGAGGGCCTGGCCGCGCACCTCCGCGAGAGCCTGGGCGTCGCGCTCTCCGAGGCGCTCACCACCGGCTTCTGGATCGTTGCCGCCGTCACGGCCGCCGGCTTTCTCGTGGCGCTCTTCTTCCCGGAGGATCCGATCACGGCCGCGAGGGCACGGCGTCGCCGCTGACGCCTCGCCTCGCGGCCGGAGCGGAGGAAGGCGACCGACTCAGCGCCGGATGTTCTCCCGCGCGAGCGCGCGCTGGGTCGCCTCGCGGGCGCGCGTCGCATCCGCCAGGCGGCGGAGCTTGGGGAATCGGGCCTCGTCGATCCCGACGACGCGCAGCCAGCGGAAGAAGACGAAGTGGTAGAGGTCGACCAGGCTGAAGTCTTCGCCCAGGAACCACCCGCTCTCGGGCGCGCGATCCTCCATCACCTGGAAGGCCTGCTCGATCCGCTGGACGGCGGCCTCGCGCACCTTCTGCTCCTCCCCCTCCTCCGGATGGAAGCTTCCCGGCCGAAAGAAGGGCGTGAACGCGGTGTGCACGTTGGTGGCGAGCAGCGCCATCCACTCCATCGCCCGCGCGTGCTCCAGCGTCCCCGCCTTCGGAAAGAGCTTCCGCTCCCGGGCTTCGCCCGCGAGGTGGAGGAGGATCGCCAGGTTCTGCGTCAGCACCGTCCCGTCCGGAAATTCGAGCACGGGAACCAGACGCATCGGATTCTTGGAGGCGAGCGTCCGTCGATCCTCTTCCTTGTTTGGATCGAGGAGGACCACCTCGAAGGGGAGGCCGACCTCCTCGAGCATGATGTGAGAGGCCAGCGAACAGGATCCTCGCAGCGCATAGAGCTTGTACATGCCGCCCATCTTAGCGGAATCGGCGGGCGGCACGGGCGAAGGAAAAGGCGGGCCGAAGGGGCCCGCCTTTCGTGTTTCGAAGGTCTCGGAGGTTCAGGAGACCGGATCGGGGTACTTCTCCAGGTACTCGGAGTAAGTTCCGGGGAAGTCGAGGAGCCCCGAGTCCGAAAGCGCCCAGATCCGCGTGGCGAAGGTGTCGATCAGATCCTGGTCGTGGGTGACGACGATGCACGTCCCCTCGTAGCGCGAGAGGGCGTCGCCCAGGGCCACGATCGACTCGAGGTCGAGGTGGTTGGTCGGCTCGTCGAGGACCAGCACGTTGGGCTTTTCGAGCATCAGCTTGCAGAAGAGCAGCCGCACCGCCTCGCCACCGGAGAGGGCGTGGGTGGGCTTGAGCCCCTCGTCGCCCTTGAAGAGCATCTTGCCGAGCAGCCCGCGGATCTCCTCGTTGGTCGCCTGGTCGTCGATGTTGCGAAGCCAGTCGGCCGCGGTCGTCCCCTCGGGGATGGTCTGCCGGTGGTCCTGCGGGAAGTAGCCCACCTGGGCCTCGTGACCCCAGGTGATCGTCCCGGCGTCCGGCTCGAGCTCGCCGACGATCATCTTGCAGAGGGTGGTCTTGCCCACGCCGCTGCGGCCGATGATGGCGATCTTCTCCCCGCGCTGGATCAGGGCGTCGAAGTTCTCCACGACGTCCCGCTCGGGCCAGCGCTTGGTCAGCCCCTCGATCGTCAGGGTCTGCCTTCCGGAGGGGCGCTTCTGCTCGAAGCGGATGAAGGGCCGCTCGATGTTGGAGCGCTTCAGATCGGTGAGCTGGAGCTTCTCGAGCTGCCGCTTGCGGCTCTGGACCTGCGAGGCCCGCGTGCCGGCGGAGAAGCGCGCGATGAAATCCTGGAGCTGCGCGATCTTCTTCTGCTTCTCGGCGTTCTGCGCCTCCACGCGCGCACGGATCTGGCTCTTGGCCATCACCATGTCGTCGTAGCCGCCGGTGTAGACGATGATCGTCTCGTAGTCGATGTCGGCGATGTGCGTGCACACCGAGTTCAAGAAGTGCCGGTCGTGGGAGATGGTGACGAGCACTCCCTGGTACGACTGGAGGAACTTCTCGAGCCAGCGGATGGAGTCGATGTCCAGGTTGTTCGTGGGCTCGTCGAGGAGCAGCGCCTCGGGACGGCCGAAGAGCGCCTTGGCTAGGAGGACGCGGAGCTTGAGACCGCCCTCGAGCTCCTTCATGGTGCGCTCGTGGGCCTGCACGGGGATGCCGAGACCGATGAGGAGGTCGCCGGCGTCGGCCTCGGCCGTGTAGCCGTCCTCTTCGGCGATGATCATCTCGAGCTCGCCCAGGCGCACGCCTTCCGCCTCCCCGATCTCCGGCAGCGCGAGGAGCTTCTCCTTCTCCTGCATCGCCTCCCAGAGGGTGCGGTTGCCCTGGAGCACCACGTCGAGCACGCGGAAGGACTCGTAGGCGAACTGATCCTGCTCGAGGACCTGCGTCTTCTTCGGACGCGAGACCGTGCCCGAATCCGGCTCGAGCGCGCCGGCGAGGATCTTCATGAACGTCGACTTGCCGGCGCCGTTGGGCCCGGTCAGGCCGTAGCGGCGTCCTTCGGTGAAGGTGACGTTCACGTCCTCGAAGAGCTTCTTGGAGCCGTAGGCCTTCGAGACCCCGGTCACCTGGATGTTGGCCATGGGACTCCTCCCTGAACGAAGAAACGACGAAGCGGGGCCGGCTTGCGGTGAAGCCGACCCCGCACCGAATTCACGGCAGCACCGGGCTCACTTGCCCTGCTGCTGCTTCTCCTTGTACTGGGCGATGAGCTTCTCCTGCTCCTGGCGCGGCACCGGAGCGTAGCGGGAGAACTCCATCGTGAACTCCGCCTTGCCCTGCGTCGCAGAGCGGAGGTCGGTGGCGTAACCGAACATCTCGGAGAGGGGGACCTCCGCCTCGATGGTCGCCACGCCCTCGTTGGTGGCGGAGCCGGCGATCACGCCGCGGCGCTGGTTCAGGCCGCCGATCACCGTGCCCTGGAACTCCTCGGGGGTCTGCACCTCGACCTTCATGATCGGCTCGAGGATCTGCGGGGCCGCCTTGGGATAGGCCTCGCGGAAGGCCTGGATCGCCGCGATCTTGAAGGCCATTTCCGACGAGTCGACCGAGTGGGCGGCGCCGTCGTTGATGACCACTCGGGTCTTCACCACGGGGAAGCCGATGAGCGAGCCCTTCTCGATGGCCTCGCGGAAGCCCTTGTCGCAGGCGGGGATGAACTCGCGCGGAATCACGCCGCCGACGATCTCGTCGACGAACTCGTAGTTCTCCACCGCGTCTTCCGGCAGGGGCTCGATGTAGCCGGCCACGCGCGCGAACTGACCGGAACCACCGGTCTGCTTCTTGTGCGTGTAGTTGAACTCGGCCCGCTGCGAGATCGCCTCACGGTAGGCCACCTGCGGCTTGCCGACGATCACGTCGCACTTGTACTCGCGCCGCATGCGCTCGATGTAGACGTCGAGGTGCAGCTCGCCCATGCCGGCGATGATCGTCTCGCCCGACTCCTCGTCCCGCGTCACCTGGAAGGTGGGGTCCTCCTTGTTGAAGCGGTTGAGGGCCTTGGAGAAGTTCGCCTGCGCGCTCTTGTCCTTGGGCGCGACGGCGAGCTTGATCACCGGCTCCGGCACGTGGATCGAGGTCATGGTGAGCTTGACCGTGCCGTCGGTGAAGGTGTCGCCCGAGGCGCACTCCACGCCGAAGAGGGCGATGATGTCGCCGGCCTGCGCCGTCTCGATGTCGTGCATCTCGTCGGCGTGCATGCGGACGATGCGCGGCACCTTCACCTTCTTCATGCCGTTCGACACGTTGTAGATGGTGTCGCCGCGGCTGATCTTGCCCTGGTAGACGCGCATGTAGGTGAGCTGCCCGTAGCGGCCGTCCTCGAGCTTGAACGCCAGGCCGACGAAGGGCCGGTCCGGATCGCTCCGGAGCTCGATCTTCTCCTCCTCCTTCTCCTGGTCGAGCGCCTCGTTCACGACCTCGGAGGGATTCGGCAGGTAGTGGCAGACGCCGTCGAGCAGGACCTGCACGCCCTTGTTCTTGTAGGCCGAGCCCATGAAGACCGGCGTGATCTTCAGCGCCAGGGTGGCGCGGCGCACGGCGGCCCGGATCTCGTCCTCGGTGGGGGTCTCGTCGGCCAGGAACTTCTCGGCGATCTCGTCGTCGACGTCGGCGAGCGCCTCGATCATCTCCTGGCGCTTCTCCGCGGCCAGCTCGCGGAGATCCTCGGGGATCTCCTCTTCGCGGACCTGCTCGCCGTTGTCGCCGTCGAAGTAGACGGCCTTCTGCTTGACCAGGTCGACCACGCCCTGGAAGCGATCCTCGGCCCCGATCGGGATCGTCATCGCCACGGGGTTGTGGTTGAGCTTCTCGCGAAGGGCCTCGATCACGCGGAAGGGGTTGGCACCGGCGCGGTCCATCTTGTTGATGAAGGCCATCCGGGGAACCCGGTAACGCTTCATCTGCCGATCGACGGTGATGGACTGCGACTGCACGCCCGCCACCGAGCAGAGCACGAGGATCGCGCCGTCGAGGACGCGCAGCGAACGCTCCACCTCGATGGTGAAGTCCACGTGTCCCGGCGTGTCGATCAGGTTGATGTTGTGTCCCTTCCACTCGCAGTAGGTCGCGGCGGACTGGATGGTGATCCCCTTCTCCCTCTCGAGGTCCATCGAGTCCATCTTCGCGCCGACGCCGTCCTTGCCCTTGACGTCGTGGATGGCGTGGGTCTTCCCCGTGTAGAAGAGGATGCGCTCGGAGAGGGTGGTCTTGCCCGAGTCGATATGGGCGGAGATCCCGATGTTTCGGATCAATTCGAGCTTCGCAGAGGCCACGATTCGTTTCCTTCCCTAATTGAGATGGGCTAGCCGGCCGCCGGCCGGGAAGCGCTCGATCGACGTGGGGCTGGCCCTCGCCGCGGGCGGCGCTACTAGCACATTTCGGACCCACCTGAAAGTGGTGTCGTCGCCAGAACGGTCCGCGCGGGGCTCTTATGCCGATATTGCAAGGTATGTCCAGAGCGATTCACCGGGCCTTTCCGCCGCCGCGAACGAGTTGCCGAGACTGGGGCGTACCGCTACAAGGGTGGCCATGCTCGCTGCGAACGAGATCGAAAAGGCCATCGCCGACGCCCTCCCCGGGGCGGACGTGGAGGTCGTGGACACCCGGGGGACGGGGGACCACTTCCGTGCCCGCGTGGTCTACGAGGGCTTCGAGGGCAAGACGATGGTGGAGCAACACCAGATGGTCTACGCCCCGGTGAGATCCCTGCTCGAGAGCGGCGAACTCCACGCGCTGGCGCTCGAGACCTACACCCCCGAGCAGTGGGAGGCGCGCAAGGGAGTCGCGAAATGACGGAAGAGCTGAAGAAGAGAATCGACGAGGCGATCGCGAGTCACCGGGTGGTGATCTTCATGAAGGGGACCCCGCACTTCCCCATGTGCGGCTTCTCCCGCTCCGCGGTGGAGACCCTGCAGGCGGCCGGCGCCACCGAGGTCGCGGCCTTCAACGTGCTGCAGGATCCGGAGCTTCGAGAGGGGATCAAGGTCTACTCGAACTGGCCGACGATCCCCCAGGTCTACATCGACGGGAAGTTCATCGGTGGCAGCGACATCCTCCGGGAGCTTCACGAGAGGGGGGAGCTTGCACGCCTCGTCCGTGGCTGAGATCCCCGATTCCCTCGTAGACGATCGCCGCGCCCTCGAAGAGGCGTCCCGCCTGGTCCGCGAGGCCTCCGCCATCGGTGTGGACCTCGAGACCGACGCCATGCACGTCTTTCGGGCGCGGCTCTGCTTCCTCCAGCTCGCCGCCCGCGACCGGATCCTCGTCCTCGACACCCTCGCCGAGGGCGTTCGGGCGAGCGCGCTCGCCGAGCCCTTCGCCGATCCCTCGATCCGCAAGGTCTTCCACGACGCGCAGGGCGATCTCCGCGTCCTGGCCCGCGAGGGGATCGCGGTGCGCGGACTCTTCGACACCCAGCGTGCGGCCACCCTCCTCGGCCTCCCCCGGGTGGGGTTGGGCAACCTGGTGGAGGAGCGCTTCGGCGTCCGCCTGGCCAAGGAGCACCAGACCGCGAACTTCGGCCAGCGCCCGGTCCCCGAAGAACTCCTCGCCTACGCGGGAAACGACGTCCGCTTCCTCCTCCCCCTGGCGGAGCAGCTCGAGGCGGAGCTGCGCGCCAAGGACGTCTGGGAGGAGTTCGAGCTGGAGTGCGAGCGCATCGAGGCCGAGTCCGTCGAGCCCGAGCCCCTGCCGCGGCCCAAGCTGCCGGGGGGCGCCCGGGACGCGCTCGGACGCGCGATCGCCGAGGCGGTCGATCGCCTCCGCTACGAGGAGGCGGAGAGTCGCAACCTCCCCGTGGGACGGGTGCTCTCCAACGCCACGGTCGGCGAGATCGCGGCGCGCAAGCCGGCGACCCTCTCCCAGCTCGCCCGCATCCCCGGGATGAAGGGCGCCTTCCTGCGCGCGGCGGGAGAGCGGGTGATCGAGGCCATCGCCCGGCTGCGGGACGCGGCGAAAAGCGGCACCCTCCCCGAACCGCCCCCCTTGCCCCGGGCCGATTCCGCGCGGCGCAAGCGGGAGGAGAGGCTGAAGGCCTGGAGGAACGAGGCGGCGGAGCGCAGGGGCGTCACGCCGATGGTCGTCCTGCCCACGGGCGTCCTGGAGCGGATCGCGGCCGAGCCCCCGGCCGACCTGGAGGCGCTCGCCGGCGTTCCCTGGCTGGGTGAGAAGAGGGTCCGGCTCTACGGAGAGTCGATCCTCTCCGTGCTCCACCGCTAGGAGCCGCCCCGGTCGGAGAACCCTACTTCGCCGGCGGGACCACCAGGAAGGCGGCCCCCTCCCCGCGGAGCACCCGCAGGAGGAGCCGGTCGCCGCGGCTCCGGCGCACCATCTCCACGAAGTCCTCGGGCCCCGAGATCGGTCGGCGGTTCACCTCCACGATCACGTCGCGGGGAGCCAGACCCGCCTGGTCCGCCCGCGAGCCGCTCCGGACCTCGATGACCAGGACGCCTCCGTCGATGCCGAGGCGCCGCTGGACGTCCAGGGGGACGGGGCCCACCTGGAGCCCGAGCCCGGAATCCTCCTCGTCGGGCGGTGCGGATCGGGGCCGCCCCCCGTCCGGACGCTCCCCGAGTTCGAGGCGAACTTCCCGCTCCTGGCCGTCGCGTCGGACGCCGAGGCGGATCTCGGTGGAGGGGGCGAGCTGGGAGACGCGCCGCGAGAGATCCTGCGCCCGCCGGATGGGTTCGCCGTCCAGCGAGACGATCACGTCGCCGGGGCGGAGATCGGTGTCGGCGGCCGGACCGTCCGGCGAGATCGAGGCGATCAGTGCGCCCTCCTCGACCTCGAGCCCCATCGCTTCGGCGAGCTCCGGCGTGACGTCCTGGATGGCCACGCCCATGTAGCCGCGGACCACCCGTCCCTTTTCCTCGAGCTGGGGGAGGGCGGAGCGGACGAGATCGATGGGGACGGCGAAGCCGATGCCCTGGCCCGCGGCCACGATCGCCGTGTTGATGCCCACCACCCGCCCCTCCATGTCGAAGAGCGGACCGCCCGAATTGCCGGGGTTGATGGCCGCGTCGGTCTGGAGGAAGTCGTCGTAGGGGCCCGCGCCCAGCACGCGCGCCTTGGCCGAGACGATCCCGCTGGTCACCGTGAGTTCGAGGCCGAAGGGATTGCCGATGGCGATCACGCGATCGCCCACCCGCGTCGCTTCCGACACGCCCAGGGTCGCGGCCGGGAGCTCCCCCGGCAGGTCCAGGGCGCGGAGCACGGCGATGTCCGTGGGGGGATCGGTGCCGACGACCTCGGCGGAAAACTCCTTGCCGTCGGCCGTGCGGACCCGCACCTCGCTGGCGCCTTCGACGACGTGGTTGTTCGTGAGGATCACGCCGTCGGATCGGATCACCACGCCCGAGCCGATCCCCATCCGCTCACGGGACGGCGGTTCCTCGCCGAAGAACCGGCGCCAGAACTCGCGCACCTCCGGAGGGACGTCGGCATCGCCGGCGCGCACCGTGCTCACGCCGACCACGGTGCCGCGCACGCGCTCGACCAGGGGGGCGACGGAGTATTCCTGCGCCCCCGCCGGCGCCTGTGCGACGATCGTCTTCTGCGTGTGTTGGGCGTGTATCGCGGAGAGCAAGGCGATCGCGGCCGCGCCCACCGAGAGGAAACCCAGGGGCAACCAGTGTGGCCTTCGGTTCTCCGGCATCGAGGCTGAGCCTGGGCAGCGGTTGCCCGCACGGCAACCGCTGCGCGAACCGAACGGTCGCCTCCCTTTCAGGGATTCAAACGAGCCAGGAGTCGAGCACGTAGCAGAAAACCAGCGGAGCGACGATGGTCGCGTCCGATTCGATGATGAATCCGGGCGTGTCCACGTCGAGCTTGCTCCAGGTGATCTTCTCGTTCGGGGTGCAGCCGCTGTAGGAGCCGTAGGAGGTCGTGCTGTCGGAGATCTGGGTGTAATACGACCAGAACGGGGTCTCCTTCAGCCCCAGGTCGAGCTTGAGCAGGGGCACGACGCAAAGGGCGAAGTCGCCCGCGATGCCGCCGCCGATCTGGAAGAATCCGATCTCGTGCGAGCGGCTCTCTTCCTTGTACCAGGCGATCAGCCGCTGCATGTATTCCACGCCGGAAGCGACGACGCTGGAAGGTAGCTCGCCCAAGAAGACCTGCGAGGCGAAGAAGTTTCCGAGGGTGGAGTCCTCCCAGCCCGGGACGAAGAGCGGGAGGTTCTTCTCCGCCGCGGCGACGAGCCAGGACCTCGAGGGATCGATCTGGTAGTGCTCCTTCAGGCTTCCGCTGAGGAGGAGTTCGTACAGGTACTCGTGCGGGAGCTTCTGCTCACCGTTTTCGGCGGCCTTTTTCCAGAGGGCGAGGAGCTTGTTCTCGACCTTGCGCATCGCCTCTTCTTCCGGGATGCAGGTGTCCGTCACGCGGCTGAGCCCGCGATCCCGAAGGGCCGCCTCGTCGGCCGGCGAGAGGTTCCGCCAGTTTGCGACGCGCACGTAGTCCTCGTTGGCGACGAGGTTGAAGACGTCTTCCTCCAGGTTGGCACCGGTGCAGCTGATCGCGTGCACCTTGTCCTCCCGGATCATCTGTGCGAGCGAGACCCCCAGTTCGGCCGTGCTCATCGCACCGGCCATCGCCACCACCATTTTCCCCCCTTTCTCCGCGTGCTCGACCCAGCCTTGCGCCGCTTCCACCAGCGTTCGAGCGTTGAAATGGCGAAAATGGTGCTTCAGGATCTCTCGCGTGGACGTCATCGTCACCTCGTTGGCCACTTGACGTGGCGAAAAGATGGTCGTTCACTCGCCGAAGCGAGCGGGCCTTGGGCCTGGCAACGAGTTCTCGGTTTCCTCCTTCCAGCAATGCGGCCCCGCTGCGCGCAAGGAAGCGTGAAGGCATGCGGGAAAATCGACGCTGATGCTGGCGCCGCATGGGCTGCGGACTCCAGGCCTGTAGCCAATGCCTCCCATTCTGTCAACCGATGGGCCGGCCGGCACCCTCGGCGACCCGACGCAGCAGACGATGGAGTCCGTGCAGCGCCACGTCCGCTCGCCTGGGGTTGTCCACGAGGGTCGTGCGGAGATCGACGAGCGTCGCCTCGACGAGGAAGAGTTCGACGAGCAACGCGAGCTCGTCGGGATCGATCGGGAGGAAGGGGAGATCCGTGCCTTCCTCGAGGTAGCCCGCCACGAAGGCGGCCGCGATCCAGTCGGCCCAGGCGTCCGTCCACGGCAGGGCGAGATCGCGATCGTCGTCTCGGACCAGCGCGGGATCGAAGCAAACCGTGGTGGCGATCCGCTGGTAGGAGCGGATCATCGAGGCGAGGTCGCGTAGCGGACACCGCCTCCTTCGGCGATCGGCCGGCGAGCGCCGGCGGTCTCCCTCGTAGTCGACGATCACGTAGTCCTTGCCGAGCCAGAGGACGTTTCGCAGGTCCAGCGTGCCGTGGATCCTCGCTCGCTTGGCCGAGAGGCGTGTCGTGAGGAGGGGGGCGAAGAGGTCGTAGATCGACGGGCCGATGGCGAGGATCTCGTCGGCCAGCGGAGCGCCGAAAGGGGAGAGCGTGCCGCGCGCGAGGCGGAGTTCGCGCAGCGTCGTCCCGGTGACGTTCCGCATCGACTGATAGAGCGCCCGGCGATCCATCGAGCCGTAGGGCTGCACCTCGAAGGCCGCTCCGCCGCTGGGCAGGGAGAGGGCGCGGTGCAGCTCCGCCACGCGCGTCCCCGCGAGGCGCGCGTTCGCACGGAAGGCGCCGATGGGATCGGCGACCGATTCCGGTGGTTCGACCCGCGAAAGCTCGACCAGGGGGAGCGGGGGTGTCGGCTCCGGGAGGCCGACACGGCTTTCGATGAGGATCCGCTCGACGAATCGCCCGAGTTCTTCGCGCGCCTGTGCGCCCGCGTTGCCTTCGTTGCCCACGTAGGGGAAGAGCGTGGCGATGGTGCGCGGCTCGCCCACGCGGAAGACCTGCTCCAGGTAACCGAGGAGGCGAGGTGCGGGCGGAGCCGGCGAGACGGCGGCGAGGTGACGGGAGACCTCGAGCTCGGGATTGATCCCGTCCACGATGCGCCGATAGACCTTGAGGAAGAGCCGATCCCCGAAGGAGAGCGTGGTGTTTCCCTCCTCGGAGGCGATGAATCGAATTTCTTCGTCTCGGGACTCCACCTCCTCGAGCACGGTTCCGCGCACCAGGCTCCTCCGCCCGGAGATCGAGGTGCGGTCGAGGATCAAGTCGAGGAGGGGGCGGGTCGAAGGCGCGTCCGCGAGCAGGTCGTAGACCATCCCCATGAAGGCCGTGCTCGTGCGCAGGTAGGCGAGGACCGAGTGGGGAGCGCGCGCCTGGATCTCGGCGGAGGACTCCTCGGGAGAGAAGCCGATGGGCAGCACGTATCGCTCGGCCTGGCCCTCGTGGTAGGTGACCAGGACGATCGTGACGGCGCCCTCGCCCGAGGGGAGGAGGACGGATTCCTCCACCTCCACCTTGCGGAGCTGCAGCTCGGAGCCCTCGTACCATCGCCGCCCCTGCAGCCACGAGCAGAGCGCCGTCTCGAACTGCTCCTTCGGCTCTCCCCGGAGGATCTCCGACCAGGATCCGTGGACGTGGATGGTCGGAGGCTCGTAGGCCTCGGCGCGCGCGTCGAATTCCGCCGACCGCGACTTCTTGAGCTGGAACCAGTAGAAGGCGTGCCCGCCGAGGGTGAGGAGGTAGGGAAGCTCGCCAATGCGGGGAAATTCCGTGCGGCCGAAGAGCTCCACCGGGAGGAGGCCTTCGTAGGCCGAGAGGTCGAGTTCCACGTACTGGACGAAACGGCTGAGGTTGGCCACCACGAGGATGGTCTCGTCGTCGTACTGGCGTACGAAGGCCAGGACGCGGGGGTTCTCCGGGCTCAGGAATTCGATGGAGCCCCGGCCGAAGGCGATCATCCGCTTCCTCAGCGAGATCAACCGCTTCATCCACCAGAGGAGCGAGCCCGAGCTCTCCTGCTGCGCCTCCACATTGAGGCTCTGGTAGTGGTACTCGGGATCGATGATGAGGGGCAAGAGGAGCTTCTGGGGATTGCTACGCGAGAAGCCCCCGTTGCGATCCGCGCTCCACTGCATCGGCGTGCGCACGCCGTTCCGATCGCCCAAGTAGATGTTGTCTCCCATTCCGATCTCGTCGCCGTAGTAGAGGACCGGCGTTCCGGGAAGGGAGAAGAGTAGGCCGTTCATCAATTCGATGACGCGGCGATTGTTCTTCACGAGGGGTGCGAGACGCCGACGGATGCCGAGGTTGATCCGAGCCACCGGATCGTTCGCATAGGCGTCGTACATGTAGTCGCGCTCTTCGTCGGTCACCATCTCGAGGGTGAGCTCGTCGTGGTTGCGGAGGAAGAGCGCCCACTGCGACGTCTCCGGGATGGTCGGCGTCTGCGCCATGATGTCGATGATCGGGAAGCGGTCCTCCTGATGAATCGACATGAAAATCCGAGGCATGATGGGGAAGTGGAAATTCATGTGGCACTCGTCGCCGTCTCCGAAATAGGCGGCGGCGTCCTCGGGCCACTGATTCGCCTCGGCGAGGAGCATCCGGTTCTCGAATTTCTCGTCCACGTGGCGGCGCAGCTTCCGCAGGAAGGCGTGCGTCTCGGGGAGGTTCTCGCAGTTGGTGCCCTCCCGCTCGTAGAGGTAGGGGATCGCATCGAGCCGGAGCCCGTCGACCCCCATCTCGAGCCAGAAGTCGACCACGCGGAAGACCGCCTCGTGCACCGCCGGGTTGTCGAAATTCAGGTCGGGCTGGTGCGAGTAGAAGCGGTGCCAGTAGTAGGCCCTGGCCACGTTGTCCCACTGCCAGTTGGAGTGCTCGAAGTCGGGGAAGATGATGCGGGCGTCCTTGTACTTCTCGGGCGTGTCGCTCCAGACGTAGAAGTCGCGCTCGGTCGATCCCGGCGGCGCGTGCCGTGCCCTCTGGAACCACGGGTGCTGATCCGAGGTGTGGTTGATCACCAGCTCCGTGATCACGTAGAGGCCGCGCCGGTGCGCCTCGTCGAGGAATTCCTGGAAGTCGTCCAGGGTGCCCGTGGTGGGATCCACGTCGAAGTAGTCCGCGATGTCGTAGCCGTCGTCCTTGCCCGGCGAGGGGTAGAAGGGGAGCAGCCAGATCGCGGTCACCCCGAGATCCTGGAGGTAGCCGAGGCGGGAGGTGAGGCCCTTGAAGTCGCCGATGCCGTCGTCGTTCGAGTCGGCGAACGAACCCACGCGGAGCTCGTAGATGACGGCGTCCTTGTACCAGAGGGGTGCCGGAGTGTGTTTTCTCCTCATCGCGCACCTCCCGTCCGGCCGTAGATCGCGGTGAGCTCGGCGAGCCACTCGGCTCGATCCGGGGGGAGATCGCGGGTCCTCCATTCCCAGTTGCCGCCCAGGGTTCCGGGCCGGTTCATGCGCGCCGCCGAGCCGAGTTCGAGCACGTCCTGCAGGGGGAAGATGGAGAAATTCGCCACGGAGACCAGGGCCGCCCGGATCGCGTCCCGCACGAACCTTCCCGGCGTCGTGCCCAGGTAGCGCAGCGCGAAGTCGCGCTCCTTCTCGATCTGCTCCGGCGTCCTCGTGCTCGTCTCGGTTCCCGTGTCGCGAAACCAGCCCCGCAGCGTGTCGTTGTCGTGGGTGCCGGTGTAGACGACGGAGAGGCGTTCGTAGTTGTGCGGCTTGAACGAGTCGGCCTGCGGATCGTCGCCGAAGGCGAATTGGAGGACCTTGATCCCCGGCAGCTCGAAGGCGTCCCGCAGGGCGAAGACCTCGGACGAGACCGCCCCGAGGTCCTCGGCGATGAAGGGAAGGCGATCGAGATCCAGCGCCCGTTTGATGGCGGCGAAGAGCTCGTGGCCGGGGACCGGCCGCCACCTCCCCTCGACCGCCGTCTCGGACGCGGCGGGGATCTCCCAGTAGCGCACGAAGCCGATGAAGTGATCCAGGCGGAGGAGATCGAAGCGGCGGAGGGCGTGGCCGATCCGCTCGAGCCAGAAGGAGAAGCCGGACCTCTGGAGGACGTCCCAGCGGTAAAGCGGATTGCCCCATCGCTGGCCGGTGCGGCTGAAGTAGTCCGGCGGCACTCCCGCCACCACCGTGGGCATCCCTTCCTCGTCCAGATGGAAGAGCTCGGGGTGGGCCCAGACGTCGGAGCTGTCGTGGGCGAGGAAGATCGGCAGATCGCCGATCAGGGAGACCTCCGCCTCCGCGCATCGCGCGCGAAAGTCGTTCCACTGTCGATCGAAGATCCACTGGCAGAAGGCGTGGAACTCGATCGCCTCGGCCTGCGAGCGGCGAAATTCGGCCAGCGCGTTCGGCTCCCGGCGGCGCAGGGGCTCGGGCCAGCGGACCCAGGCGCGGCCGCCGTGCCGGTCCTTAATCGCGGAGTAGAGGGTGAAGTCCTCGAGCCACCCCCGCTCCCGCTCGCGGAAGGCCTCGAAGTCGGAGGGGCGTCGCCCCGCTCGGAAGCGCTCGAAGGCCTGCAGGAGACGGCGTCGGCGATGGCGCGCCGTGGCTCGGTAGTCGACGCGGCCGCGCGGAAGGCGGGAGGGGGGCGTCTCCCTTTCGAGCCACCCCTCCTCCTCCAGTCGGTCG
>Ga0180216_1000496_pt1 | contig 41689 bp, 33 predicted proteins | sample eDN3rd37CBELigMG_FD_128879 | JGI IMG/M metagenome (GOLD analysis project Ga0180216, IMG submission 128879) | Enriched Miracle-Growth compost microbial communities from Emeryville, California, USA - eDNA 3rd pass 37_C BE-Lig MG (version 2)... ...
CACCGAGGACCGTTGCCCCCATGAATTCGAGACTGACGCAGCCCGATGCGCAGCCCCATGCCGACGCCAGGACGAAATCCCGCAGGCGCCCCGCGCGCCGCATCGCGGCGGGGGGCGCGCTGGCGTTCGTTATCACCGGCGCCGTACTGGCGGGCGGCGCCCAGTGGACGGCGCATGAGGTGCGGGCCGCCCTGGCTGGCGTCGGCGTTGACGTGGCTGGCGTTTCCGTGGACCCGGTCTCCGGCTCCGTGACCCTCGATCGCGTCGCGGCCAGCCAGGATGGCGTGCGGGTTTCCATCGGCTCGATCGCGACGCCAGGGCATTTCGGCCTGTCCAGCGCCGCCGAGGCGGCGGGACCGGTCACGCTGACCGATATCGAAATCAGCAGCAAACAGCTCACCGTGCGCATTCCCCGGCTGGAGGTTGCCGGCGATAATGTGGACGAAGCGCGCCTGCGCGCCATCTTCGACAGGAAGGACGCCACGCCGTTGGCGAAGCGCCTGTCGGACATCAGCGTCAGCCGGGCCACGCTGCCTGAGCTGGTGCTTGTCCAGAAGAGCGACGCGGCGGAAACCACATCCACCTGGAAGCAGATCACCATCACTGATCTGAAGAACGGCGTGGCGGGCGCCATCACCTCCAGCGGCGCGACGTTCGCCACCAGGACGAGCGAAACCAGCTCCACCGGCTCCATCGGCCAGACCGCCATGGAAAAGGTCAACCTGGCGCTGGTGGCGCGGCTTTACACCGAGGCGGCCGCCAATGACGCCGATCGCCAGTTGCAGCCCGCTTATGGCGCGTTCTCGGCCAGCGACATCATGGTGAAGAGCGACGACGCCAGCTTCGCCATCAAGAGCGTGACCGGCAAGGATTTCAGGGCCCGTCTGCTCCGGCAGCCCCTGCTCGAACTGGCAGCCGGCATTGAGGCGGTGAAAAACCCGGATGACCTCGATCCAAAGGCCCGCGCCGCCTATTACGGCAATGTCGCGGACATCCTGGAGGCGTTCTCGTTCGGCGAGGCAACCGTCACCGGGATGACCTTCGATGTTCCCGATGAGAGCGACGCCGGCGACGACGACAGCGGCGACGCCGGCAAGCCTGACGCGAAAGACCAGGGCGCCAAAGCCAGGGACGCCAGGGGCGACAAGCCTGCGCCACGCATTCGCGGCGAGATCGCCTCGCTGTCGTTCGGCGCCGCCGTGGCCCAGGGCGGTCTCAGCTTCTCCGGCCTGAAGGTCGCGCCCGTGGAGGGCGACCTGGTGGCCATTGGCGAGGGCAGCGTCAGCAATCTCGCGGCGAAGCTCGCGGACATGTTCCGCAAGCTCGCGGACGGCGCGGCCGCCGGCAAGGACGACGAATCGTCCCTGGCGTCGCTGACGCCGGCGGCGGGCGCCCTGACGCTGAAGAATATCGACGTGAATGTCGCCAGCCCCGAGACGCCAGGCGAGCGGGTGAAGTTCACCGTGCAGGGCTTCTCCGGCTCCTACAGCGACCCGGTCAACGGCGCGCCCACCGCCGTCAAAACCAGCCTTGACCGGCTGGTGATCGACCTGCCCCAACCCCGGAAGGATGACGGGGAGGACGACAGCGATTCCTCCGTCAACGCCACCCTGACCAAGCTGCGCGCCATGGGCTACGACAGGCTCGACCTGTCGGGGACCATCGACGGCAAGTGGGACGCGGCGACAAAGGACCTGCGTATCGGCGCGCTCTCGTTCGGCGCCGCGGACATGGGCAGCGTCAGGCTCACCGGCCTGCTCGGCAATGTGAGCCAGGAGCTGTTTACCGCCAGCGACGACAGGCGCCAGCAACTGCTGCTGGCCTCGCGGCTAAAAAACCTGTCGCTCGACGTTACCGACGGCGGCTTCGCGAAGCGTTTCGCCACGTTGCAGGCGAAGGAACAGGGCGACAGCGACGCAACCCAGGTTCGCGCCGGCTGGGCCGCGCTGGCGCAGATGCTGCTGCCGTCAATGATCGGCTCCAGCGACGGCGCCAAGGCGCTCACCAGCGCCCTTGGCAAATTCATCCGGGACAGCGGCTCGCTGAGTCTCTCGGCGACGTCGCGCAAGCCGGAAGGCGATCCGGTTAGCCAGCTGGTCATGGACGCCGCTTCCGGCAACCCGGATGCGCTGTTTGAGGCGCTCGATTTCAATACCACGGCGAAGTAACGTCATGCTTTGACGTCGTCGCGCGGGCGCTGCACATTGCAGCGCCCGTCGCTGTTTCGGGACTTCGGAACTGATTTGCAGGAGCGCGACCTGGCATGGGGCTGATTGGACAGTGGCGCAATCCGCACAACGAAACCCGCGTGCATCTGGCCAGCCTGGCGAAGAAGCGCGGGTTCAGCTTCGGGGCTTACAGCTATGGCCGGCCCAAGGTGCGGTTCGCGGAATCGGGCGCGAAGCTCAGCATTGGCCGTTATTGCTCGATCGCCGACAAGGTGGAGATCCTGCTTGGCGGCAACCACCGGCTGGATTGGGTGTCGACCTTCCCCTTCCCGGCGTTTCCAACGGTCTGGCCCGGCGCCGACAGCGACTATCACGCCACCGCGGGCGACGTGCACATCGGCCATGACGTCTGGCTCGGCTCCGGCTGCATGATTCTTTCCGGCGTCACCATAGGCCACGGCGCGGTCGTGGCGGCCCGGGCGGTGGTGACGAAGCATGTGCCGCCCTACGCCATCGTTGGCGGCAATCCGGCGCGCGTCATCCGCTACCGTTTCAGCGAATCCGATATCGCCGCCCTGCTCGCCAGCGCCTGGTGGGACCTGCCGAAGGAACAGGTGCAGACGCTGCTGCCGCTGCTGCAGGACACGGACGTGGCGGCATTCGCCGCCGCCGTGCGGAAAATTCGCGACGGGGGCTGACAGGAAACCGAATCTGGCCGGGACAGCGCCGCCGGCGGCTGGCGCGAAGCCGGCGCGCCCGTGAAATTTTTGCGTCAGCCGTCTGGTCCGGCCGGTTTTCCGTCAGCGGCGGCGCATCCGGCGTTCCGTAAAACATTTCAGAACGACAGGCAGTCGCGAAATAATTTTCTCCCGACGCCCCCGGACGCGAAACCTCCCTCTTGTGCCGGAGGAAAATCCGGCATAGACAGGGCCTTACATCAGGAGTTGGGATGGTTTCCCAACGCCAACCTGCCTGTTCCGGGCAAGGTGGCGCTCCCCAAGGGGAGGATGTGGCCGACCGGCAACCAAACGGAACCAGCCACCGCACCCACCTGCCCGATTCAGGCGCGCGAGAGACGGCCACAAGCCGCCATCGCGCTGTCGTTTGTCGACGCGCTTTCCCGTCTGACGGAGAACGCGAAACCTGAGTGGATGCGCCGATGCCCATCAAGCTGCCCGATGATCTGCCCGCTTTCAGCACCCTTGAGGCCGAGGGCGTGATGGTCATGCGCGAAACCGACGCGGTGCGTCAGGATATCCGCCCGCTGCGCATCGGCTTCCTCAACCTGATGCCCAACAAGATCCGGACGGAGACGCAGATCGCCCGCCTGATCGGCGCGACGCCGCTGCAGGTAGAGATGACGCTGGTGCGCATTTCCGGCCATACGCCGCGCAATACCCCGGCCGAGCACATGATCGCCTTCTACCGCACGTGGGAGGAAATCCGCGAGGAGAAGTTCGACGGGTTCATCATCACCGGCGCGCCGGTGGAGCGGCTGCCGTTCGAGGAGGTGAACTATTGGGACGAGCTGCGCCGGATCTTTGACTGGACGCAGACCCATGTGCATCGCTCCTTCAACATCTGCTGGGGCGCCCAGGCCGCCGTGCACCACTTCCACGGCATGCCCAAATATGAGCTGGAGCAGAAGGCGTTCGGCGTGTTCCGCCATCGCAACCTGTACCCGGCCTCGCCCTATCTGCGCGGCTTCTCGGACGATTTCTCGATCCCGGTGTCACGCTGGACCGAGGTGCGCAAGGCCGATATTCCGGCGGGCTCCGGCGTGAAGGTACTGGCGGAGAGCGACAGGGCGGGCCTGTGCCTGCTGGACGATCCGGCGACGGCCTCGCTGCACATGTTCAATCACATCGAGTATGACTCGACCTCCCTGGCCGAGGAGTATTTCCGCGATCTCAGCGCCAATATTCCGATGGCCATCCCGCACGACTATTTCCCGGGGGACAACCCGGAGCTGATGCCCAACAACCGCTGGCGCAGCCACGCTCACCTGCTGTTCGGCAACTGGATCAACGAGATGTACCAGACGACGCCGTTCGACCTTCGCGATATCGGCAAGAAGCGCTGAGCCGTCAACCTGCAAGTCGCCGCCAGCACCAATGCCCGCGCCATGCGCGGGCATTGTCGCATGCGGACGTTCCAGGGCTCCTGGAGGCCGTCAGATCGGTCGCGGGCGGTCGCGACGGTCAAGGAGGCGACGTTTGATATTGAGCGCCGGCTTCTCGACCATCCGCCACGAAACAAAGCCGACGAGCACGGTCAGAACCAGCGACGGCGCCAGCAGGACGAGCGCGCCGGCCAGCGGAAACAGCGCGTGCAGCGCCTGCTGGATCGGCCAGCCGTACAGGTAAACGCCATAGGACACATCGTCCCGGGGCCCAGGAACGAACCGGCTGACGGGAATCAGCGCCAGCCACATCAGGCAATAGGCCTCAGTGAGAAACAGCGCCGCATTGTAGGCAAAGGTGTGCCGCAGCAGCACGACGCCGGCGATCATGAACATCGCCGCCAGGACCGACAGGCGGATGGAGCCGCCGAAGCGGTAGAACACCGCGCCGGCCGTGAACAGCAACGGCAGCCGCACGGCGGTCTGCAGGCCCTTGGCGGCGTCCGGCTGCAACCAGTCCAGCAGCAGCAGAGCGGCGGTCAGCGACAGCATGAGGCCAAGCGCCAGCCGGCGGCTGCGCAGCAGGCCAAGCGCGCCGATCACGAATACGGCGACGTAACAGATCACCTCATATTTCAGCGTCCACACCGTTCCCATGGGGAAGCGGAAGGGATTGCTCTCGAACACCCCCGGCAGAACGGTGTTGCTCTTGTAGGTGGTCAGGGTCTGGACGACGAATTTCCAGGTTCCCGCGTCGGCCAGATAACGGAACGGCCCGAGGGAACTGAGCGCCGCGCCCAGCACCAGCCCGACCATCAGCGTGGCGACGATCAGACCGGGGGCGATGCGCAATACGCGGGCAAGGGCATAGTCGAGCCAGCCGCGCCGGTCGAAACTCATGGTGACGAGAAACCCGGAAATGACGAAGAAGCCGTTCACGGCGTGCTCGCCCAGGGTGTAGCCGGTCGCGGCCGTCAGCGGCTCGTCGTGCACATTGCCGGTGATGACGCTGAAGCCGTGCGAGACGACCACGGCCACCGCCATCACCAGGCGCAGCAGGTTGAAATTGTTGGCGCGGCCGACAGAGGCCTCCGTCACCGTGGGGGCGCCCAGCAATCCGCCCCGCCACGGCTCCGCCGCCACCGCCTCGCCGGCCTGCACCGCGCCCACGCGTTCGATCCTGCTGGTCATCCTCTCGTCATCCTGCCCCTGATTTCCGTCACCCGCATCCCGGGACATTCCCATGACGCGCGCATTCCACGTTTCGCGAAGAACATGCTTCAATACAAACAGTTGGCGCCTATCCTGCGCCCCAGCCTTGCGTTTCGCCCATCGCCCACGAGCGACATGCGGCGCCGGGGCGTTCCCGCGCCAGGCAGGCGCCTTTTCGCCCTCGGGCAGTTTTCAGGCATCCTGGACCCGAAACTGCACCAGCTTTCTTTATTTTGAGCGAATTCTGATCGATCCGCCGATCCCGACTGACCGGAAATCGTTCCAGGAAACATGCGACTTCAGCGTGACGGATCAGTTTTGCGGTTCATTCCGCCTGGCGTTTGTCCTGTTCATCTGGCGCCGGCCCCAGATGCTCCCGCATCACCGCCTGCCTGCCGCGCAGGAAAGCCAGGGCGCCCGCGGCGCTGCCTGCGTAGCGCTCGATGGTGGCGCGGCGGAAACTGAACAGCGCCAGCAGGGTCTTGCAACCGTTGACCAGGGCGGTCGCCAGGGCCGGCGACGCCAGGCCCCATTTGCGCGCCACATAGGCCTGCGACCACGCCATGTGCCAGCGGGCCCGGAATATCCTGCCAGGCGCCCTGCCCGCCGATTTGCCGCGGCCATGCCGGGCGATGGCGTCGTGCACATGCACCAGCGCCAGGCCGGCGTCGGCGACGCGGCGGCACAGGTCGTCATCCTCATAGAACAGGAAGATATGGGGATCGTAGCCGCCGAGCCGCTGGAACACCGCGCGCCGCATCAGCAGGCAGGCGCCGGAGAGAAACGGCGCGCAACAGTCGCCTTCCGGCAGGCGCAGGATGTCGGGCGGATTGGTCAGATAGGGCGACAGCAGCGAACGGCGCTGGAAAAACAGCCGGCCGTCCGGCTCGATGATGCGCGGCGCCAGCATGCCGGCGTCCGGCCAGCGCTCCGCCGCCGCGACCAGGGCCGCGACGCAGCCCGGGTCAGGCGCGCAATCGGGATTGATGATGAGGATGTAGTCACTGGCGACGGCGGCGGCGCCGATATTGTTGCCGCGTCCGTAGCCCTCGTTGCGGGCGTTGCGAATGACGCGCGCGCCGTGGGCCGCTGCGACCGCCGCCGTGTCGTCGTCGCTGGCGTTATCGACGACGATGACGGCGACGCCCTCGCGGTTCAGCGCCTCCAGGCACTCCGGCAGCGCCCCGGCGCTGTTCCACGCCACGACGATGGCGGTGACAGCGGTGTCAGCGCTCATCCCATTTCTCCATGGCGCCTGCGGCGTTCACGCAGCGCCGCCGGCGGCGCCGGGCGGAAGGCAAGGCCACAGGTCCGGCGCCCACGAAGGAGCCGCTGTCCCTGCGGCGCGCGACCGACGCCAGATGGCCGCGTTGGCGCGCCCTTACGTAAAAGGGGGCGCCAGCCGGTCTTGGCGGACGCCCCATCCAGTTCAGGCCCCGTTCGGGGCATAACCATGATCTGGAAAACCAGAGCCAACGGCCGCCGTTGTCACGCCTCCGGCAGGTTGAGCCGGATGTGCAGTTCGCGCAGCTGCTTCGGGCCCACTTCGGCGGGCGATCCCATCAGCAGGTCTTCCGCGCGCTGGTTCATCGGGAACAGCGAAATTTCGCGCAGGTTGTTGACGCCGCAGAGCAGCATGACGATGCGGTCCACGCCAGCGGCCATGCCGCCATGCGGCGGCGCGCCATACTGGAAGGCGCGGTACATGCCGCCGAAGCGCTCGACCACGGTCGCCTCGTCATAGCCGGCCAGTTCAAACGCCTTCACCATCGCCTCGGGGCGGTGGTTGCGGATGCCGCCCGAGGCGATCTCGTAGCCGTTGCAGGCGATGTCGTACTGGAAGGCGTTGATGGTCAGCGGGTCCTGAGAGTTCAGCGCCTCCAGGCCGCCCTGCGGCATCGAGAACGGATTGTGCGAGAAGTCGATCTTCTTCTCGTCCTCGTTCCACTCGTAGAACGGGAAGTCGACGATCCAGGCCAGCTCGTAACGGTCGTGATCGACCAGCTTCAGGTCCTCGCCCACCTTGGTGCGGGCCATGCCCGCGAACTTGTAGAACTTCTGCGGATCTCCGGCGACGAAGAAGGCGGCGTCGCCTTCCTTCAGGCCAAGCGCCTGACGGATAGCCTCAACGCGCTCCGGGCCGATGTTGTTGGCGATCGGGCCGCGGCCAACCACGCCGGTCGCGCCCTCGCCCTCGGCCGCGCCCCACATGATGTAGCCAAGACCCGGCTGGCCTTCGCCCTGGGCCCAGGAGTTCATGCGGTCGCAGAACGAACGGCTGCCGCCGCCGGGGCCCGGAATGGCCCACACTTCATTGCCCGTGCTTTCGAGCATGCGCGCGAACACCTTGAAGTTGGAGCCACGGAAATGCTCCGAGACGTTCTGCATGATCAGCGGATTGCGCAGGTCCGGCTTGTCGGTGCCGTATTTGCGCAGCGCCTCGGCGTAGGGAATGCGCGGCCAGTTCTTCGTCACCGGCTTGCCGTCGGCGAATTCCTCGAACACGCCGGTGATCACCGGCTCGACGGCGGCGAAAATGTCTTCCTGCTCGACGAAGCTCATTTCGAGATCGAGCTGGTAGAACTCACCCGGCAAGCGGTCGGCGCGCGGGTCCTCGTCGCGGAAGCACGGCGCGATCTGGAAGTAGCGGTCGAAGCCGCTCATCATGATCAGCTGCTTGTACTGCTGCGGCGCCTGCGGCAGGGCGTAGAACTTGCCGGGGTGGATGCGGCTCGGCACCAGGAAGTCGCGGGCGCCTTCCGGCGACGACGCGGTCAGGATCGGCGTCTGGAACTCGAAGAAACCCTGGTCCTGCATGCGGTTGCGCATGCTGGTGATGATGCGGCCGCGCTTCATGATGTTGGCGTGCAGCTTCTCGCGGCGCAGATCAAGGAAGCGGTACTTCAGGCGGATCTCTTCCGGGTACTCCTGGTCGCCAAACACCGGCAGCGGCAGCTCGGAGGCCGCGCCCAGCACTTCCGCGTCCGTCACGTAAAGCTCAACCTCGCCGGTCGGCAGCTCCGGGTTGACGGTGCCCTCGGGACGAGCGCGCACCTTGCCGTCGACCCGCACCACCCACTCGGACCTCACCTGCTCCATCAGGCTGAACACCGGCGAATCGGGGTCGACCACGCACTGCACGACGCCATAATGATCGCGCAGGTCGATAAACAGCACGCCGCCATGGTCACGGATACGGTGACACCATCCGGAAAGTCGCGCCTGGCTGCCGATATCCGACGCGCGCAGGGCGCCACACGTATGGGAGCGGTAACGATGCATTGTCTTGCGCCAGATCCTTGAAAAAACGGGGACGCCGGGAAACTTGGCAACGCCGGCGGCAAACGGGAGCGCGACAAAACCCATACGGCGCACGCCTTGTCAAGGCGAACGCTGTGCAGGAGGCGCCGACAGGTCCTTGCGGAGAAATTATGGCGTCGGCGCGTCAAAAAAGCTAAACAGTCGGGACATTCCTCCCAGCGTGGTCTATAGCCCGGTATGCTTCCAGTTACTTCATCCGCCGAACTCGCGGCGGCCTGCGCCCGCCTCGCCGCCCACCCCTACGTAACGGTCGACACCGAGTTTCTGCGCGAGACGACGTATTATTCGAAGCTGTGCCTGATCCAGATGGCGTCGCCAGAGGAGGCGATTCTCGTTGACCCGCTGGCCCCGGGGCTCGATCTGGCGCCGTTTTTCGCACTGATGACCAATCCCGCCGTGGTGAAGGTGTTCCACTCCGCCCGGCAGGACGTGGAGATCATCTGGTTCATGGGCCACGTCATTCCGACGCCGCTGTTCGACACCCAGGTGGCGGCCATGGTGTGCGGTTATGGCGACTCCGTTTCCTACGAGCAGCTGGTCAGCGATCTGGCCAGGGCGCGAATCGACAAGACGTCGCGCTTCACCGACTGGTCGCGGCGCCCCCTCACCGAGCAGCAGGTGAACTACGCCCTTGGCGACGTCACCCATCTGCGGGCAGTTTATGAAGCGCTGCGCGCCCAGCTCGCCGCCTCCGGCCGCGAGGACTGGCTGGCGGACGAAATGGCGGTGCTGACCTCGCCCGCGACCTATGACACCAACCCCGACGACGCCTGGCTGAAGCTTGGCGGCCGGCTGCGCAAGACGCGCGACGCCCTGGTGCTGCGTGATCTCGCCGCCTGGCGCGAGCGCGAGGCCCGCTCCCGCGACGTGCCGCGTTCCCGCATCCTCAAGGACGACGCGCTGATCGACATCGCCGTCAACGCGCCGCGCACGGCGGAGGCGCTGGGCCAGCTGCGCTCCACCCCCAACGGCTTCGAGCGCTCGCGCGCTGGCGGTGAGATCATCGCTGTCATCAAGGGCGCGCTCGACAAGGACCCCCGTTCCATCACCCTGCCGTCGAAAGAGCGCGGCCGCTCCTCCAATGGCGCGCTGATGGACCTGCTGAAAGTGCTGCTGAAAGCGGTTTCGGAAAACGAAAAGGTGGCGCCAAAGCTGATCGCCACCACCGACGATCTGGAAGCCATCGCCGCTGACGACAACGCCGACGCCCAGGCGCTCAAGGGCTGGCGCCGGTCGATCTTCGGCGAACGCGCCCTGGCGCTGAAGCATGGCCGCATCGGCGTCGTGGTCGACAAGGGCAAGGTGTCGTTCGTGGATCTGCCGGAGAAAAAGGCGGGTTGAAGCAAAAGGCAGGTTGAAGCCCCGGCGCCCCACGACAGGCGACGGGCAGCCGCGACGGGCCGGCCGCGCGTCGCCAGACAGGCTGGGCGGCCCCTCCCGTCACGACAGGCGGCTGCGTCCGGCAGCTTCGTGCAGGCAGATGGACAATGCCCTCCCCGCCTGACGCTCCATGCCGCGCGTGTTGCGGCGCCCGCGTCGCCGTCGCCGGCCGGAACCGTCATTGCAGACACGGCGTGCGGTGAAGGTCGCAGTGCTTTGGCCCATGGGCCGGGTGTGGCTTTGGCCTGTTAACCCAGGCTCACCTGAACGCTCTCACCTGAGCGCGCGCACTTCGACGCACTCACTTCGAGACGTTCAATTCGAGACACTCACGTTCACCTGCACCTGCACCTGCATGCCCAGCGTTCGTCCGAGCTGGCGCAGGCGGTTGGCGATGCGGTCGGAGCGCAGGTTCTCCAGTTCCGCCGGAATGGACAGCGTCAGCACGCCCTTCTTCACCGTCAGCGGACAGCGGGGCAGCACCCCGGCCATGGCGGCTGACAGAATATAGGCGACGCGCATGGCGGCCCCGAGGATGCGCGCCCGCTCCACCATGTGCATGGGCATCAGTTCGCGAATGCGCGCCACGTTGCTCTCGATCGACAGGCCCTCATGGCGGATAAAATTGGACAGGGCCATGAAGCCCCGCTCCGGGTGGGTGACGCCCGCGAACGTCGCCTGGGAGAGCAGGATCAGCGCCTGCTCGCCGCGATAGTCGGGGTGGGCCCGCCAGCAGGCGTCGGACACCAGGCAGGCGGCCGCCCGCACCCGCGCTTCCGCCGGCGTCTCGCTCAGGTGCAGGGAGGCGAACAGGTCGCCGACCCAGTTCACCAGTTCCTCGCAATGGCGCGGTGAACGGGAGCGCAGCCAGTTCATCTCCGACGCCATGGCGAGCAGTGGATCCCTGGCCTGCAATTCTGGATCGAGCGCCTCGAACAGCAGGCCCTCGCGGACGCCGTAGGGCGAGATCATCACCGAGGACGGATGCCCGCGGCGGATTATCTGCTCCAGCAGCAGCGCGCCATAGGCCAGCAGCGGTCGCCGGGCCGCCGAGATCGAACCGATGGCCTCCAGCGCCCCAACATCGAGCCGCTGCACCATGCGTGCGAAATCCAGGGCCTCACGCGGAAGGATTTCATAGGCGTGCATCACGTGCAGGGGGTAACCCACCTGCTCCATGTGCAGCCGCGCCAGGGCGCGCCAGGTGCCGCCCACGGCGTAAAAGGTCCTGCCCTTCAGCGCGCCGATCTGCGGCGCGTTGGCCAGGGCGGCGCGCACCAGGGTCCCGGCCTTCTTGAGGGATGCGCCAGAGGCGTCCTGCAACGCCAGGCCGCCAAGGCGCAGGCTGAGGCCAGGCCGCAGGGCGCCATGGACGATCTCCACCAGCTCCAGGCTGCCGCCGCCCATGTCGCCGACGACGCCGTCCGGTTTCCAGAAACCGGAGGCGACGCCGAGCGCCGACAGTTCGGCCTCCCGCGCCCCCGCCAGCAGCGACACAGGCCGGCGCAGGATTTCCTCGGCCTTCTGGATAAAGCGCTCGCCGTTTGAGGCGTCGCGCACCGCCGCCGTGGCAAGAACATGCACATCGTCGATCTGCATGACGTCGCACAGGCCACGGAACCGCTGTAGCGCCGCCAGCGCGCTGGCGACGGCGGCCTTGTCCATCTTGCCGGTGCTGGCGACGCCGCGCCCCAGACCACAAAGCGCCTTTTCATTGAACAACGCCGCCGGCGAACGGGTGCGCCCTTCATAGGCGACCAGCCGCACCGAGTTCGACCCAATATCAATGATGGCGACCGGCTTCAGCGCGGGAAGGCGGCCGCCCCCACCCGCCTCAGCGCCTTGCGGACCGCTTGCGAAGGATCTTGGGGCTTGAATCCTTGAGGGATTTTCCACGTCCGGACAAACTCGGATTGGTCATGAAGTAACGGTGAGCGTTGAACGGCTCCTCGCCCTGCATGCGTTGGATACGCGTGGCGGAACCATCGGGAAGGATGCGCCAGCTTTGCTCATTGTCCAGCAGGTTGGCCAGCATGATCTGGTCCAGCACCTGCTGGTGCACTGTCGGCGTCGTGATCGGGCACAACGCTTCCACGCGCCGGTCCAGATTACGCTGCATCAGGTCGGCCGACGAAATATAAACGTGGGCGTTCCGGTTCGGAAGTCCCTCGCCGTTGCCAAAAGCGTAGATGCGGCTGTGCTCCAGGAAGCGGCCGACAATGGATTTGACGCGGATGTTCTCCGACAGGCCAGGTATGCCCGGGCGCAGGGCGCAGATGCCGCGAATGACGCAATCGATCTCGACGCCGGCCTGGCTGGCCTCATAAAGCGCATCAATAATCTGTGGATCGACCAGCGAATTGCACTTCAGCCAGATGGCGCCGGGGCGGCCGGCGCGGGCGTGGGCCATTTCCTCGGCGATATGACCGAGGATGCGCGGCTTCAGCGTCACCGGCGACACGGCCATGCGCTCCAGTTCGTCCGGCTCGGCGTAGCCGGTGATGAAATTGAAGATGCAGGCGACGTCGTGAGCGATCACCGGGTCGGCGGTGAAATACGACAGGTCGGTATAAATGCGCGCGGTGATCGGGTGATAATTGCCGGTGCCGACGTGGCAGTAGGTGACCAGCTGGCCACCCTCGCGGCGCACCACGGACGACAGCTTGGCGTGGGTTTTCAGCTCGATGAAGCCGAACACCACCTGGGCGCCGGCGCGCTCCAGGTCGCGGGCCCAGCGGATATTGGCCTCTTCATCGAAGCGGGCCTTCAGCTCCACCAGCGCCGTCACCGATTTGCCGGCTTCGGCCGCCTCGGCGAGGGCCTTGACGATCGGCGAGTCCGAGGAGGTGCGATACAGGGTCTGCTTGATGGCGACAACGTTGGGATCGCGCGCCGCCTGCTGCAGGAACTGCACCACCACATCGAAGCTCTCGTAAGGGTGGTGGATCACCAGGTCCTTTTCGCGGATGGCGGCGAAGCAGTCGCCGCCATGCTCGCGCACGCGCTCGGGAAAGCGGGCGTTGAAGGGCTTGAACTTCAGGTCCGGCCGGTCGATCGACACCAGCTGCGACAGATCGTTGAGCGCCGGCATGCCGTCGACGAGGAAGGCCTCGTCGCCGGAGACGTCCAGCTCCTTCATCACGAAATTGCGCAGGTTCTCCGGCATGCCGCCATCGAACTCGACCCGGATCACCGTGCCGCGCCGGCGGCGTTTCAGCGCCGTCTCGAACAGGCGCACCAGGTCCTCCGCCTCCTCCTCGATTTCAAGGTCGCTGTCGCGGATGACGCGGAAGCCGCCGCGGCCGGTGACCTGGTAGCCGGGGAACAGGCGGTCGGTGAAGCGGCCAATGGCCTGCTCCAGGGCGATGAAGCGCACGGCGCCGGTGTCGGCGAAATCCGGCAGGCGGATGAACCGGTCGATCTTGCCGGGCATGCGGATCAGCGCCGTCAGCTTGCGGTTGTCGCTCTGGCGGAACAGCGACAGGGCGATGCTGAAGCCAAGATTGGGAATGAACGGGAACGGGTGCGCCGGATCGACGGCGAGCGGCGTCAGCACCGGGAAGATGTTGTTGAGGAAGTACTCCTCCAGCCACATGGTTTCGGCGCGCGTCAGGTCCTTGTCCTCGACCGTGACGATGCCATTGTCCAGCAGCCTGTCGCGCAGTTCCGTCCAGCGCCGCTGCTGGTCGTCGGCCAGTTGCGACACCTCGCGGCTGATGGCGGCGAGCTGTTCGGCCGGGGTCAGGCCATCCTGCGACAGGGTCATCACGCCGGTGCGCACCTGACCGCGCAGGCCGGCGACGCGGACCATGAAGAATTCATCGAGATTGTTGGCGGAAATCGACAGGAAGCGCAGCTGTTCGAGCAGGGGGTGCGCCGTGTTGGACGCCTCCTCAAACACCCGGCGATTGAATTGCAGCCAGGAAATCTCGCGGTTGATGAAGCGCTGCGGCGTGTTGCGCAGGGCGGCGCCGTCGGTCGGCGTCTCGATCTCGGCGGCGGCGGCGGAGATATCGCCGCTCTTGCGGGCGACGCCAAGGTTCTGCGGGTCTGGCGCGGCGGAGCGACGCGCTTCGTCAGCGGCGTCATTCTGGAACAGGGCGGCGTAGGAGGTGGCGAGCCTTGCCGCAATGGCGCCCGGGTCGGAGCCATTGTCAGCGGCCACCACCGGCGCGTCATCGGCAGATACGGCAGGCGCGGGCTCGCTGACGACACGGCGCGGCGTCGCCTTCCGGGCGCCGGAAGACTTCGCGGCCGAAGACTTCGCGGCCGAAGACTTCACAGCCGGGGATTTCGCAGCCGGGGCTTTCACTGGGCCGGACTTCACTGGGCCAGCGGAACTGGCGCCGTGGTCCGATTTCGTCGGGCGGGCGGACGTTGCGTGGGCAGACGTTGAATGGCCAGGTCTGGCTGCCTGGCCGGACGGGGCGCGGCCGGTCGTGCGGCTCCGGCCGCCGGACGCGGAGCCGGCGGCGCCATGGGAGGCGCCTGGACGGGCGGACGTCTCCGCTGCTGGCGTCGCCCCCTGATCTTTCACCGGGCCCGGAGCGGGCGTGGCATGGGCGGGCGTTGCATGGGGAGGCGTTGCATGGGGAGGCGTCGCATGGGCCTGCGCAGCGTCATCCTCCGGCGTCCCCGCATCAGTGGAAACGCCAGCGTGCGCTCCATCAGTCCGCGCCGGGCGATCACCTGAGTCTTCCGTATCCACTGCCGCTCTCCTGCCCGCCGCCCAGGCCAGACGCCTGGCCGGCGCATATCCTCAATTTCAGATGCGCCCGGCGGCAGGTGCTCAGATCGCCATGGGATCCTCGCCATCCTGCGCGTCCGGTTTCGCCTCGCGCAACACGTCCGCCGCCAGCACGCGGGAGACGCGTCGCCCCAGCGCGAGCGCCCGGGCGTCGATGCGCGCCACCAGATCGCGCGCCAGCAAAACCGAACGGTCAAGCCGCCGCGCCAGATAGTCGACGACACTGACGTCAATCGCCAGCTGCCGGTCGTGAAACAGCTTGACCAGAATGGCCCGGAACAGGGCGTCGTCCGGCGCATCAACCCCAACCACAGGGCAAAGGCGCAACCGCGACACCAGATCCGGCGTTTTCAGGCCCCAATGCTGCGGCGCGCTGCGGGAAACCAGCAGGGCCGCGCCCCCCTCCGCCCGCACCCGGTTCAAAAGATGAAACAGGGCGTGCTCATCGACCAGCGCCGCATCGCATGAGTCGATGACAATTGGGCGACAATTGTCAAAATCACCGTGCGCAAGCGACGCAACGCCATCATGCCTGCGCATGGCCGCGTCCGGAAGCCAGCGGGCGCCGACGCGGCGGGCAAAAATCGACGCCAGATGGGTTTTGCCAACCCCGGCCGGGCCCGACAGGCGCAAGACCGGCTCCGGCCAGGCCGGCCAGCGCGCCAGCATGTCCCAGGCCTGCTCGTTCGCCGCGCCAACGAGAAAATCCTCCTCGGCGAAGCTGTCCGGCATGGGCCAGGACAAGGTCAGTTGGGCGGCGGCTTCAGACACCAGGTCGTTTCCTGTTCGGGCAGTCGGTAAAGCGTTTTCCAGCGCGACGAACGCCACGTCGCGCCCAAAAATCGCGCCAGTTCAAAAAGACCGGGCCAATATCCTGATCCGGCCCGGTCCCGCGCCAGCAAAGGGTTGAAACCGAACGCATTCTCCCTGATCCCCGTGGCCACATCAGGGCGGCGGCGTCAAAACGGGAAGATCAGGCGCCTGGCTTCCAGCCGGCTCACAATGGCCAAAGCGATTTGTCGAGGCCAGCCCCGTGGCCGTGAAAGCGGCTTTTCCCGCCGTGTTCAACAGCCTGATCCACAACGGCGCCCCGCTTTCCGTCCTCAGCCTTCGCCGCGCGGCGGCGAGACCATGCGCGGCGGCTGCGCGCGATCCTCGTCATGGTAATAGGGGCTGGCGAGATATTTGCGCAGGGCGAAGCGCGCCAGCACGCCAATGGCGGCGCCCGCCGGCACGGCGATCAGCACGCCGATGAAGCCGAACAGCGACCCGAAGGCCACCAGCGCGAACATCAGCCAGACAGGATGCAGGCCAACGGCGTCGCCCACCAGCACCGGCGAGATGATGTTGCCCTCGATGAACTGGCCGGCGACAAAAATCGCCAGAACCGCGACAATCCATGTCCATTCCGGCCAGAATTGCACGATGGCCACGGTCATTGACACGACGAGGCCGAGGGTTGAGCCCACATAGGGAATGAAGGTCAAAAACCCGGTTCCAAGACCGATGAGCGCGCCGAAGTTCAGGCCGACGATGCTGAGACCAACCGCATAGAACACGCCAAGAAACAGGCAGACCAGACTCTGCCCCCGGACAAAGCCGGCGATCGCCCGGTCGATATCGCGCGCCAGCGTGCGCACGGTTTTGCGCTGGCCAACGGGCACCCAGGAATCAATGGCGGCGACCATGCGGTCCCAGTCGATCAGCATGTAGAACGCCACCACCGGGGCGATCACCACCAGGCCGACGACGCCAAGCACGGACTGGCTGCCGCTCCACACGGATTTCAGCAGCCCGCCGGCCCAGGAGGCGCCCTGGGAGAAAATCTGCCCCACGGAGGTTTGCGCGTCATTGAGCGCCTGCTCCACGCCGAAGCGCTGGAACAGGGGCCGCACATAGGCGTTGCCGAGGTCGTGCAGGCGGGCGAAATAGCGCGGCATGTTGTCGAGGAAGCCCGCCACCTGCTGGGCAAGCACCGGCACCAGGATCCACAACGCCAGCACCACCAGCAGCACGAACAGCAGCAGGATGACGCAGGCCGCGAGGATGCGGCTCATGCCCAGGCGCTGTAACCGGTCGGCGAGCGGGTCCAGAAGGTAAGCGAGCCCCATGCCGACCACGAACGGGAACATGGCCCCGCCAAACAGCCACAAAAACAGCGCGGCGGCGACAAGCACGCCGATCCAGAATCTGCCCCGACTGACCTGCATCACTGCTCCCTGACCGACGTGGCGGCGACAGTCCGGCCAGCGGCGGCGGGACCTGCAAGCAAAATCTGACCTGACGCCGCCAATCAGGCGAAACGCCCCGGGGCGCGCCCGCCCGGTCCTCCGGGCCGCCTCAGGCGGCCATATGGCGCAACCATAACACAAGATAGGCGCCGGCCGAGCAGAGGGTCAGGGCGACGGTGAGCATCAGCCCCACCTCCACCAGCAGCGGCGGCGCGCCGCCGAAGGCGTTGGAGCCAAGCATCAGCGCCGCGAAGCCAATCTGCGCGCCCGTGTTGAGCTTGCTGATGATCAGCGGGCGCACCTCCATGGGCTTGTCCAGCAGCATCGACAGCAGCAGCGCCGCAACGATCATGATGTCGCGGAACACGACGACGATCGCCACCCAGCCCGGCAATACGCCGTGAATGGCGAGGGCGACATAGATGGACACCAGCAGCGCCTTGTCCGCCAGCGGGTCGAGGTAGGCGCCAAGCTCCGACTGCATGCCCCAGCGCCGGGCAATGAAGCCGTCGATCGCGTCCGACACGCCGGCCAGCAGAAAGATGGCGAATGCGGCGGCCCAGTGCCCCGCGCCGATCATCACGACGACCAGCGGCACCATCAGCAACCGGGCGACGGTGATCAGATTGGGAATCGTCATACATCCTCCGCCCTGATGGTATGGCACGCGGCGACCGGCCCGCAACGCCGTCCGCCTGCCTGTCCCCGCCAGCGTCCGCATATCACGTCACAACGCGGCGGGCGCATGGCGCCAGAGGTCCGCAAGATCATCCCGGGACCTCCCCGGGAGGCCATCCCGCCGGGCCGCGACAGCACGGAAAATTTCATCCGGCGCGCGGCGCCGTTTATGGCAGACTGGGCGCGCGCACCCCGGGGGGCAGGCGCAGGCGGCCCTGGACGGGCGGCAGAGCGATTTTCGCAGGAAAATCCGCGCGAAAACCAGGGCGGCGCCACATGAATCCGTCATGAACCCCTGCATCAACCCTTGCGCCTTGCCGCCCGCCGTCGTACCTGCCCCCCAACACCGGAGCGCACGAGACAGATGACTGAGCAGAAAGCAGAAGGCCTCACCTACGCCCAGTCCGGGGTCAACATTGACGCCGGCAACGCCATGGTCGACGCGATCAAGCCCCTGGTGCGCTCAACCCGGCGCCCGGGAGCCGACGCCGAGATCGGCGGTTTCGGCGGTCTGTTCGACCTGAAGGCGGCGGGTTTCAATGATCCCATCCTGGTCGCCGCCAACGACGGCGTCGGCACCAAGCTGAAGATCGCCATCGACACCGGCATCCACGACACCGTGGGCGTCGATCTCGTCGCCATGTGCGTCAACGATCTGGTGGTCCAGGGCGCCGAGCCGCTGCTGTTCCTCGATTACTACGCCACCGGCAAGCTCGACCCGGCGGCGGCCGTGGAGATCGTGCGCGGCATCGCCCAGGGCTGCCGCGACGCCGGCTGCGCGCTGATCGGCGGCGAGACGGCCGAGATGCCTGGTCTTTACGCGGACGGCGACTACGACCTCGCCGGCTTTGCTGTTGGCGCGGCCGAGCGCGGCCAGCTTTTGCCGCATGACGACGTGCGCCCTGGCGACGTGCTGCTGGGCCTGCCCTCCTCCGGCGTTCATTCCAACGGCTTCTCGCTGGTGCGCCGCCTGGTGGCCAATCTGGGCCTCGACTGGTCGGCCCCGGCGCCGTTCGCCCCGGAAAAGTCCCTGGGCGCGGCGCTGCTGACGCCGACCCGCATTTATGTGAAGCCGCTGCTCGCCGCCATTCGCAAGACCGGCGCCATCAAGGCCCTGGCCCACATCACCGGCGGCGGCTTCCCGGACAACATTCCGCGCGTGCTGCCCGAGGGCTGCGGCGTGGCGCTGAACCTCGACGCCATTGATCCGCACCCGGTGTTCCGCTGGATGGCGGAGGCGGGCAATATCGCCGAGAGCGAGATGCTGCGCACTTTCAACTGCGGCGTCGGCATGGTCGCGGTAGTCGCGGCGGACAAGGTGGAGGCCGTGCGCACGGCCCTGCTCGGCGAAGGCGAGAAGGCTGTCGTGCTCGGCGAACTGACCGCCTGGAGCGGCGATGGCGAGCGGGTCGCCACGCGCGGCCGGCTGTTCCGGTGAGCGCCCCAAAATGACGCGCAAACGCATCGGCGTGCTGATCTCCGGTCGCGGCTCCAACATGGAGGCGCTGCTGGCCGCCGCCAGCGACCCGGCCTTTCCGGCCGAAATCTCGCTGGTCATGTCGAACAGGGCCGACGCCGCCGGGCTCGCCACCGCGGCCAGCCAGGGCGTCGCCACCGCCGTGGTCGATCACCGTCCTTATGGCAAGGATCGAGAAAGCTTCGAGCGGGCGCTGGACGCGCGCATGCGCGACGCCGGCGTGGAGCTGGTGTGCCTGGCCGGCTTCATGCGCGTGCTGACGCCGGTGTTCGTTGGCGCGTGGGACGGCCGCATGCTGAATATTCACCCCTCGCTGCTGCCGGCCTACAGCGGCTTGCACACCCATGAGCGGGCGCTGAACGACGGCGTGCGCGTGCATGGCTGCACGGTGCATTTCGTCACGCCCGTGCTCGACGTCGGGCCAATCATCGCCCAGGCCGTGGTGCCGGTGCGGGCCGGTGACGACCCGGACAAACTCGCCGCCCGGGTGCTACGCCAGGAACACCGGCTGTATCCGCGCGCGCTGGAGCTGATCGCCAGCGGCGCCGCATGGCTCGAGAACGGCCGGGTGATGTACCAGGACGCGCAGGCCATGGCCCGGGCGACGGTTTTCGCGGACGAAACCTGACGGCGCCAGACGGCGCGGATCTGCGCCGCGCGGCCGCGCCATGCGCATGCCGGCCTGCCCCCTTGTCCAGACCATAAAAAACCCGGTGGGATCACCCACCGGGGTTTTTGTTGTCAGTTCTGACGCGCTGGCTCAGATCGGCCGCTTCAGCTTGCAGTAGTCGATCGCCTCAAGGCCCTTGGCCTGGGCGCTGTCGTTGAAGTAGCCGGTCCGGCGGAAGGCGTTCAGCTCATCCTTCGTCATGTTGGCGATGGTGCGCCGGGCGTAGCAGCTGCACGGCGTGTGCACCGCCTCACGGGTCGTGCCGAGCAGGCGCGACTGGGTGATGAGGCACGCGTCGAAGGCGCGCAGGGTGATCTCATACGGCGTCAGTTTCGCCGCCGTGGGATCATTTGGCGGCAACTGGTTCACAGCCCTGGGGTTGCCGGCGGCATGCGCGGCGGCGGAAGCAACGAGGAACCCGATAAACGACAAGGTCGTGATGCGCACGATTGCTCTCCTGCTCCCCGAACGGGAGCGGCTCTGTTCATGATGACACAGGCTGAGCCGCCGCCCCGGCGAACCGGAGCGCGCCCCAAGGCCGACGCCGCCAGGACGCCGCCCCGTCGCAGACGCAAACCCGAAAAACCGCACCGGCATGCCGGGATTTACGCCGAATACTGCAACAAGCGGTATGAGCCGCCCCTTTCGACCCGTCAAGCGTAGGTCGATTAGCCTACGATCTCGTTACCGGCGAAGAACTGGGCGATTTCAACCTTCGCGGTTTCCGGCGCATCGGAGCCATGCACGGAATTCTCGCCAACCGACTTCGCGTACAGCTTGCGGATGGTGCCCTCGGCGGCGTTCTCGGGGTTGGTGGCGCCCATGACTTCGCGATAGCGCGCGATGGCGTTGTCGCCTTCCAGCACCTGCACGACGACCGGAGCGGAGATCATGAAGTCAACCAGTTCGCCGAAGAAGGGACGCTCGCGGTGAACGCCGTAAAATTCCTCGGCCTGGGCGCGGGTCATCTGGATGCGCTTCTGGGCGACGATGCGCAGGCCGGCCTTTTCGATGACGGCGTTGACGGCGCCGGTCAGGTTGCGGGCGGTCGCGTCCGGCTTGATGATGGAGAAGGTGCGCTCGAGGGCCATGCGTAATACTCGTCCAGAAGTGAGAGAAAGACAGAAAAGTCAGGCCTTATAGCCGCGCGCCCACGCTGCGGCAAGCAGCGCCGCCGCCGCATGGGCGGCTGATTCCCACGCCGGCATCACGGCTGGCGGCGACGCGGCGGCCGCCAGATTTTCCGGGATCCATCAACGTATTCGACTTAAATCCAGCTTGTAACCAGCGCCGCCAGCCCGTTCATTACGGCGTGCAGGCTGAAAAACCGGAAGGATTTCCGTTCCGGCGAGATACGAAAGCTTGCGCGTGGAGACAATCATGCTTCCAGTCATCTTTCGCGGCGCCGTCGCCGGCATCGGACTTCTCACCGCCCTGGGCGCCACGGGCGCCATTGGCCAGACCGCTAACGTCAACGGCGTCTGGCTCACCAGCTCCGGCGACACACGCGTGAAGATCAGCCCATGCGGCGGCGCGTGGTGCGGCGTGATCGTGTGGACCCGCAACGGCGCCAGGGACGCGAAGAACCCGGATCCGGCGAAGCGTGACCGGAGCCTTGCCGGCGTGCAGATGATCTCCGGCATGAAGCGCGGCGCCGACGGCAATTACTCCGGCCAGCTGTACAACCCCATGGACGGCAAGACCTATACAGGCAAGCTGCAACCGGTCAGCGCGACGGAGCTGAAGCTGAAGGGCTGCGTCATGGGCGGCCTGATCTGCAAGAGCCAGACCTGGACGCGCGTGCAATAGGGGCGTTTGAACACACGGGCGGCGGCGCCGGAAGCCCGCCGCGTCAGTCGCTTTCGCGCAGGGCCTGGACGACGCGCGCCTCAAGAACCTGCGGCTTCTTCAGCACCAGCGCGCCGCGGGTGCGCTCGATCAGGTCTTCCTGCGACATGTGGGTGAATTCGCGCGTCACCTGCTCGCGCCGGCAGCCGATCCGGGCGGCGAGCACGTGGTGGTAAGGCGGCGGCGTCACCACCCGCTCGCCTTCGTGACCCGGCCGCGGCGTCGACAGGCGCAGCAGCTCCGAATAAAGCCGGTGGCGCAGGTCGAGCACCGACTGCTCCATCAGCCGGGCGTTGAGTTCGCGCACCCGGCCCGCCAGCATGCGCATGACCCGCTCGGAGAGCGCGGGCGAGGCGTAAACCATTTCACGGAAAACCGGCGCCGGGACAATGCAGGCTTCCCCACGGGTCAGCGCCGTGACATTGGCCGAGCGCCCCACCCCGTCGATGGCTGACAGTTCGCCAAAGAACTGTCCGCCCCGCATTTCCCCCAGGATGATCTCCTTGCCCGCCAGGGTGCGGTTCAGGATGCGCACGTCGCCGGCGACAATGAAGAACACGTCGGTGGAGCTGTCCTCGAAGTCGACGAGAATTTCGTCGACGTCGAACTTGCGCCACCGGCAACGCGGCTCGAAAGGCGCCAGATCAAGTCCGGTGTCCTTGAAGAATGGAATGCGGGAGAAGGATATCAACGTGCGGACCCCTGGAGCCGGCCGGTTACGCAGCGGCAATTCCACGCAATCCGTCAACCGCCTCTCGCCAGACCTCAGAAGCATGGGAAACGCCCGCGCCGCGCCGGAATCGGCTCGCGCATACGTCTCATGATCCGTGATTGACGCGCATCGTCGTTTCCCGTGGCGGTTGCGTCAAGCCTGTGACGCTTCTGAACGCCTGTCTCCGCTAAAAAACCGGCGTCGCACGAAAAACCCGACGGGGCGCGCCCCATCGGGTCCAGAAAATTCGCATCATGCAAGGGGGGCCAGCCTGGCCGCCCGCCACGCGTCAGACGCGCACGACAGCCACCCGTGTCTTTGCGAGCCCGTGCTGGGCGGTGCAGGCGACGCCCTCCAGGCAGGCTGGCGGCGCGGACACCACCCCGGGACGGCCGCCAGCGCCGGAAAAGGCGCGCACCGACGTCTGCGCCAGCACCAGCGTCCCGAGGACGAGGCAGAAAAGCACCAGAAACAGCGCATCGGTGGACAGGCGACGGACGATCATGGGAACCACTGCGAATCAACAACTTATCAACAGGAATAGATAGATGGCGGCAGTGGGCGCAAGCGTGACGCAAACACGGCGACACTTTGACATAGGTCACTGGCACTACATGAGAATGCAGTTTTGTTCACGCAGGTGCGCGTAGTCAGGCGTCCAGGGCGCATCAAATCGCGCCAGATGGCGCACCAAGCGTCATCCACAGCCTGTCAACCACCTTCGTGGGCCACGACGCGGCGACGACCTTGCGGCGCCGCGACGGCTGGAGGCGCGCCGGCGCGCGCCCAGGCGGTTTCACGACACGCCCAGACGGTTTTTGCGACTTGCGCGACGGCGCGGCCGGGGCCAAAACCTGGCCATGCTTACCATCAGCGACCTGACCTACCGTCTCGGCCCCCGCATCCTGTTCGACAGCGCCAGCGCCGCCATACCGGATGGCGCGCGGGTCGGCTTCGTCGGTCGCAACGGCGCCGGCAAGTCCACCCTGTTCCGCCTGCTCACCGGAGAGATTTCCTCCGAAAGCGGCGCGTTCTCCCTGCCCCGTCACCGCCGCATCGGCGCGGTGGCGCAGGAAGCGCCGTCCGGCCCCGAGCCGCTGGTGGAGGTGGTGCTGGCGGCCGATACGGAGCGCGCGGCGCTGCTGCGCGAGGCGGAGACGACAACCGACCCGATGCGCCGGGCCGAGATCGAGACGCGGCTGGTGGACATCGACGCCCATTCCGCACCGGCGCGGGCGGCGGCCATCCTGCACGGCCTCGGCTTCGACGCGGAAGCGCAACTGCGGCCCTGCTCCTCCTTCTCCGGCGGCTGGCGCATGCGCGTGGCGCTGGCGGCGGTGCTGTTCGCCGAGCCGGACCTGCTGCTGCTGGACGAGCCGACCAACTATCTCGATATCGAGGGCACGCTGTGGCTCTACGACTTTCTCGGCCGCTATCCGCACACGGCGCTGGTGATCAGCCATGATCGCGAACTGCTCGACGAGGCGGTGGACCATATCCTGCACCTCGACCGGGGCAAGCTGACCCTGTATCGCGGCGGCTATACCTCGTTCGACCGGCAACGCCGGGAAAAGATGGCGCAAAACAACGCCCTGCGCGCCAGACAGGAGAATGAGCGCAAGCACATGCAGGCGTTCGTCGACCGCTTCCGCGCCAAGGCGACCAAGGCGCGGCAGGCGCAGTCACGGCTGAAGCGGCTGGAGAAGATGGAGCCAATCGCCGCCATGACCGACGAGGCGGTGCTGCCGTTCAGCCTGCCGGGTCCCGAGCGGCCGCTGTCGCCGCCGATCATCGCCATGGAGGGCGTTGCCGCCGGCTATGGCGAGCGCGTGGTGCTGAAGAACCTCAACCTGTCGATCGCGCCGGACGACCGCATCGCCCTGCTCGGCCAGAACGGCAATGGCAAATCCACCTTCGCCAAGCTGCTCGCCGGCTCGTTGCAGCCGCTCTCCGGCGCCATGGCCCGTTCGGGCAAGCTGGAAACCGCCTTCTTCGCCCAGCACCAGCTCGACGTGCTGCGCATCAACGACACGCCGTTCCAGCACGTGGCCGTGCTGATGCCCGGCGCGCCGGAGGCGAAAACCCGCGCCCGGGCGGCGCAGATGGGTTTTCCGGGGCAGAAGGCGGACACGCCGGTGTCGTCGCTCTCCGGCGGCGAGCGCGCTCGCCTCACCATGGGTCTCGCCGCCTTCCACGGGCCGCACCTGCTGATCCTCGACGAACCGACCAACCACCTGGACATCGACAGCCGCCAGGCGCTGATGGAGGCCATCAACGACTATCCCGGCGCGGTGGTGCTGGTGAGCCACGACCGCTTCCTGGTCGAGGCCTGCGTCGACCGGCTATGGCTGGTGGCCAACGGCTCGGTGAAACCATTTGATGGCGATCTGGATGACTACCGGGCCCTGGTGCTCGGCGGCGCCGACGCGGGCAAACCCCGCGCCGACAACCAGGGCAACGAACAGGCGGAGCGCCGCCGGCAGGCGGCGGAGCGCCGGCAGGCCCAGGCGCCGCTGCGCAAGCGGCTGGAAGCGCTGGAGGCGCGGATCGAGAAGCTGACCACCGCCGTCAACAAGGTCGACGCGGCGCTCGCCGAAGGCGACGCCTTCGCGAAGAATCCGGCGAAGGCGGCGGAGCTGGCGAAAATGCGGGCCGACGCAGCGGAGGCCATAGCCACCGCCGAGGAGGAATGGCTGGAGATCTCGTCGCAGCTGGAGAGCGGCGGCTAAGCGCGGACGCTTCGCCATACGGCGGCTGCCCCCGACCAGGCCAGCGGCAAGATGGCCGCCTGCCTTTTTGCCATTCAACAGGCGGCGGCCGCGCTTCGCCCGGGCTACGCCGCGATGACAACCCTGACCGCGTCATGGCCGCTTGCCACGGGCGCCCACGCGCCGCCGACCGGGCGCAACCATTTGCACGAGCCAGCTTTTGTGGACGGCTTTCGTGGATGGCCAGAACACGCCCGTCATGACCCGGCGGGGGCGTGATCAGCGCTCGGGGGGAGCCTTGTGGGCGAGCGGATCGCCGGCGTGTGGTGGGTGAGCGCGGCGCCGGCTGGCGTCGGAGACGTAACGCAGCGCCGGCCGGTCCGGTCACTCAACGATGCGCACCAGCTTGTTGTCGGAGAACAGGTAGACCTTTTTTCCGGTCGGCTCCTGATACAGCACCTGAACCTCGCGTTGCCCCTTGCCGCTGCCGCCAACCAGCACGTCGACCGGCGCGCCTTTGGCGGCGACCAGGGCGCATTCGCTGATCCCCGGCACGATAGCGGCCGGAGCCGGGCCGGCGAACGGCTGCGAGCAGGTTCCGTCAGCGCGCAACACCGGCCCGTAATTGGGCGCAGGGGCTGGCGAACTGTAAACCGAGGTTCCGGATGGGCCGGTCTGCTGGGCATGGACGCCGCCAGAGCCGACTGACGCCGAGGCGCTGCGGTCATTGGCGACGCCAATGGCGCTGATGTTGTAGGAGCAGCCCGCCAGCGCGACCGCCAGCGCCGGCGCGATCACCGCCGCCACGCGGCGCTGACCCGCGCGGCGTTCCCCAACCATGGTTGGGACGAGACTGGCCAAACCGGGCTGCGAGCGATCAAACTGCGCGTGATCCAACTGCACCTGATGATCCTTCATGTGGTTGCGGAAAGGGCGCGACGTTTTTTCAGACGCGTTTCCCGGGCGTTGTCCTGTCCCTCCGGCCGGACGCGTTCGCGCTGGCGCGGGACGCAGCCTCAGCGGCCCCGCTCCGGCGCGGCGCCCGGCGTTTCCGCCGCCTTCCCTGCAGGATACAGCTTTCGCGCATCTTCCAGGAACGCGCGGCGCGAAGATTCGCGTGTATAGAACATGTGGCCGCCAGGATAGACGCGCAATGGCGTGCGGTCGGCGCCGCCAATGGCCGGCAGGGAATCCAGGTCGAACTTCGACTGGAAGTACGGCGTCACCAGATCGCTATAGCCGTGAACGACCAGCACTTTCATCTTCGGATCAAGCGCCAGCGCGGCGCGCAGGTCGGAGAGCGCCTCGGGCGGACGCAAACCGCCTCCCCAGTCCCAGCCGCGATTGACCCGGTCGGAGAGCAGGTGATAGCGCCCTTCCGGCCGCCAGCCGATGGTGCGGGTGATTTCATCGACCGCCGCGCTGGCCAGCGGCGCCTGGGCGCCGTCGAGAATCGGATCTTCGTTGCGGGCCATCAGGGACATGGGCCAGGGATCGGGCCCGCTGACATTGCCGTCATACTGGCTGACCACCTCGTTCTGGCCCTTGCCGGCCCCGTCCCGCCGGAACTCACGCGAAAACGTGCGGCCGTCCAGGCGTCCGCCAAGCCGGGCCACCAGCGCCGGATCGAGGCCGGTGAATTCCGCCACCTTCGCGTTGATGCGGCGCTGGGCGTCCGCGTCGCGCGGTCCACGCAGCAGATCAGCCACATAGGGACCACGCGCGTAATCCTCCGCCGCTTTCAGCGCCTCCGGCGTCAGCTTGCCGTCGCGCTCCAGCCGCGCCGCCGCCATGGACGGAAGCAGCGCCGCCTGGCCGATCACCGGATCGGTCTGGGCGCCAAGACGGGCGAAATCAAGCACCGGCGACAGCATCACCACGCCGTTGACGCCGATGCCCTCGCCGGTCTGCAGGGCGCTGGCCAGCTTGGGGGCGCGAAAGCCGCCATAGCTTTCGCCGACGAGATATTTGGGCGACGTGAGCCGGCCAGTGTCCGTCAGATAACGGCTGACCACCCGGGCCAGCCCCTTGATGTCGCCGTCGATCGACCAGAAATTCTTGCGCAACGCCTCCTTGTCACTGGCAAGCCGGCTGAAGCCCGTGCCGGGCGGATCGATGAACACCAGATCGGTGAACGGAAGCCAGGTTTCAGGATTGTCGCGCAACAGCGGCGCATCGGAAGGCGCATCGCCCTGATTGCCGAAGCTGACGGTGCGCGGACCAAGGGCGCCAAAGTTGAGCCAGGCCGACGAGGCGCCAGGGCCGCCGTTGAACACAAACGTGATGGGTCGCGCCGCCGCGCTTCCCCGCGCCCCGTCGCTGGCGGATTTTGAACCATTGCCCGGGTTGGCCTTGTCGTCCGCATCCCGGCGCACGTAGGCCACATAGGCCACCTCGGCCTGCAAGGCGCCGTTGGCGTCGCGCAGCGGAATGCTGCCGGCGGTCGTGACGTAGCGCAGTGGCTTGCCGGCGATATCGATTTCGCGAACAACACTACGCGGCGCCGGCAGACGTTCGCGCGCCGCGCTGGCGTCTTGTGACGGGGATTGGGGCTGTGCGGGGGACGATGCGCCAGCCGCCGGCGCGGCCGCTTCATCCGCGGCGTGGGCGCCGGACAGGGTTGGGCCGGTCAGCATCGCGGCGACCATCAGGGCGGCCAGCACGGTTTTCACGGTTTCCGTCCGCCGCGCGTGGCGGCAATGGCGATCGACCGGCTGCATGGCCTTCCTTTCGGTTGAGAAGCTGACGTGGGAACCGCTCGCGGCGCACAATGGACGGCGTGCGCCAGCCGGAAGCGGCCTCACCGTTCATATGGGATCGCGGATGGGATCCACCATGCCAGCCGGCTCCGGCAAGAACGGGGTGCGACAGCCGCGAACTGCGTGGGACTTCATATGATTGTTCAGGAACCCTGCCCTGATTCAGGGGCGGAAGTTTGACGGGCGGCTCCAGCTGGCGCGCGCAACCAGGGCCGACTCAGGCCTTTTTCTCCCAGCGCCCCTGATCGTTCTGTTGCCAATAGGTCGCATCAGCGCCAAGCGCCTTCACCTTGCGCCAGTCCTCGCGCGCCGCCGACAGCGCTGCTTCATCGGCGCCGTCGAACATCAGCACGACGCGCTTCCAGCCCGAAAGATCGTCCGGCGCCCGGGCCCCATGGACCAGGAAGCGGACGTTCGCGTTGTTGGGATTGCCAGGCTCGCAGACCAGCGCCACCGGCTGGCTGGCGATGTCCGGCTCCCGGGCGGAGCCGTGGGGCAGGAAGCTGTCGTCGGAAAACGTCCACAGGTGATCATCGAGCGCGGCCATGCGCTGCTCATCGCCCGCCTCCACCACCACGCGCCAGCCCCGCTCCAGACTGCGCAACAGCAGCCCGGGCAACACCGCCTCAACGGGCTGCCGCTGCAAATGGTAGAACAGAACTTCCGCCATCCGTGGTCCGTTCCTGTGGGCCGCCCTGAAGGCAGGCGCCGGAGTTGCGCCCGCCAGTCCGGGTCTTCCCGCCGCCTGTCAGGGCGCTCCCGCCCCGACAGGGGGCGCCGCGCCTCAGTTTTCGTAATTGTCGGCCACCAGGCGGTCGAGCAGGCGCACGCCCCAGCCTGGCCCCCACGACTGGTTGATGTCGCTGGCCGGCGGGCCCATGCCGACGCCGGCGATGTCGAGGTGCGCCCAGGGGGTGTCGCCAACAAAGCGCTTCAGAAACTGCGCCGCGGTGATCGAGCCGCCGAAACGGCCGCCGGTGTTTTTCATGTCGGCGAATTTGGAATCGATCATCTTGTCGAAGGCATCGCCCATCGGCATGCGCCAGACGGTCTCGCCGGTCGCCTCGCCGGCGGCCGACAGCTGGCCGGCGAGCGGATCGTCGTTGGCGAACAGGCCGGCGTGCTCGTGGGCCAGCGACACCAGGATGGCGCCGGTGAGCGTCGCCAGGTCGATCATGAAACGCGGCTTGAAGCGCTCTTTCGCGTACCAGAGGATATCCGCCAGCACCAGGCGGCCCTCGGCGTCGGTGTTGATGATCTCGATGGTCTGGCCGGACATCGAGGTGACAATGTCGCCGGGGCGCTGGGCGGCGCCGTCAGGCATGTTCTCCACAAGGCCAATGACGCCGACGGCGTTCACCTTCGCGTTGCGGGCGGCGAGCGCGTGCATCAGGCCGGTGACGCAGGCGGCGCCGCCCATGTCGCCCTTCATGTCCTCCATGCCGGCGGCCGGCTTGATGGAGATGCCGCCGGTGTCAAAGCAGACGCCCTTGCCGATGAACGCCACCGGCGCGTCGCCGGAGCGGCCGCCGTTCCAGCGCATCACCACGACGCGCGGCGCGAAGGCCGAGCCCTGGGCGACGCCGAGCAGCGCCCGCATGCCAAGCTTGGCCAGCTGCTTCTGATCCAGCACCTCGACCTCGACGCCGAGCTTCGACAGCCTGGCGGCGCGGTCGGCGAAGGCCTCCGGGTAGAGCACGTTCGGCGGTTCATTGACCAGGTCGCGCGCCAGGATGACGCCGCCAGCCACCGCTTCGCGGGCGCGCCAGGCCTTGCGGGCGGCGGACGGGTCGGCGAGATAGATGGCGAAATCGCCGCCCGAGGCGCCGTTATCGTCATCCTTCTTCTTCGTTTTGTACTGGTCGAAGCGATAGGCGCGCAGTTGCAGGCCGAGGGCGAAATCAGCGGCCGCGCCCGCGCCGGCCGGCGACGCGCCGGACACGGCGTCGCCGGTCACGGCGCCCTTTTTGGCGGCCTTCTTCGCGGCTTTTTTCCCGTCCTTCCCCGAGGCGCCGTCAGGCGCGTCTTTCTGGTCGCCCGCGCCCGTCGCCGGGAAGTCGAACACCACATGGGCGGCGCGGCCAGCGCCCACCTTGCCCATGACCAAGCCGCCGAGGCGGGTGAAATCGATGCTGGCGCGGGCGCGGGCGTCGCCAAGGCCGACGACGACCAGCCGGTCAGCGGTGATTCCCGCCGGCGCGGTGACAACCATGGCGCCGCGCGCCTTGCCCTTGAAGCGCTCGACGGCGGCGGCGCGCGACACCAGCGCCTGGGCGGCGGCGCCCAGCAGATCCTGGGCCAGCGGCGTCAGCTTCAGATCATCGCCAACAAAAACGACCACATCGCCGCCGACAATCGGCTCGACGCTCCGGAAATCAACCTTGATACGATCGCTCATGAAACCCTCGATCCGGGCCGGGCTCCGTCTGGGGCTCCGGTCTTTCCTGCTGAATTGCATTCCCTGACGCGAAACCAGGCCGCCCCGACCGCTTCCACGCCCAACCATGACATACTTATAACCGCATGCCCGGCGCCCGTAAGGCGCCGCCATCCGCATTTGACGACGCCCCCGGGGCCTGCGGAACGCCCGGGGCGCGGCGCCTTGAAAAGGCCTTTTGCGCTTGCGCAACTTCCGCCGCAAGCCGGCCGACCCGGACACACAGCCCCGGACAGGCGCCGCCCCTCTTAACGTGACGCCCGCGCCAGGCTACAGGCAGTGGGATGCATTTGAAGCAAAGAGACACGGGCTCTTCAACAGGGGCTTCGCCGGAGCGACGCCATTCTGGCGACAACGTTTCCTTCAGGCGGCGCGATTACCATGACGCCTGAAACCGCCGTCGCGGCAGCTCCTGTCGCGACATGCCCGTCAAACCTGAACGGAAGCTTGCGCCATCAGGGGGCAAAAGGTCCAGAGCACGCCGCATGACACTGATCGAACGCTATATTTTCCGGAACGTCCTGACCGGCTTCATCAGTTGCCTGCTGGCGCTGACTCTGGTGATCTGGATCACCGAGGCGCTGAAACAGATGGACCTGCTGACCGGCAAGGGCCAGACCATCTGGGTGTTTTTCACCGTCACCGCCCTGTCGCTGCCGGCGCTGATCACCGTGATCGCGCCGGTCGCCCTGTTCATCGGCGCCGTTTACGCCCTGAACAAGCTGAACGGCGACTCGGAGCTGATCGTCATGAGCGCCGCGGGCGTATCGCCCGGCCGCCTGCTGCGGCCGTTCGGCTACGCCTCCCTCGCGGTGGCGCTGCTGACGGGCTGGATGACCATCTGGCTGATGCCCAACAGCTTCCAGGGCCTGCGCGACCTGGTGACCAACATCCGCGCCGATTTCGTCGCCAATATCGTCAAGCCGGGACAGTTCACGGCGCTCGATAGCGGCGTGACCTTCCATTACCGGGAACGGCAGGGAAACACGCTGCTCGGCATCTTCTTCCAGGACCGGCGCGAGCAGGGCAAGACCTCGATCTATCTGGCCCAGCGCGGCCAGACGGTGGAGCTGGACGGCCAGAGCTACCTGGTGCTGGAGAAAGGCTCGATCCAGCGTCAGGACGGCGGTAACGGCGACAACTCGATTGTCAACTTCGACCGCTACGCCATTGATCTTTCAGCATTTGGCGGCGAAGGCGGCGAAGTCGTGTACAAGCCGCGCGAGCGTTCGACCTCGGACCTGCTCAATCCCAATGTGAACGACGGCTATTACAAGATGCAGGCCGGCCGCTTCCGCGCCGAGCTGCACGACCGCTTCGCCGCGCCGCTCTATCCGGTGGCCTTCATGCTGATCGCCTTCGCCGCCCTGGGCCAGGCCCGCACCACCCGCCAGGGGCGCGGCTTCGCCATGATCATGGCGCTGGTCGGCGTGGTGGCGGTGCGCGTGCTGGGCTTCCTCGCCTCGTCGGCGGCGGTGCGCTCGCCGGCGGGCGTCATCGGCATCTACGCCGCGCCGTTGCTGGGGAGTTTTTTCGCCCTGTTGCTGATCTTTTTCCCCGACCGGGTCGCCGTATTGACCGACCGCCTCGACGCCGCACGGGCGCGCCTTGCGGCGCGCCTGCCCGCCCTGCCGCTGCGGCGCGCCTGATGAGCACCCCCTGCGCATGATCATCGGACCCACGCTTGGCCGCTATTTCGCGCGCCATTTCATCCGCGCCGTGCTGATCGTTTTCGGCACGGTGTTCGCCCTGATCTACACCCTCGACCTGGTGGAGCTGATGCGCCGGGCCGGCGACGCCGAGGGCGCCTCCACCTCGATGATGGCGATGCTGGCCCTGTTCCGCACCCCGGCGGTGGCGGAGCAGGTGCTGCCCTTCGCCATCCTGTTCGGCGCCATGGCGACGCTGCTCAACCTCAGCCGCAAGCTGGAGCTGGTGATCGCCCGCGCCGCCGGCGTGTCGGCGTGGGAGTTCCTGCAACCGCCCGTGCTGGTGGCGTTGCTGGTCGGCATCGTCGCCATCACCGTCTACAATCCCTTCGCCGCCCATCTCAAACAGCACGCCTCCAGGGTGGAGGCCCGCATTTTCGCCAAGAGCCAGAAGTTCCAGCCCGGCAAGGAGCAGTGGCTGCGCGAGCGGCGGCCGGAGGGCGAGGTCATCATCCGCGCCGACCAGGTGATCGAGAACTCCACGACCCTCAACCGGGTGACGTTTTTCAACTTCAATCCGGACGGCAGCTTCCGCGATCGCATCGAGGCCAGGACCGCGACCCTGGAACATGGTTACTGGAATGTTGCCGATGGCCGGGTGATCTCGGCGGGCGCGCCGCCGCAGCCGTTTTCCACGAAACGGATCGCCAGTTCGCTCGACGCCGATCAGGTGCGGCAGGCGTTCACGCCGCCGGAAAGCGTGCCTTTATGGCAACTTCCACAGGTTATCGAGCGCACGGAAAAAGCTGGTCTGGATGCAACGGCTTACCGGCTCCAGCTCGACGTGCTGATCGCCCGGCCGATGCTGTTTGTCGCGATGGTGCTCGTGGCGGCGTCATTTTCCTTAAGGTTTTTCCGATTTGGTGGCGTCGCCAAAATGGTTCTCAGTGGTGTCGTCGCCGGCTTCGTGCTTTATGTGGCGACTGAGCTCATGCAGGACCTTGGCGGCTCCGGTATGTTGGGAACGGCGGTGGCCGCCTGGTTCCCCGCGGTCACCGGCGCGCTCCTGGGCGTGCTCGCCCTCCTCTATCAGGAGGACGGCTGAACCCGGGCGCCCGGGGCGGACGGCCCCGCGCGCAACCGCCTGGGTCCAGGGGCCATTCGCGCCAGGATTTCTGGCGCAAAGGTCCCTGGCGCAAAGGTCCCTGGCGAAGGGCCCCCGGCGCGACAGCGCCCACGCTTAACCGGCCGCCGCCGCGAGGCGACGTCCCAGCACACGGCGTCCACGGCGGACTTTGAAGTCCTCGCCCGCGGACGGGATGGAACGGCAGTATGAAGTCACGGATTGGCATGGTTGCGTTGAGGGCGATCGCAGCGGTTCTGCTGACGAGCGCGGCCCCGTGCGTCCTGTCGGCCCAGACCCTGAACGACGCGCTGCAAGCGAAGTCACAGAAGCAATCGGGCGAGAAGGACAAGCTGCTCGTGGAAGCGGGCGAGCTGGTCTACAACAACGACAAGAACACGGTATCGGCCGTGGGCGACGTGCACCTGTACTACCAGGGCCGCACCCTGCAGGCGGATTCCGTCACCTATGACCGCAACTCCCGCCGCGTGTTCGCCACCGGCAACGCCCGCATCACCGAGGCGGACGGCACGGTCATCACCGGCGACCGGTTCGAACTCACCGACAATTTCAAGGACGGCTTTATCGACTCGCTGCGCGTCAAGCGCACGGGCGTGTTCGCCGGCAAGACCGTCACCACCCGTTTCACCGCCCCCCGGGCCGAACGCACCGCCGGCGAAACCATGGTGTTCGACAAGGGCACCTACACCGCCTGCGAACCCTGCGCCGAAAAGCCGGACAGGCCGCCGCTGTGGCAGGTGCGCGCCGCGAAGATCATCCACAAGAACGAAGAGCGGATGATCTATTACGAGGACGCCACGATTGAGTTCGCCGGCATCCCGATGGCGTACATTCCGTACATGTCCGCGCCAGATCCGACGGTGAAGCGCAAGACCGGCTTCCTGTCGCCGCGCTTCATCGCGACCTCGGCCACCGGCTATGGCGTGGCGCTGCCGTACTTCATCAATATCGCGCCCAACATGGACCTGACCCTGACGCCGACCTACATGACGCGGCAGGGCTTCCTGGGCATGGCCGAATGGCGCCACCGGCTCGAAACCGGCAGCTACAACATCCGCATGGCGGGCATCTTCCAGCAGGACAAGGACGCCTTTCTCGCCTCGCCCACCGGCCCGCGCGACAAGGACTTCCGCGGCTCCATCGAGAGCGCCGGCCGCTTCTACATCAACGACAAATGGCAGTACGGCTGGGATGTCGCCCTGCTGAGCGACAAGTGGTTCCTCGACAACTACAAGATCAAGTCGGAAAGCCTCTCGACCACCTATTTCCGTGAATCGACCTCGACGGTGTTTCTCACCGGCAAGGGAGAACAGGGCTTCTTCGACCTGCGCGCCTATTACTTCAAGGCCCTGTCGAGCCTTGACTGGCAGAAGCAGCAGCCGGTGGTCCACCCGGTGCTCGACTACAACAAGTCGTTCAACGCGCCGGAATGGCTTGGCGGCCAGATCACCGTCGACACCAATGTCACCAGCCTCAGCCGCGACCAGGCGTTCTTCCAGCAGACGCCGGACATGCTGAACAACTGGCTCGGCTACTATTCGAACTGCGCCGTCTACGAGAAGGGCCGCTGCATCATGCGCGGCATGGCCGGAACCTATTCGCGCGCCAGCGCCGAGGTGTCGTGGAAGCGCAAGTTCATCGACCCGTTCGGCCAGGTGTGGATGCCCTTCGCCTCCATGCGGGTTGACGGAACCTGGACGCGGGTCGATCTGGACGGTCCGCTGAACAGCAAGATCCCGAACTTCATGGATCCCGATCCGGACGTGCTCGGCCGCGTCATGCCGGCGGTGGGCCTGGAGTATCGCTACCCCTTCGTGGCGACGACCTCGGGCGGCCTGACCCACACCATTGAGCCCATCGCCCAGATCGTGGCGCGCCCCAACGAGACGCGCATCGGCAAGCTGCCGAACGAGGACGCCCAGAGCCTGGTGTTCGACGACACGACCCTGTTCGAGTGGAACAAGTTCTCCGGCTATGACCGCGTCGAAGGCGGCGTGCGCCTGAACTATGGCCTGAAATACGCCGTGACCACCGAAGGCGGCGCCTACGCCGACATGCTGTTCGGCCAGTCGGTGCAGCTGGCCGGCAAGAACTCCTTCTCGGAAGGTTATCGCGACCCGAGCAACACCGGCCTCGACTCCGGCCTCGACCGCCAGGCGTCGGATTATGTGGGCCGCGTCCATATCCAGCCCAACAGCCGCTATTCGTTCACCGCGCGGGGCAGATTCGACCAGGAAACCTTCGCGCTGAAGCGGATGGAGCTGACGAGCAGCATGAACTTCGGCGCCATGCAGGCCAGCCTGACCTATGGTCAGTACGCCGCGCAGCCGGCGCTGGGCTATGCGGTGCGTCGCCAGGGTCTGGCGCCGTCGCTGAGCTATCAGGTCACCCAGAACTGGCGCCTGAATGGCAGCGTGCTGTTCGACCTGAGCGCCCAGAAGAACGCCAGCCAGTACTTCATGTCCAACCCGCTGGCCACCAGCTACGTCAAGGCGCCGTTCGGTTCGATCGCCTCCACATCGTTCGGCGTGCAGTACCAGGACGAGTGCACCACCTTCGCCGTGGTCTACACCAACACCTACAACGATCCGACCACGGGCGTGCGCACCAACAACCAGAGCATCATGCTCAAGCTTGAGCTGACGACGCTGGGCGCGGTGCAGCTCAGCCAGGCCGTCGGCAACTCGACGCGCGACGGCGTCTCGCCATGACGCAGGGCGGCGCGCTGGCGCTCACCATGGGCGATCCCGCCGGGATCGGCCCGGAGATCGCCGTGGCCGCCTGGCTTCAGCGCCAGCAACTGCCGCCGTTCTTTGTGGTTGGCGACGCCAGCGCGATGACGCAGGCGGCGCGCGCCCGGGGCGTTGAGGTCGCGGTTCTGTCCGCGCCTCCTGGCGTCGGCGAGCTTCCGGCGGAACGGCTGCCGCTGCTGCCGGTGAACGCCGCGTCTGCGCCCGCCATTCCTGGCCAGCCTGATCCGGCCAATGCGGCGGCCACCATCGCCGCCATTACCGGGGCGGTCGCCCTGGCGCTGAGCGGCGCGGCGGCGGGCGTGGTCACCAATCCCATCGCCAAATCGGTGCTGTACGCCGCTGGCTTCCGTCACCCGGGGCACACCGAATTCCTCGCCGAACTGTGTGCTGACGACGCCGGCCAGGCGCCGACGCCGGTGATGATGTTATGGTGCGAAGAACTGGCCGTGGTTCCCGTCACCATTCATATTCCGCTGGCGGAGGTTCCGCGCCGGCTCACCACAGCGTCGATCGTCGAGACCGGACGCATCGTGGCGCGCGATCTGGCGCAACGTTTTGGCGTCGCCCGCCCCAGACTGGCGGTGGCGGGGCTCAATCCGCATGCCGGCGAGAACGGGGCGCTGGGCGCGGAAGACGCCGCCGTGGTCGCGCCGGCGGTCGCCGCGTTGCAGGCCGCGGGTATTGACGCCTTCGGACCGTTGCCGGCCGACACCATGTTCCACGCCCGGGCGCGCGCCGGCTATGACGCGGCGTTGTGCATGTATCACGATCAGGCACTGATCCCGATCAAGACCATCGCCTTCGATGAGGGCGTCAACGTCACCCTCGGCCTGCCGGTTATCCGCACCTCGCCAGACCATGGCACGGCGTTCGATATCGCCGGAAAGGGCGTGGCGCGGCCAGACAGCCTGATGGCCGCCCTGCGTCTCGCCGGGCGACTGGCCGGCGCCAGCGGAGCCGCCCGCCCATGATCGACGCCCTTCCCCCCCTGCGCGAGGTCGTGGCCGCCCACGGGCTGGAGCCGCGCAAGTCGCTGGGCCAGAACTTTCTGTTCGACCTGAACCTGACCGCCAAGATCGCCCGCGCGTCCGGCCCGCTGGATGGCGTCACGGTGATCGAGGTGGGCCCAGGCCCAGGCGGCCTGACCCGCGCCCTGCTTGCTGGCGGCGCCCGTAAAGTCATCGCCATTGAGCGCGACCAGCGCTGCCTGCCGGCGCTTGAACAGATCGCCGCCCACTATCCGGGGCGCCTGCGGGTGATCAATGATGACGCGCTGAAAGTGGATTTCGCCGCCCTCGCCGGCCCCGACGCCGGGCCGCTGCGCATCGTCGCCAACCTGCCTTACAATGTGGGCACGGCGCTGCTGATTGGCTGGATCACCACGGAGGCATGGCCGCCGGCGTGGGAGTCGCTGACGCTGATGTTCCAGCGCGAGGTGGCGGAGCGTATCGTCGCCGGGCCGTTGGCTCCGAACGACTACGGCCGCCTCGGGGTCCTGTGCGGCTGGCGCACCGAGGCGCAAATCCTCTTCGACGTGCCCCCCGCCGCCTTCACGCCGCCGCCGAAGGTCATGTCGTCCGTGGTGCGCATCACGCCGCGCCCGACGCCGGAGCCGTGCCGGCTGGCGGCGCTGGAGGCGGTGACCCAGGCGGCGTTCGGCCAGCGCCGCAAGATGCTGCGGCAGAGCCTCAAAGGCGTGACCGGCGACCCGCTGGCCTTGCTGGCGCGCGCCGGCATCGACCAGACCGCCCGCCCGGAGACGGTGCCCGTTACGGGGTTCGTGCGCCTCGCCAATGAGCGCGACGCCATGCTGGCGGAAAGCGCCTGAAGCTCAGCCCGCAAGCCTTGCCGGCGCGCGTTTAACCTGAAGCACGCGCATTTGAACGGCGCGCCATTTTTTCCATCCCCCGCAGCCCCGCCGCCGCGTTTCGCACGCGGATGGCCACTCGCGGATGGACAGATGGCGACGCCTGGCGCGCAACTGTCCATGGCGTCCCCGCCCGGGATCGCGCCTCAGTCGTGCCGGGGTAGCGGGCCTTCCATCAGGCTGGCCACCAGCGGGGCCAGCGCCGTCTGGCGGCGACGTTTCAGGCGCTCGGCGGAAATGATGGCGATCAGCGCATTGTAGCTCTCATCCAGGTCCTCATTGACCAGGACGTAATCATAGGCCTCCCAATGGGCGATCTCGTCGCGGGCGGCGGCCAGACGGGCGTCGATGACCTCTTTGGCGTCCTCGGCGCGACGCACCAGGCGATTGCGCAATTCGACCATGGACGGCGGCAGGATGAAAACGGTCACCACGTCGTCCGGCATTTTCCCGACCACCTGGTCAGCGCCCTGCCAGTCGATATCGAAGACCATGTCGTGGCCTGCGGCGAGGCTTTTCTCCACGGCCCCGCGCGGCGTGCCGTAGAAATTGCCATGCACCTCGGCCCACTCAAGATAGTCGCCGCGATCGCGGCCCAGCTCGAATTCCTCACGGCTAATGAAGTGATAGTCCTGGCCGGCGATCTCCGATGGCCGCCGCGCCCGCGTCGTGACCGACACGGACATGCGCATCTGCAATTCGTGCCGCTGCAACAGCCGGCGCGTCAGGGTCGATTTTCCGGCCCCGGACGGCGAGGACAGGATCAGAACGAAACCACGCCGGGTCACGGGCGCGTCGGGGATGTTGGCTTTCATGGGGCGTTACTCGACGTTCTGAACCTGCTCGCGGAATTGCTCGACCACGGTTTTCAGGTCAAGCCCAACCGCGGAAAGGCTGGCGTCATTGGCCTTGGCGCACAGGGTATTGGCCTCGCGGGCCAGTTCCTGGGCCAGAAAATCCAGTCGCCGGCCCACGGCGCCGCCTTCATCCAGCAAAGCCCGCGCCGCCGCCACATGGGCGTGCAGGCGGTCGATTTCCTCGCGGATATCGGCGCGGCTGGCCAGCAGCACCGCCTCCTGGTGCAGGCGCTGGGGATCCAGCGTCACCGAACCGCCGGTCAGCAGGGCGATCTGGTCGTGGATGCGGCGACGGATTGCTTCCGGCTGGCGGGCCGGCGACGCCTCCGCGTTGACGGTCAGCGCGGCGATGCGGTCGATATGGCCGCGCAGCACGGCTTCCAGCGCCGCGCCCTCGCCGGCGCGGGCGGCGACCATCGCCTTTACCGCCGCGCCGGCCGTGGCGGCGATCGCGGCGAACGCCTCCTCGTCCGGCGCGCTGTCGGCGTCGACGCTCTCCACCACGCCGCGAACGCCCAGCACCGCGTCGAGGGTCAGGGGCGCCATGTCCGCCGGCCGCTCAAGATCACGAAAGGCGTCAATCACCATGCGCGCCACGTCCAGGTTGACGCGAACCCCGGCGGCGGCGGCGGCGCTGGCGACGGTGAGCGACACATGGCAGGCGCCGCGCCGCACGGCCCTGGCAAGCGCCTGGCGCATCGCCTCGCCGCTCCGGTCATAGCCGGGCGGCGTGCGCATGCGGATATCCAGGCTGCGCCCGTTGACGCTTCTGATCTCCCACGCCCAGGAGAGCGCCCCGTGCGCGCCCTCGGCCCTGGCGAAACCGGTCATGCTGGCGATGGCCATACCGCACACGCTCCTGCTGTTCGTTTGCCACGGCGCCTGGCGCGCCTTTCCGGCGGAACCGGCTCCCGGCGGGTCAAAACAAAATCAAAACAGACCGGCGCCCGCTCCAATGAACGAACGCCGCCTTTCTCCCGTCTCCTGGTGGAAACGGGTCGCAATCCCGCGCCCAGGTCCCCATGAAACGCCGCCGCGCCATCCAGGGGACGGCGCGGCCAGCGGGAACCATGCGGGTGAAACAGCGTCACCGGACCTTTGGCACAACCTGCGGGGAATTCAGGTCATAGGTTTTGTTGAGCAGCGGATCCTTGTCCGTTCCCTCTGAAGCGTCGAACGCACGGGGACGGGCGCCAGGCGACTGGGGGGCGGCCTCAGCCGTCGGGTCCGCGCCGCCGGGAGCGCCGCCAGCCTCACCCTCCGCCGGTTTGCCCTCCGCCGGTTTGCCCGCCGCGTCGTCCTGGGCCTTCCGGCTGCTTTCGATCTGGCGCAGGCGGCTGACGCCGCGATTGTGCTGGTCCAGCGTCTCCGAGAACGTGTGGCCGCCCGTCCCGTCAGCCACGAAATACAGATCGCGGGTGCGCGAGGGATTGGCCACCGCCTCCAGCGCGGCGCGCCCGGGATTGGCGATGGGGCCCGGCGGCAGGCCGTTGATGGTGTAGGTATTGTAGGGCGTCGGCGTGGTGATGTCGGCCCGCGACAGCGGCCGGCCCAGCGCGCCCTTGCCGCCGACGATGCCATAGACGATCGTCGGATCGGACTGCAGGCGCATGCCCTTCTGCAACCGGTTGATGAACACGCCAGCCACCCGGGTGCGCTCGTCGGCCCGGCCGGTTTCCTTCTCGACGATCGAGGCCATGGTCACCAGTTCCTCGGGCGTCTTCAGCGGCAGGTCTGGGGCGCGGCGGGCCCAGACTTCCGCCAGCACCCGCCGGCCGTCCTGACGCATGCGGTCGAGGATCTGCTGGCGCGAGGCGCCGCGCGAGATGCGGTAGGTTTCCGGCAACAGGGCGCCTTCCGGCGGGATTTCGGTGATCTCGCCCGTCAGCAGGTCGGCGTCGCGGAGACGGGCGACAATCTGCTCGCTGGTCAGCCCTTCGGGCACGGTGAAGTTGTGCAGCACGGTCTTGCCGCTGACCAGCGTGTCCATGACCTCGCGCAGGCTGGCGCCCTTGCGGAACAGGTATTCGCCGGCTTTCACGTCGTCATTGGCGCCGGACACATAGACGCCGGCCAGAAACAGGGTCGGCTGGGAAATGACGCCTTCCCGCTGAAGCGAATCGGCGACGGCCCGCGCCCCGCCCTTGACCATGACCACCTTGTCCGCAGACAGCGGCCCGGGGGCGTTGAACTCGCTTTTGAGCACATAAACCGTACCGCCAACGGCCAGGGCGCCCACCACGATCGCGGTGAGGAAATTGCTCATGCTATTAACGAAGCCGCCCCGTTCGCGCCGCCGGCGCGGCGGCGGCGGCGGCACAACCTCCGGCTTGATCGCCTCGGTCGGACTTTTCAGCGAACGGACCCGCGCCCCTTTCTCCGGGGCCGGGTTTGCCTTGCCAATGGACGTCCTGTTGTTGTCGCTCATCCCTGGTCCGTTCAAATCCGCTCCTGCTCACATACCCGCCCAGGCGTGACCTGGGCCATCATCGGGGGTCGGAAAACCCACAGGGCCAGCAGACATGTGACGGGAGCATCAGATGGCGCCAGCGGCGCGCCAGGGCGGGCGAATCGCCCACCTGACGTCCTGCTCGCGGAAGATTACCACTCCGCCAGAGGCCGCGCGCGCAGCCCCTCCGCGTTGGCCGCCGGGGAACAGCCGGACGCCGGCGCATCCAGCCTTATCCGGCTCCCGGAGGCCGCGAAACTGGCGCGGAGCATGAACGCCGAATGCGACGAAAACGCGCCGGCGCGACGAAACAGACGCGGGTCAGGCCGCGAAGCGACGGAAGATCACCGACGCGTTGGTGCCGCCAAAGCCGAAGGAGTTCGACAGGGCCACATTCACATCACGCTGGCGCGCCACATGGGGCGTCAGGTCAATCGTCGTTTCAACCGACGGATTGTCGAGGTTGAGCGTGGGCGGCACGATCTGGTCGCGGATCGCCA